>Ga0214921_10001234_pt1 | contig 44190 bp, 41 predicted proteins | sample LL1505_MetaG_FD_177992 | JGI IMG/M metagenome (GOLD analysis project Ga0214921, IMG submission 177992) | Freshwater microbial communities from Lake Lanier, Atlanta, Georgia, United States - LL-1505 | ecosystem: Environmental > Aquatic > Freshwater > Lake | place: USA: Georgia | collected...
TCCTTCCATGCCCTCCATCTTTCCAACAATAAAATTCTTGACCGTATAATTCTATTTTTCCAGGACAAAAATGAGTATAATCCTGATCAACAATTTTATTTTCCAAAGCAGCTAAAGCTATAATTGGCTTTACCACTGATCCTGGAGGATATTGGCCTGATAAAAACTTATTAATTAATGGTCTGCGCTCATTTTTTAATAATTCATTAAACTCTGGTTGAGTTATTCCAAAAGCAAATTTATTTGTATCAAAAGAGGGCGTTGAAACGCATGCTAATACTTCTCCCGTTTTAATGTCCATAGCAATTGCAGATCCAGCGTATCGTCCTAATTTTTGATAAGTTAATTTTTGAAGCTCAAGATCAAGAGAAGTTTTTAGAGCATTACCACTTATTCCATCTACAAATTCAACAGTTCTAACCGCTCTTCCTGCTGCATTCACCTCAAAACGAGTAAAGCCAGGAGTACCAATAAGCTCTCTGTTCAATATTTTTTCAATTCCAAGTTTTCCTATTTTAATTCCTGGTGTTCTATAAAGATCATCTTTTTGATTTTGCAGATCATTTTCATTAGGAACACCTACATAGCCTAATACATGAGCAAATTCATAAGGATAATTGTAATGTCTCTCCATTGAGATAAAAGGCTGAACTCCATTTAAAATAAAAAGATTGCTATTTATTTTTGAAAATTCAGCCCAGGTTAGATTTTTATTAATAACATAAGGTTGAAATTTTCTAAGTTTTATAAAATCTATTTTTGTTTTTTCAATTGTTTCATTATCTAATCTTAAAAATTTATTTAGAGTTACAAGAACAAGTTCGAGATCAGTAACGTCGCCTTTAATAAGAGCAATTCTGTAAAGCTGACGATTTTCAGCTATCTTATTATTAAAACGATCTAATATTAATCCTCTTTCTGCTGCAATTTTCCATTCCTTAAAACGATTTCGATCAGATAAAATTGAGTATTTATTTTTTTGGAATACCTGAAGCCACAAAAGTCTAAGACCAATTAAACCAAAAAAAGTATATTTAGCTGTGGTTAAAATTGCTTTTCTTCTATTAATTATGCTTAGTTTTGTTTGATAACCTTCTGTTGGTCTATGCTTAAAAAGCTTCATAAAAATATAGACAATATAACATCAAAAATGCTAAATCGTCTCACTTTTTTGGAGGAAAGCAAATATTAAAATAGAAGTAAAAAACGATAATCTAGAGCAAGCTCTAAGAGCTCTTAAAAAAAAATTGCAAAGAGAAGGAGTTTTCCGCTTACTTAAAATTAAAAGTCACTTTGAAAAACCATCTGAGCGAAAAAAGAGAGAGAAAGACGAAAATACAAGAAGAGTTAAAAAATTCAAAAAACTTAAAGCTCGTTACTAAACTCAAAAATTTATAGTAAAAAAATAGCCATAGAAACCAGCACAAGTATTATAGCAACGGATATATAAACAGTAAGTTTTTTAAAGTTAGACCAAGTTTCTTTTTGAGGATTGATATCCATAAAATTACTACCCCTGTCTTGCTTTAAACTTTGGATTTTTTTTATTAATAACGTAAAGTTTTCCGCGTCTTCTAACCACTTTACAATTTATATCTCTTTTTTTAAGAGATTTTAATGAGCTAACTACTTTCATAAAGACTTTAAATATATATTAAAAGACACTTTGTAAAGAAAAGTTAACGATTATTAATTAAAAAATTATTTACATAATCTTTAAGTCTAATTTTGGCAGATAATCTTACAATTTTATTATTTAGATTCATCTTTGTCAAAGCGGATGCAAAACGTTCCCCTTTTCTCATTGGCAAGTACTTAATCGGACTTTTAAACAATTTTGCAAGTTCAATGATGCTAAAAGATTGCTTACTTGCAATGGAATAATGTTTACATCTATTTTTTTTCCAAGCTAAAATACATGATTTTACAGTATCAGAAACATGGGTAAATCTTCTTAATTGTGTTCCGGGCCTTACCACTGGTAATTTTTTTCCTCTTTTGAAATGATCTTCAAATATACCAACAACTGTTGCCATATCGCCTTTGCAAATTTGCTTTTCTCCATAAACATTATAAAAATAAATGACTTCATATCGAAAATTAAACCACTTCTTCAAATTTTCTAACAATTCTAAATTCTTAGCTTTTGAAAAAGCATAAGGAGATAAATTCATATCTTGTCCTTTATTTCCTAAACTTGCAGAAGTTGCAGAATAAATTATTCTTATTTTATTTTTTAAGGCAAAATTAAATAAATTTGAACTTCCCTCAATATTGGAAGTGAAACATTCGTTTATTTTTTTAAAACTTTGATAAATTCTTGCAAATTCACCAAAATGAAAAATGGAATGAATTTTGCTAATATAATTTTTTAATAAGATTTCGATATTTTTAGTACTTCCCTTTAAATATTTAACTCTTTTATTCTTAATATGATTTTTAGACAAACCAGAAGAATAGTTATCAACGCTTATAATGTTGAATTTTTTAAACTTCAAAAGTTCGGATATTAAATTAGAACCTATAAACCCGGCACCACCAGTAACAACCAATATATTTCTCATTAAAATTTAAGAAGGATTTATAAAGCCTGGCAACGACCTACTCTTCCGTGCCTTAAGACAAAGTACCATTGGCGCTAAAGGGCTTAACTGCCGAGTTCGGAATGGGATCGGGTGTTACTCCTTTGCAATAATCACCAGGCAAGGTTTTGTACATAAATAGTATTCTTTTGTAAATATCTTAAATATTTCAACATCAGACCTAAATTTAACAAAAGTAGATAATTTAAAATATAATGCTATAAGTAAAAAACTTTATCGCGGGGTGGAGCAGTCTGGTAGCTCGTCAGGCTCATAACCTGAAGGTCCTTGGTTCAAATCCAAGCCCCGCAACCAATTAAGCCAATTTTAATTATTTTTAATCTTAACAACTTTGTTTCCTTCATTCACAGAAACAAATGAACTTTTATCAAATTTGCTTTGCTCTAGATAAACATGATCAACAATTGCAGTGTTAGACTGATAAGTTTTTACAATCTTAGTAAGCAACTCTTTAACCTCAAATACTTTATTATGATCTAATAAAGTTTTTAAATTATTCAAATCAACCTCTAGCTTATTAAAGGGAATGAAAGGATCTTGTGCTTTTTGAATTTTAGGATGTTGGGTTTTTTGAGGATTATCACCTAATAATAGTTCTTCATATAATTTCTCCCCAGATCTAAGTCCAATAATTTTTATTTCAATATCACCCTCTTTATTATTTTCATCATTAACAGAAAGTCCTGAAAGTTTAACAATTCGATAAATTAAATCTTTAATTTTTACACTCTCTCCCATATCAAGGACAAATACATCACAATCCTCACTCATGGCTCCCGCTTGAATTACAAGTTGGGAAGCCTCAGTAAGAGTCATAAAATAACGAGTGACATCAGGATGCGTTAAGGTAATAGGTCCGCCATCTTTTATTTGTTTTTTAAATTTTGGAATAACAGAGCCTGATGATTCGAGAACATTACCAAAGCGAACAACGGACATTTTAGTTTTATTATTTTTTTCATTTTTATAAAGCCCTTGAACACAAAGTTCAGCAAGCCGTTTAGATGCTCCCATAATGTTCGTTGGTCTTACCGCTTTATCACTTGATATGAGTACAAAATTTTCAACTGAATTAAATAGCGCTGCTTTTGTAACAGCTAAAGTTGCAAACACATTATTTTTAATACTTTCAGAAATATTTTCCTCAACTAACGGTACATGTTTATAAGCAGCAGCATGATAAACGGTATCTACTTTAAAAGTTTTAAATATTTCATTTACTTTTGCTTGATCTTGGACGTTAACAAGAAGCGGAATAATTTTTAAATTTTCATTTACAATATTTAACTCTTCATAAATTTTATAAAGAGCAAATTCATTTAGTTCTAAAAGCAATAATTTTTGAGGATTTTGTTTTGCAATTTGACGCGCTAATTCAGAGCCAATGGACCCGCCAGCTCCTGTTACTAATACAACTTTTGAGATTATATTTTTACTTAATAATTCAGAGTCTGGTAAAACCTGATCACGGTTTAAAATATCATCCACATCTAAATCTTTAATATCGGATAAACTTATTCTTCCTTGAATAATATCTCCAACCGTTGGCAAAGTTTGCACTTGTAATGGGTAATTACTTAAATTCTTTAAGATATCATTTCGTCTAGATCTAGAGATAGATGGGAGCGCAAGTAAAATTAATTGCACTTCTTTTGATTTTATTAAATCAGCAATTTTTAAAGGTGAGTAAATTGCTTGACGTTGCAAAACCTGACCATGAAGTCGATCATCATCATCTAAAAAACCAATTACTTTTATTTCATTACTATTTTCTAAGGCAGATACTAACTGTCGGCCAGCGCTGCCCGCTCCATAAACTAATGCTTTTTTTAAAGTCTGAGATTTGTCTTTAAAAAGATAATTGCCGCCAAATATGTATTTTACAAATAATCTTGAACTTACAACTGCAAAAAATAATAACATGGGCTGAAGAATCCCAATGGATCTTGGAATGCCCACAACTCCATAAACTCCAAAAACTGAAAAATATAAAAATCCATAAACTAATAAAGCAATGGATACTGCAAACATTATGCTTAAACCTGAATATCTAAAGATAGTTCGATATAATCCAAATAACCAAAAGACAGGCAATGCCAAAGCAAGGGATATCAGCACAGCCGTTAAGGCTCCCCCTTGAATTGAAATAAACTGATCTAAGCGAAGATAAAATGCAAACCAGGTACATAAAATACACAAACTTAAATCAACATTTATAGCAATAATCTGTTTTGCAAAACGGGGAAGATTTAAAATACTTTGTGCAGCTGTATGAATTTTAACTAACATAATAATAAAATAATTTTATTTTAACTTTTAAATCTTTAAAATTAAAGAAAATTAGGAAGAAATAATCTTTCTATTTTTACCATAAATAGAGTGAAGATAAAAGCCCACAGGCAAACTATAAATTATCATCAACAAATTGTGAAAAAAGTTGCCATTGGTAGTTAACGGCCAAACGGTAATTAATATTCCAGCTAACAAACAAACCTGATAATTGGTTAAATACCTCTTTTGTCTTAAGACAATACTTTTAAATTGCCTATAAGCACAATACAAAACATAAGCAAAAGCACTAAATAAAAAACTAAATCCAATAATTCCAGTCTCAGCTAATAACTGTACATAAAAATTATGCGGATGTGTCATGCAAGGCGTAATACCTGTTGCATATTTTTCATCTTTACAAATTATTCTAAACATTTTTGGTCCATGACCTAAAATAGGTTTGTCTAAAAACATTTTATAAGCTGTTCGAATTAAACTATCATGCTCTAGAGTAAAGATAGATTTTTTTATAGTATTTGCAGGATCAGATACCATACGATTTTTAACTTGACTAAAATTAAACGTAAGTACTAAAATTAAGATTAGAGATGAAATTGATAATATTATTTTTAATTTTGCAAATTTTTCCAAGAAAATTATTATAAATATATATGACAAGATATGGAGAAAAAAAGCAGCCCTTTCCCCTGAAATATAAATCAAGCCACTCAGTAGAATAAACAATATACTCATAGAATATAGCTCTAGTTGCTTTTTTTCTTTCATTACAAATAAAGCAAATAATAAAGGAAATAATCTTGATAAATATGATCCTAAAATTAACTCATCTCCAAAAAAAGATGAAATACGTACTCCAGATTTAGGAAGCCCTATAATATTAATTCCGGTAAAAAATTGAATATACCCATCAACTATTAAAGTAGAAAAACAGAGAATTAAAGCATAATAAAAATAAGTTAATATTTTTTTATTTTGATCAATTAAATACCAAATCAAACAAGCAAACACACCAATTCTAAAATAAAACAAAGAACTTTCAAAGCTAAGCATCTTATTTTTTGCGACAAAAATACTAACTAAAATACAATATATACAAAAAATAAAAAAAATAATTAAAGGTTTATTATTAAAATAATAAAATTTTTTTTTTCTGACAACATAAACTAAAAATACTAAGGCTGATAAACTAACAATCAAATCCGGAAAAAAAGGGCCCCAAATCAGAAAAGGAATTATTAAACTTACAATGAACATCCACATATAATTTATGATCTTTTTCTAATAATTAATAAAACCGTTATAAAGATATAATAAAAATAATAAAATAAATTCATTTGTTTAATCATTTTAAGATCTGTTTTTGCAAGAAGAGTGGGTCTGGACATATTAATACCAGAAACTTGTGCAAGTCCTGTAATACCTGGCTTAACTTTATATATTCCTCTTTTTTTTCGCTCAATAATTAATCTTTTTTGATTAGGCAAACATGGACGAGGTCCAACTAAACTCATATGACCCATAAATACATTTAATAACTGTGGCAGCTCATCTAACTTAAATTTTCTAAGAAAATAACCAAAGCGAGTAATATTTGATGTATCAATTAAATGCGTACCGGCAGACAAGGTGTCTATCTTCATAGTTCTAAATTTTATTATTTTGAAAGTTTTCAAATTAAGACCAACTCTATTTTGAATAAACAAAGAAGAACGAATATCAAAACAATTTATGAAATATATTAAAATAAAAAACAAAAAGAAAAATAATAATCCAATAATAGAAAATAAAATATCTAAAGCGCGCATTAATTTATTAAAATAATTTATAAATTTAACATATCAATTAAATTTTTATTAACTTTTTCTACATCATATTTCTTTTTTGCTAAAATATAACTTTCTCTCCCCATTTTCTGAATATCATATTCTGTTTTCTTAATTAGCTTTATCATTGCATATGCTAAAGATTTTGAGTTTCTTGGTGCAACTAGCAATCCATTCTTTTCATGAATTACCGTCTCTCGGCAGCCTGCCACATCAGTTGTTATGATTGGTCTGCCAGTAGCTAAAGCTTCAAGGACTGATCTTGGGATTCCTTCTCGGTATGATGGCAAAACATAAAATTTGCAAGCAGCTAAACTTTTTTGAACAGATGAAATTTCACCTAAATATTTAATAAAACCTTCCTTAATATGGAAATTTAATTCATTGAAACTAATACTAGATGGATTTGAATCTATTCTCCCGGCTAATTGAAATACTACATTTGGAAACTGAGATTTGACAATACGAGCTGCTTCAAAATATTCACGAACCCCCTTGTCAATTAATAATCTAGATAACATTAAAAATACAGGTTTTTTAGGGAGGAAACGTAATGGAAAATTTTTTAAATCGACTCCAGACCCATGAATTATATTTGTTTTAATATCATCTGAAATAATTTTTAATTTACGAAACAAATTTTTATCATCATTATTTTGAAATATAATTCTATATGGACATTTTAAGGCTTGCTTATACAAAAAAATCATAAGATGCTTAATTAAATTACGTTTGATCCCGCCACCTTCTGTAAAACCATATCCTAATCCTGTAATTAAAGGATAATATTTAACTTCTGAAAAATATCTCATAGCTATACCGGTATAAATTACTGGCTTAACAGTATAAGCAATTACAATATGTGGTTTATAATTTTTTATGATATCACGTATAGCGCAATAAGAATTATACTCCCTTAAAAAATTTAAACTACCTCGTGATAATGAGTAATCCTTAAACAAAACGCCTATTTTTTTTAATTGCCTACTTACGATATCTGCATGCTCATCAAGAGGTGCAATAGCCATTACTTCATGACCTTTATTAACAAGTGTTTGTAACAAGTGACCGCGAAAATTTATCAATGAAGAAGAATAGTTTGAGATAATAATAATACGTTTCATTTGATTCAATCTAATTTTAGTAAAATTTATTTTTTGCTTAACCATTCTTGAAACATTAATATGCTCCATATTTCATGCTGCCAATTTTTTTTTCCTGAAAGATGCTCAGTCCATTTAATGTTAATTGAGTCTGGGTTAAAAAAACCTTCATTTCTCAATTTTGTTTTATCTAATAAAGCTTGAGCCCAATCTTTAAGGGGTCCGCGTAACCAAGAATCAATTGGAACTCCAAAACCAACTTTGGGTCTTTCAACTAATTTTTTTGGAATATACTTGTAAAGTATTTGGCGCAAGATCCATTTACTTTGTGTTTTTTTTAACTTCAGGGGCTGTGGTATTTGCCATACATACTCTAGTAATTTATGGTTAAGAAAAGGAGCTCTCGTTTCAAGTGATGTTGCCATGGCGGCTCTATCAGTTTTAACAAGAATATCATCGGGCAGATAAGTCATACTATCTAAGAGCATCATTTGTTGCTGATGATCAAGCTCTGTTAATTCCGATTTATAATTCGTTAAAAAAGTTCTCGGCTCTTTGCCATTGAGCAAAATCTCATTCGGATTTTGCCAATTTGAAATAAGTTTATAATAAAGATCAAATAATGTTTTAGACTCCAATACACTTGCAATTTTGTAAACTTTATCATCTAAATTAGTATATTGATTTAAGCTTGGTAATATCTTTAAAAAATTATTCCAACTTTGAGAATTTATTGATTTAATGCTAGATGCTAAAATTTTTCGTAATGGTAATGGTATTAGGGTCAATTTATTCCACAAATTTTTACTTAAAATATATCTATTATATCCACAAAATACTTCATCACCCCCATCACCAGTAAGAGCCACGGTTACTTTTTTTTTTGCAAGTTGTGAAACTAAAAAAGTTGGAATTTGAGAAGAATCTGAAAAAGGTTCATCATAAATAAAAGGTAATTTCGGTATTACTGCCATGGCTTGTTCTGCTGAAACATATAATTCAGTATGATCAGTGCCAAGATATCTTGCCACTTCTTTTGCGTACTTAGCTTCATTATAATCTTGTTCATTAAAACCAATTGTAAAAGTTTTAATTGGCCGATTAGATTGAGCTTGCATTAACGCAACTACTGTTGAAGAATCGAGTCCACCCGAAAGAAAAGCCCCCAAGGGTACATCTGACATCATTTGTTGTTTTATGGAAATTTTTAAAAGTTGTTCAAGTTCTGTTTTGATATCTTGTGTACTCGAAGACTTTAATTTATTAGCTCCGAGAGTTGCAACTTCTACTAACGACCAATAAGGTTTAGAGTTAGGTAATAAATTTTTTACCAAATCATTTTCATTTAATTGTAAATAATGTCCGGGAAGAAGTTTAAAAATATCTTTATAAATTGAATAAGGTGCTGGAATGCAATTATGTCTTAATTGAAGTGCAATCGCATCATTGTTAATATTGCCTCTAAACTCTGGATGGGCCTTTAACGCCTTAAGCTCGGAACCAAAAAGAAAAACAATTTTATCTCCTATGCCTTGCCAACCAAAGTATAGTGGTTTTTCCCCCATGCGATCTCTGACTAAAGTAAGAGATCTAAGTTTTCTATCCCAAAAAGCAAAAGCAAACATTCCTACTAATTTTTTTAATGTTACTTCTGTTCCCCAAAAGTCTAATGCCTCTACTAAAGTTTCAGTATCAGAATTACTATGCCATTTTATGTTAGATTTAATCTCTTCAAGTTCTGATCTGATTTCTAAATGATTATAAATCTCTCCATTATAAGTTAAAATTAACCTACCTGAACTGGAATGCATTGGTTGACTACCTGCTGGTGAAGGGTCGATGATTGACAATCTTTGGTGGCCAAAAACTATTCCTGCATTATGATCTTGCCAAATGCCAGTATCATCCGGACCGCGATGATAAATAGAAAGATTCATTTTTTTTATGATTTCATCAGTCTTAAAAGGTGATTTTGAGTAAAAACCACAAATTCCACACATAATTTACTTTTCTTAATTTAAAATTTTGTCGCTTTTAATGTAATAAATTTTAAATAATTAAGATTATATAAAAATAAAATACAATAATTTATTAGAGTCTGAAACTTGTTTGATTGCATGAAAAAATATATTTTAAATCATATATTACATGATTTTTTTTACATAGTTTAATTAAATTCTTAAAGTCCATTTTTTTAAATTCATGATGAGCAACGGTTAAAATGACTGCATCATAAGCATTTTGAATTAATTTTTTCTTTAGTTTTGTTTTATAAATTTTTTTGATTTCTAAACTATCAGCCCATGGGTCATATAGATCAAATTTGAAATGATTTTTTTTTAACTCCTTGATTATACCCATGGCCCCAGAATTTCTCAAATCAGGACAATTTTCTTTGAAAGTTAATCCCATAATTAAAATTTTAGATTTTTTAAAATCGATGAATTTTTTCCTCATTTCAATTTTTAATTGGGACACAACATAAGCCGCCATATTGTCATTGAGCTTTCGACCAGCTAGTATTATTTTTGGATTATAGCCGATTTGCTTTGATTTATAAGTGAGATAGTAAGGATCTACCCCAATGCAATGACCTCCGACTAAGCCAGGATAAAAAGGTAAAAAATTCCATTTAGTCTTAGCGGCTTCAAGAACGGCTTGGGTGTCAATATTTAACTTATTAAATATAATTGCTAACTCGTTAACTAAGGCAATATTTAAATCACGCTGTGTATTTTCTATTACTTTTGCAGCTTCTGCAATTTTAATGCTGGCTGCTTTATGTGTGCCAACAGTTATAATTTGATTATACAATTGATCAATTAAATTTGAGATTTCAGTAGTTGAACCGGAAGTAATTTTTTTTACTGTTGGAATTCGGTGTTTTTTATCTCCAGGGTTTACTCGTTCTGGACTATATCCACAGAAAAAATCCTTATTAAATTTTAAACCTGAATATTTTTCTAAAATTGGTACACATTCTTCCTCTGTGCAACCTGGGTAAACAGTGGATTCATAAATTACAATATCGCCATATTTTAAAATTTTTCCAATAGTTTTTGTTGCTGTAAACAATAATTTTAAATCAGGTTTTTTTTTAGAGTCTACGGGTGTTGGGATTGTAATAATATAACAATTTGCAAATTTTAAATCCTTTAAATTATTCGTGAATAAAAGTTTGCTTGATTTTAAAGCTTGTTTAGTTTCTTCAAAATTACTGTCTTTTCCATTCCTTAACTCTTTTATTCTTTTTTTTTTAATATCAAAGCCAATAACATTTCGCTTTTTTGCAAATTCTACAGCTAAAGACAAACCTACGTAACCTAAACCGATGATTGCAAGTTTAAGGTTATTTAATTTCATTAATTATATTTTGTAGTAATCTGTATACCATTTAACAAAACATCTTATACCTTCAAGAACAGGAGTATTTGGCTTATAGTCAAATTTTTCTTTTAAATTATTTATATTTGCGAATGTATCGGGCACATCCCCTGGCTGTAAGGGTAAAAAATTTATGATTGCTTTCTTTTCTAAAGTTTTTTCTAAAGCACTGATATAATCCATAAGCTTTACCGATTTATTGTTTCCTATATTATAAATGCGCCATGGTACTTTGCTTGTAGCCGGGTCTGGGTGATTGCTATTCCAATCAACATTAATAGTCGCTGGGTTATCTAAGGTTCTTATAACGCCTTCCGCAATATCATCGATATAAGTAAAGTCTCTTGTATGTTTGCCATGGTTAAATACGTCAATAGGTTTTTCTTCTAAAATATTTTTTGTAAATTTAAACAAAGCCATATCCGGTCTTCCCCAGGGTCCGTAAACTGTAAAAAATCTTAGTCCTGTAGTCGGTAGCTGATAGAGATAACTATAAGCATGCGCCATTAGTTCATTAGATTTTTTAGAAGCTGCATAAATAGATAATGGATGATTAGCACTATCGTGCTCCGAAAAAGGCATTTTAGTGTTAGCTCCATACACGCTTGAAGTGCTAGCATAAACTAAATGCTCAATGTTATGTTGACGACAATTTTCTAAAATATGAGTAAATCCAACAATGTTACTGTTAATATAGGCAAGCGGATTTTCCATAGAGTAACGCACACCTGCTTGAGCTGCTAAATTTACTACTTTTTGAATTTTATGTTTTTTAAAAATTTCATCCAAACTCTGTCGATCACTAAGGTCTATTTTATAATGTTTATAATTTTTATATTTTTTTAATCTTTCAAGTCTTGCATCTTTAAGTTTAGGATCATAATAATCATTATGGTTATCAATACCTATAACGTTATCTCCTCTTTCTAAAAGTTTAATAGAAACAACCGAACCTATAAAACCAGCCGATCCAGTGACAATGACTATCATTAAAAAATATCTAAATTCATATATAGTTTATTTTAAATAAAATAATTTATTTAATCTATCTAAATTATACTTTGTGGTGCATATTTAAGTGTTAATTAAACAATTTGTTTTTAAAGACCTAATTGCTTTAAATTATTTTTTAATAATTTACTGGAACAGTCAACAATAGCATTTCTTGATTTTAAAAAGTTAATATAGTTCTTATCATAATTATTGCTGTATTTTTTTAAGTCTATTACACATAAAAAAGAAATATTCCTGCAAAGACAAAAATAGATCAAACTATGATTAATGTGGTCGAATATTACTAAATCATTGTTTTTTATAATAAGCTCCGGTTTTCTTTCATCAGAAATTAATTTAATTACGCTGTTTTGATATAAATCCGATTGTCTTTCTTTATAAGGAATTCGAAATTTTTTTTTCTTATAATTTTTAAATTCAGTTTCGATGAAATTAATAATCTCGGCATCGTGAAGCTCTATAAAAAATTTAGGCATTAAAAATTTATATATTTCTGCTATACTAGGGCGTTCTATCCATAAGATTCTATTTATTTTATTTGTTTTTTTATCATTTTTAATAGCTTTTTTATATCTATGCTGAATAATATTTAAATCTCCAAAACCCCAGAACCAGTAATAATCAGCCATAATTGTTTCGGAAAATCTAATTAAATCTTTTTTTAATTCATATCCCCCCCCATGTTGGAAACCATGAATATGTATTTTGTTTTCAATAAGTAAAATTTTTTCATAACCATCCAAATCCCAAAAAACATGAGGGCTAGTTTTTATATGCTTATCTTTTTTTGATAAAAGTTTAATTTCTTTTGAAAAAAAAATATCTGGTAAAGACAAATCTAAATATTCAAAATCTTTTTTAGATAAATACTTTGATAAAATATTGACTAATATCTTTTTTCTAGCTTGATCTATAACAAAAGGTAAATAACGCAAAAAAAATCTTGTGATAAATGATAAATATCTAGATAAAAATTTTTGCTCATCATACCCATATCCTCGTAAAACAAAATATTTAAAAGAACTAGCAATGCATAAACTTATAAAACAAAAAAAATTATTTTTTTTTGGCGTAATTACTTCGTACTTATTTCCAGTAATTTTCTCTGCACTGAACAATAATGAATTTTTTGAAATTAAAAATTTTTTAAAATACTTCGATTTATAATAAGTTATGCAAAAAAAGTGATATTGGGACAACCAAATTATCAAAAGTTTTGTAATTTTATCACCATTTTTAAACTTTGAATAAAATAAAGTTAGCTCTTTAATTAATAAGAGCGGTTTGTTTGTAAATAATTTGGCTAAATTTACTATTTTTTGATTTTGTTTCACTTCTCGATAAATTTATTGATCGGATTAGATAAAATTATTAAAATTATTGGAAGAAAAACAATACTCTTTGAGTAAGTGTGGCCAAGTTCTAAAATAAATAAATATAAGATTAAAATGAAGTAATTTTTATTAGGCAATAGTCTTTTAAGAAAGGAATAAAACAAAGAATAATATAATATTGCCCCAAAAAAACCTAATCTGATTATGTTATCAAAGTATCCAATGTCACCAAAGTTTACTGAAGGCGCTCCTGTGAATCCTAATCCAAAAAAAATATATGAAATATTTAAACCATAAAATAAGTATTGTTCACTAAATCTATTCATAAAAGATGGGGTTACTGTTTGTTCATATCTATTATAAAACGAATTTGCTAATTCTAAAAAAAAATCGTTATATAAAAAATAAATAGTAAAAAAAAAAAATATAAATAAAATTTTGGAATAGGACACAATTAATAGTTTTTCTCTTTTGAAATAAGGTATCAAAAAATAAATTAATAAGAAAAAAATAGTTATGAATGTTGATGTGGCCCATAACGATATTAGCAAAAAAATAAAAAAAAGGGCCAGGATAATTGATATTTCTTTTTTAAATAAATTTTGATTATTTAGTAGTAAAAATATTATTAAGCCGTAACATAATGATGCTGTTGCCGGCAGACCAAATATAGAAACATATTTTTTATTTTCTAGAAACACAGTCTGTTGGGTAATACTATTCCAACCATAAAAAAAATTTATAATTTCTGGATTAAGAAAACTTACTATACATAAAATGAAAACAGATATAATGTATAATCGTTTAAAAAAAAATATGCTCTGTAAATATTCCAATCTAAAAGAAAAAAAAATTAAAATTATTGAATATAAAAAAAACCTACTGTAAGAAAATTCATATAGCGAAATAATAGTTGCTGCAAGACCTAATATTATAACAACAATACTAATTATAAAATATTTTAATAAAATTTTTTTTCTTGAAATAAAAAAAAAAATAATAAAAAAAAATAATTTAATAGTCACCATTAATAAATTGTACTGATTATACAAAGAAAAAGGTGTAATCGCAGACAAATATAAGAATAGACCAGCAAACATTTAATTTGAATTACTCATAGTTATTTTTTATATAAATAATAATTTTTTAAAAACTAAACCTTAAATCCAACAAATTTAAAAACTTTTGACCAATCGTTAACTAATTTTTCTGTTGAATATTTTTTTTTAATAAGTTTATCAACTCTCTGTTTATATTCATGATATTTATCATCATCTGATTTATAAATACTATTTAGAATTTTAATCCAATCATGAATATCTTTTGCATACATTTTTACTCTAGCTAATTTCATAGCATCTTTATAAGCAAATGTAGCAGAGGCTATAACGGGAAGGCCAATTTTCCACATAAAAATTAATTTATTTTCAGATTTGTAACTTGCTTTTATATTATTTAAGTTTATTGGAATAATTCCAACATCACATGTTATTGCAATTTTTGAAATTTCAACACTATTCCACTCATGAATTTCAAAAGAAAATTTAAAATCTTTTACTATATTTTTTGCATCAAATCCAAACATGCCTAAAAATAATGGTTTTTTTAAGTCCGTGACAATTACAACATGTATTATAAAATCCAAATGTATATAAATTTCATTTAACATTAAAAGATGATTTAGATTGTCAATCATGCCTTCCCAAAATAATCGAATTATTTTTTTTTTATTTAATAACCAAGTTTTCTTTCTAAACTTAATTTCTTCATCAAAAAAATCCAACGTAATGAATATATTTTTATTATATTTTTTTAATATTTTTGCTTGAGCTGTAGAAGTACAAACAATCGCATGAGATTTTTTTAATATTTTTTTTAGTGGTTGTCTATAATCTGTATATATTTCAGACTCTTTGCCTAATAAAAAACGCCCGACTCCCTTTTGAAAATTAATCCACCTTCCGTCGGATAAATTAGCATCGACCATTTCAAATATTAATTTAGTCTTTGGATTTTTATTTATAAATTGAAAAATTTTTGACAAATTAGATCCATAAGAAACATATATTAATTCGTAGAAATTATTTTTTATTTTTGTCTTATATGAAATCTTGTTATACTTCGCAAAATAAACAAACCGACGTCTAGCTTCTGTGGCTTTTAATGATAAATTATTTGGTAAATAGCAAATTTTTATTTGATTAAGTTTTGTCATAATTCATAACACCCCACACAATGTCCGGTTCATGTAAAAAATTTTTTTTCCTGCCAAATTTTAATAAATCTAATCTTCCATATTTGGCTGCAATTCTCTGGGCAAATTTCTTAATTGAAATAGGTTTTTCTGAACAAACATTTATTGCGCCTACTTTTTTATCTAGGGATATATTTGAAATTATTTTTGCCGCATCACGAACATTTAGAAAATCTCTAATTTGATTACCACTAGTCAATTTGGCTGGCAAACCATTTTGAAGTTGTTTATGGATATAAGCCGATAGTCGTCTTTCATCTTCTCCTTCGCCATATAAATAAAACAATCTACACCATACAAATTCTTTTTTTTTAATCAAAAAAAGTTTTTGTAATGAAGTAAATAACGCAACTTTTGTAATTGAATATAAGTTTTTAGGATCTAATGCTGTATTGACTCTTAATTTTCTTTTTTTAAGATTATACTCCAAGCAGGTCCCTATGCCAATAAATCTTTTAACACTTGATTTCGCTACAGCGTTTCCTAGTCTTAATGATCCATACAAGCAATTGATATTTAATTCAGAATCTAAGTACTTTCCATGCTTCACATACCATGCGATGTGTATAACTATATCAATTTTAACCAGTTTTTTTTTCCACCAGTCCTCTGATTCATTAAAAATATCCTTGGTAAAATAAATATTTTTAACATTATTAAATTTTTTAAAAATATTTTTTTTTTTAGTTCTTACTATAGGAAATAAATTTACGTTTTTTAAATTATCTAATGCCTTCATAACTTGCATGCCAACGAACCCTGTGGCTCCTGTAATTAAAATATTATTCATAAAATTTTAACCTAGGTACAGCAGTAAAAAATTTTAAATTATTTTTTTTCAGATGATTATTTTTCTCTATAATTTCGCTTGAAATGTTCCATGGCAATATAAATATATAATCTGCTTTTTCTTCTGATATTTTATTAATCGGGTAAATTGGAATATGGCTACCTGGCAAAAATTTGTGCTGCTTTGACTTGGCTGCATCAAAAACACAAGAAATTAAGTCATTTTTTATACCGGCATAGTTTAACAAAGTATTACCTTTTGCTGCGGCACCATAAGCTATCACCTTCTTATTTTTATATTTTTGATTAATTAAAAATTTTAAAAGATTATTTTTTATTTTATCAGCTTTTTTTTGAAAAAATAAATATGTTTTTAATTTTCTTAAACCAAATACTTTTTCTTCATTTAAAATTTTATTTACGGATTTATCATTTAACCTTACATCATCTCTATGACATACATATACCCTTAAACTACCACCATGAGTAATAATTTTCTCTACTTTAAAAACTCTAAGTTCAAATTTTTGAAGAATCTTTACAACTGTGTATAGAGATAAATATGAAAAATGTTCATGATATATTGTGTCAAATTGCGAATGCTTAATTAATTCTTTTAGATGTGGAAATTCAATTGTAATTGTACCATTTAATTTTAGAATAACTTTTAGACCAAAAGTAAAATCTTTTATATTAGGAACATGTGCAAAAACATTATTTGCTATTATTAAGTCTGCTTTTCCTATTTCTTTAGATAATTTACTTGAAATTTTATGAGAGAAAAATTTTCTCAAAACTTTTATTCCTTTTTTTTTAGAAAAATTAGCTGTACTCTTCGTAGGTTCAATGCCTAAACATGGTATACCTGCTTTTACAAAGTTTTTTAATAGATAACCGTCATTTGAGGCTATTTCAATAACAAAGCTATTCTTATTAAGACTCAACTCTTTTTCTATTTTATAAAAAAAATTTTTTGCATGTTTTAAAAAACTAGAAGAAGTGCTTGAAAAATATGCGTAAGATTTGTCAAATAATTTTTCTGCACTTGTAAAATCTTTGGTTTGAACTAACCAGCATTTTTCACAAACATAAGTTTTGAGCGGATAATATATCTCGGGTCTTTCTAAATGTTCTTTATTAATATATGAATTTGAAGGCGGGGCAGAGCCAAGGTCAACAAATATATGCTTAAGTTTGTTTTTACAAAATCTACAATTCATAATTTTAATATACTACTTAATTAAGAATAAATTTAAAAAATTTTTTTATTTTTTAATAAGAATTAACTGTCTTGTGTTAATTCTATTAAACGAAAATGTTTATCCATTACGTTTAAATACCTCTAAAATCTAATTTTAAAAAGGATTGATTTTTATCTCTATCTGAAATTTGTGTGAATTTAAGTGGCCATTTAATATTAAGCTTGGGCTCTAACGAGTTTATGCCTCTCTCTGATTTTGAGCTAAAAGGTTTAGAATGAAAATACATCATTTCACTATTATCTTTTAAAGTTTGAAAACCGTGAGCAAAACCTTCTGGAATTATTATTATTTTATTATTTTTCTCACTTAAGATAATTGAAAAATATTTTAAAAAAGTGGGTGATTTTTTTCTTAAATCAACCGCAACATCATAGACTTCACCTTTAATACAAGTAATTATTTTTTTTTCACTGAAAGGTTTAATTTGATAATGAAGACCTCTTAGAGAGCCCTTTTTTTTAGTAAATGTATAATTAATTTGTGAAATAGGTTTGCCACCCATAATATCAATAAATTCATCACCACAATATAATCTTTTTAAGTATCCTCTATTATCTTTTAAACTTTTAAGATCTGCAAAAAAAAGATCTTGTAAACAAGTTTTATTAAATTTAAAACGCCGCATGGATTTAATTGTTTAAATTTTAATTTTGAAAATAATTATTATAAAACTAATATATTTTATTATACACATTTAATTAAAATTTATAATTTTCATATGAATTGATTTGAGAGATTGATAGCTCATCCATTAATTTATTTTGTATCCAGGCCTTATGCCATTCGATTATTTTGTCTAAAGCTATTTCTAAAGACCACCTAGGTGTCCAACCTAACTTAAATTTGGCTTTTGAACTATCTAATAAAAGCAAGCTTGCTTCATGTGGCTCTAAACTATTTTTAATCTCCCATTTTAAATTCGAAGTTTTTTGACTTAAATAATTTATTATCCATGAGACTGGTCTTGAATCTATTTCTTTAGGTCCAAAATTCCACGCTTCAGCAAAATCATTTTCATTATTAATTAGTTTTTCGGCTAACATTAGATAGCCTGATAATGGCTCAAGTACATGTTGCCATGGGCGAACAGCATTTGGAGATCGAATATACAATTTTTCACCAGTATGAATAGTACGTAAAAAATCTGGAATTAATCGATCCGTTGCCCAATCTCCTCCACCTATAACATTACCTGCACGCACAGTTGCAAGCTTTACGCCGCTTTCATTTAAAAACGAATTTCTGTAAACAGCCGATGCTATTTCTGCACAGGCCTTGCTACCGGAATATGGATCGTGGCCACCTAATTTATCATCCTCATTGTAAGGTTTTAACTGTTCTTTATTTTCGTAACATTTATCTGTTGTCACATTGACTATTGCTTCAACAGTATCGACTTTTCTTGCTGCCTCAAGCAAATTAACGGTTCCTAATAAATTAGTTTTAAAAGTTTCTAATGGGCTATTATAAGATTTTCGTATCAAAGATTGTGCTGCCATATGTATAATAATAGAGGGTTTTGAGGATAGTAAAGCAGATTTTAATAATGAAAAATCTAGAATATCAGCAATAGTAGAAGACTCGAGTCTTTCTCTCAATTTAGTTACTGTAAAAAAATTTGGAATAGTTGGTGCATCAAGTGAATAACCACTCACTTTTGCTCCCATCTTTGAGAGCCATAAAGCTATCCATCCACCCTTAAAGCCTGTATGACCTGTAAGAAAAACTGATCTATTTTTCCAGAAATTATAATTTATTTCCATGTCTTCCAGGGAGCAATACCTTTGGACCATAGTTCATTTAGCAAATTCTTTTCCCTTAAGGTATCCATTGGCTGCCAAAAGCCTGAATGCTTGTAAGCAACTAATTGATTTTTTTTTGCGAGCTCAGTCAAAGTATCAGACTCAAAAATAGAGTAATCTCCTTTTATATGATCAATTATATCTGGATGAAGTACAAAAAAACCTCCATTCACCCAGTTGCCGTCTCCATCTGGTTTTTCCTGAAAACTTTCTACAATATTACCTTTTCCTAATTTTAAAGCTCCGAAACGACCTGGAGGTATTGTTGCTGTAATAGTAGCCAATTTACCATGTGACAAATGAAATGAAATTAAATCTGAAATATTTATATTTGCTAATCCATCTCCATAAGTAAAACAAAAGGCATTTTCATTCTTTAAATACTTTGAAACTCGCTTTAGTCTTCCACCTGTCATGCTATCTGTTCCTGTATCTATTAATGTAATATTCCAGGGTTCTGCCTTACTATGATGAACTTTTATATTGTCATTATTTAAGGATAAAGTTATGTCCGAAATATATAAAGAGTAATTTGCAAAATATTCTTTAATTACATGACCTTTGTATCCACAACATATAATAAAATCATTTATTCCATAGTTGGAGTATATTTTCATAATATGCCAAAGTATTGGCCTTTGTCCTATTTCAATCATTGGTTTTGGCTTAAGTTCAGTTTCTTCGGAGAGACGCGTCCCTAATCCACCGGCAAGAATTACAGCTATCATAATTTTGTTTTTATATTATTTTTAATCTTTAGAGTTATTTACTTATTATATATTTTATAAGCTTTTAATGTAATTTTCAACTTGATTGCTTACTTTTTCTTTATCTTGAAGAAGCATATTGTATGCATCCAAAAAAAAACTTCTGCAATCAATTTTAGTTTCTAATTCTAAAATCAATTTTTCAAAATTTTCCTCAAAATTTTCATCCTCAAATAATTTAAATTTTTTGTCAATTGGTAAATCCTTAAATGCAGCGCTTCCCCGATATCCAGTAATTAAACAACAACCACACAATATTGCTTCTCGAGGAATTCTATCCTTTCCTGGATGTTCGCCAAAATCAATATATAGAAAAGAATTTTTTAAAAGTTCATGAACTTCTTTATGCTTCATATTTTGAATTGGTATAAAATTATATTGAGATTTATATTTTTTTATCAGTTTTTTTGTTATTTTGTATCCCTTAGCTGGATTATAGATAATTGATTTACTCCTTAAACTTAAATTGAAAAAACTTTTATCAATTTTGGGAATATCATCAATAAAATCGTAAATAGGTATTGGCTTTTTTCCAAAATTACTTTTAATAAATTTTTCTGCATAAATTGATTGAGCAATATGATTAACATCCTTTCCATTAATTTCGTTAATGTTTAAGGGTTGCTTAAAATGAGGGTGCATTATTCTACCAACTCCATATTTACCTCTGATTATCCATTTGAAATTTTCATTAAATTTTGTTTTTCCAACAAAATAATTATTTACACTTAACCAACATATATTAATTTTCGAATACTTGAAGTTTCTTACGTAAGATGTAAATATTTCTGGGACAAAAACAATATTATCTTCTTCATCCTTCAAAAAATTTTCAATTGGTACATCTTTGCAATACTTCTCCATACTTTCTGGTATGAGCGTTTTTTTTTTTTTAAAAAATCCTCGCCAATTTAATGTATAAACAATACTAACTTTGGTATTAAATTTTTTTAAAAAATATACGAGTTGGTAAAGGCTTTCCGCTCCACCTCTATCTGAATCAAAAGGAATTAATACCTGAAACGTTTTATTCATTTTTTTTTTTATTTTTTCTAACAAACTCTCTAATGTAATCTTTTAGCTTTATTTTAGGATAATAGTTTAAAAGTTTTTGAGCTTTGTTATCCTTAATAACCGACTTAAACCTTTCACCTATTCTTTTTGGAATATATTTAATTTTATGTTTAAAAAGTTTAGCAACCTCAATTAAGGTGTAGTTCTTTTTTGTGCCTAACATATATTCTTCATTGAAACCTTTCTTCCAAGCTAGATATGTACCGCGAACCACGTCACTTACATGGGTAAAATCTCTTTTTTGTTTTCCAGGCTTTACTACAGTTAAAGGCAAGTCTTCTAAATATTGATGTTCAAAAATTCCAATTACTGCAGCCATAGGGTGATTTTTAATCTGTCGTGGTCCATAGACATTATAAAAATATACGATTTCATATTTCAATCCATACCAATTTGAAAAATTTTTTATTAATTCAATATTTTTTGATTTAGACCAGCTATATGGTGATAAATGTTCATCCTTACCATTATTGCCAAATTTGCTGGATGAAGCGGAATAAATAATTTTAATTTTATTCTTAGAACAAAATTTTACAACTTCTAATGTTGACACTAAATTTGCGTCAAAACAAACATCATAATCTTTAAAACTTTGAACTATTCTTGAAAATTCAGCAAAATGAAAGATAGAGGTTATATTTTTTTCATTCTTCAAAATATCATTAATATTTTTTGTTTGTCCTTTGATATACTCTATTTTATGTATTTTTTTTGACTTTACGTGATTTTTCCTGCTTCCAGTCGAGTAATTATCAATAACAATAATATGATATGGTTTTTTTTGATTATTTAAATACGATACTAAATTAGAACCTATAAAACCCGCACCGCCAGTAACTACAATTTTAATTTTCAAAGTATTATTCTTTATTAAGAAATTTTTTTGAAATAATCAATGACTCATAAATTACATCTTCCATATCTAGGTATCTATATGTTCCGAGTCTACCAATAAATTTAATTTTTTTTTCTTTCTTAGACAATTCTACATATTTGTTAAAAAGGACATTATCATTTGCCAATCTTTTTGGATAAAAAGGAATATCTTTAATTGATGTTTCTTTGCTGTACTCTTTAAATACTATTGATTTTTTAAATTTTTTCCAAGGCGTGAAGTGCTTGTGTTCATAAATTCTTGTATGATCAACACTTAAATCTGAAAAATTAATTCCGGCACTACCTTGATAATCCCCTATTATGGTTTTTTTTTTCCAATACACTGTTCGATAACCTAATTGTCCATATCTATAATCATAAAACTCATCAATTGGGCCAGAATAGAAGATGTAATCATAATTATTAATCATGAATTCTTTCCATTGGGTTTTTAAAGACAAATTGATATTTCTGTGATCTAGCATGTTCTTAATAATTTCTGTATATCCATTTCTTGGAATAGCTTGATATTTTTTATTATAATAATTATCATCATAATTAAATCTTATTGGAATTCTTTTTATAATAGATGCTGGTAGTTGATCTGGTTGACAGCCCCATTGCTTAATCGTATAGCCAAGAAAAAAAGCTTTGTATAGGTCCCGGCCAATAAATGCTAGTGCTTGTTCTTCAAAATTTTTAGGATTTTTAATTTTTTTTTCTCTTATATTTTCAATGAATTGCTTTGCCTGCTTTGGTCCAAAATTCTTATTAAAAAATTGATTTATCGTATGCAAATTAATAGGAAAAGAAAAAATTCCTTTATTAATTGAACACTTAACCCTATTTATAAAAGGTACCAATTCACCAAACTTATTAATATATTCCCATATCATCTTGCGATCAGTATTAAAAATATGTGGACCATAAACATGTTCCATTATGCCAGAATCACCATCTATTTTAGTATAACAATTGCCAGCTACATGAGATTTTTTTTCAATTAAATCAACTTTTAGATCTGCGTTTGCAAGTTCTCTAGCAATTACAGCGCCGGCGAACCCTGATCCTACGATTAGTATTTTTTTTTTCATAAATTAAATTTTATTTATTAATTTACTCAAATTATTGCATAAGACTATTTAAATAACTTAATTAATATAATTTTTAAGACAGTAATTTTAACTAAAATTCATAAATTCAATAGATTTGGGACTATTTTTTTTTAAAACTAGTGATAATATTTTTCTCACTCATAACTATAAAAAATAAAATATCTATTTAATATTAGAATAGAATAAATACTTTTTTAAATATTTTAAATTATTTTTAATAAAGAGACTTCTAATATTATTATATGAGAAGACTCTGGTATTTTATTGATTAAATTACTTTACTAATATTATTAATTTACTAAGATTATTTCATATAGTAGATGTAATTAATTCTTTTTCAAAAAATTTTGAAGAGTATTCTTAACTTTTTTTAAAATTCTTAAAAAAAAACTATAGTTTCTATGTTTAATCAAATTAATCTGTAAAGTATCTCTATATACATCTTTTTGATCGTTGATCTCAAAAGGCTCAACGCCGTGCCATGAATTTTCATTTCTAACAAAACCAAATAGTCTGTTTGAAAGAGGCTCTACATCAGCTATTTTCTCAAAGTTTTTATGTGAAAAATAAAAATGATCTAACCCATTAGGATTTAAATGATTTACATTTTCATTTTCACCTTGATTATTTAATTTATATATTTGAGTGCCCCCATAATCTCTTTCAATATTATCACTAAAACCAAAGTATAACAGCATAGCTAAAATTTTATCTTTACTATCACGATGTATTGCCATTCCTGAACCTGGTTGTGACCTGGAAATCTTTATACTTATCCTTGTATTAATTTTGGTTATAAAATCAAATAAAGAGATTTTTTCGTTAACTTTAAAAATTTTAATTTTTTTATTAAATTTAAAGAAAGGGGCAAATGTTTTTTCGTTGTTAAGACTAAGAAGAAATTTTTTAAAAATCCCCAAATCATCACACAAATTTAATATTTGATCAAAAGAGTCTGGGGAAGATTTACCCCAACAAAGTAAAATTGGCTTGTCTAGTTTTTTATTGTCACAAAATTGGACACCATACTCTTCACTCCATTTATCAATTCGCGAAAGTAAAATGTAAAACTCTTTTTTTAATATATCATAATTCTTATCTTCAATAAAATTATCAACAATAAAATAAGGGAAATATTTGTTATTTTCGTATATTTTATAATTTTGATTTATCATTAAATTTTCTAAGTTCAGTTATAAAAAAATTCAAATTTTTTTGAAATTAAATCAAATTTCAATTAAAGTCAAAGTACAAAATAATAATAAAAAAAATTTATAGAAAATATTGCAATATATAAGTTTAAAATTTTTAAAGTAATGAGCTAAAATTCAATAATATTTATTAATTTCCCAGGATTATTTCATGAGGCTATAAAAATTTCTTAATGTATATAATTTTTTTAGATATTCATCTCCACTAAGATTCATAATTTCAAGAAATTTTTGACTATTTTTTATTCTAAGTCTTGAGATAATATTTTTCACATATAAAAAATTAAATAAGGCTTCATGATCAAAAAGTGACTGACAAATCATACGTTCAGTTAATTGGTTATGTTTTAATGGTAATGCTGTTTTAATATGGCCACTATAAGAATTTTTTGATAAATAAAAATCAAATCCTTCTATAATAAATTCTGAGTTTAAATGCATCTTGGCAAAATTATTAAGTATTCGCCCTAAAGCCATAGGACTTGCAATATGTCCACCAATATCTACATTGAATTTTTTAAAAGGAGATTCTACTTTATTATCTGAAGACGAAAGATAAATTTTGTTATATTTTTTTAGTAATAACTTTTTGTCTTCTTGTGTTAACTGATTTGATGTATAAAAATTTAAAATTAAAATCGACTCTTTAAAATTAGCTATGTCGCAATCAATCATTTTTGTCAAAATAATTGTGCAGTTTGAATATTTTGGATTTGGTCCTAAAGCAGAGTTAGGTCCGTATAAGTAGAATCTTTTTTGAATTTTTCCTTTATAGATTTGGCTTTCTTTATTCTTGATTGAATCAGTTAATATTGGTTTTTTATTATAATAGCCAAACAAATTAAGAATAGTTAAGTACTGCTTAGCTGCATTTTTTTCTTTTTTGCTAAAAGAATTATTTAATATAAAATTGGCCCAATCAATTCTTTTTTTTAAATATTCACTCAATTTTTTATTAGCTAGCAGAATTTTGCATTCAATTCTTAAAACGTTGATTTTTAAAAGATATTTTTCATAAGAATTATTTTTGTAAAAAAGTACTTCATATAAATTTAAATATTTTTTTAAAAAAATTTTGCTTAAATTTAATTTAAAGATTCTAACAAGAAATCTTATTAATGCGCGAGTAAATAAAACTGATGCTTTTGTATTTTTTCTAGTATTGATTTCAATTATTTCACGAAAACTTGCGGATGATTTTGTTAACTTTTTTACTTCCATTTAAATAAATATTTAATATGTTTCAATTTTTATCTTTAAGACTAATAAATAAAAGATTAATTTACTGCAAATTTAATTTATTAATATTTCTCTGAATATAAAACCATTGGCTTATTAAAATTATTTCCTTTTAACTTTTATTCGATAAAATGAAATGCGGACAGTTCAGCTGATTCTTTGCACATCGCAACTACAGCGTGCTCTTTACTGTTAACAAAAAATATTTCGTTTTCTTCATTGATGTTAAAGGCTTTGCTAGAGAATGTTATATAACCCAATCTATATAGAGTGTTTAATATTTCTTTCCTAACTTCTAAGCTCACTAGTATAGGACTAAATTCAATTTGGATCACGGGCATGTGACTTCTAATTGTCTCTATCGCACCTTTTATTACGTTTAGCTCGTAACCTTCAACATCAATCTTAACTAAAACAATACGTTCTTCTTTATTAATTATTCCATCCTGTATACTATCCAAAGGAAATGCAGTAGACTTATATACAATACTGTCGTCTTTGATTTCGAGAGAAGAGGAAAGTAGACCTGTATTTTCCATATCTTTAATAACAGAGTTATAAACTGGCGGAACACTTAATTTTATAGTTTCAGAGACAGCTCCTAAACCAAATGTAAAAAGATAAGTATTGTTCAGATTTCTGGTGTTATAGAGAAATGCTAAACTATTTACCGATGCTGGTTCAAATGAAATACACCGTCCTCCATATTTGTTTAATAACTTGTTGTAAACTATTGCGTAGTAACCGATGTTTGCACCTATATCTAGAATAATTGGATTGCTTACACTTGCGATTTCTAAAACTTTTTCAACTGTCTTAAAACTTGAAGGAAGCCATGCAGCTTTTACGAATTGACGAATAATTGATATTTGTCTTAACGACGGAGCCCGATAAATCTTATCTCTACTAATATAATAGTAATTTCCATTAAGCTTTGGAAATAAAATTTTTCTAGTTAAAGCTCTTATAAATCTTTTCACTAAACTAAGAAACATAATAATTTCTTCATCATTTTATTAGCTAAAGAGCTTTTGATCTATCTCCTTACAAATTTTAAATACCAGATTAAATTATAACTCTCTCACGCACTGTTGCCTAGTGATCTTTCTAAATTATCTTCCTACCTATATCATGGATTAAATAAAACATAAAAATGAATGACATTAATCGGGTTATTACTTGCGGTACGCAGCTCCGTAAAGAGTGAATAAATACTAGACTGAGTTGTTTGCTGATAACATACTGACAATGACATGTATTTTTCATATTATAATTAAATCTATTCTTAAAGATTAGATATATGGATATTTACTAAAAGCTATTTTAAACTAAAAGTATTAATTTTAACTAAATATTTAGTTATAAATACTGTATATAAAATATGTATAGAATTTAAATAGCGTCTTAGAGTCATATTAAATTTCAACGCCAAGACTCTTTTTCTAGTTGATTTTTTTTTTTAACGTTAGCATTTTCATAAAATCTTGTTTGATTATCAGAAATTATAAGTTTAAATTTTTGATTAGAATTTCTAAAAGGTACAAAGTTTTTCCATTTTAAATGACTAGCAACATATTTAGCATCATTTCTTACAATAATAATCTTCTCTTTTCTTTTTTTTAAAAAATTATAAAAACTATTTTTGCCTGACTCAATTTCATAACACTGAGATTTAGATTTGATATCCAAATCTTTGAAATATTCAAGCCAAAGAGTAGTTTTAATCAAAATTGCATTTGTTCTTATATGGGGATTGGGATATTTGGGAAATGCGGAATAGTAATATTTAGACTTTATTTTATTGAATATAATAATTAGAAAATATTTAACAAAAGATATTAAATTATTTATTTCTAAATTATAAGGATTTGCTAAGGAACTCATTGATGATGTTGATGCAACTATTTTTGACTTAGTTTTTTTTAGCGCATTATTGTAAATTTTTAACCAATTTTGAATGAGAATAACTGAATGTTGATTTAAAATGAACATGTGGCTTTCTGCCCTGTATCTGGCAAATTCCGTAAAACTTCCAAGGTCATAACCTTTGTCTTTTAATTTTATAATAGAAACATTCGATGGCACAACTTTTCTGATGATTTTGATACTTTTATCTGCCAGCGGACCTTTTATGAGAATGAAGAGTTTATGTGCAACACCCGCCCTATGTGAACTGTAAGAAAAATAAAATTTTTTTATACAATTAATGTCCTCTGCAAATTTCTTTCCTTTTCTCAATCTTAACAGATAACACACATTAATCATAAATTGCTAAACTCGTAAAAATTAAGTTAATTAGAAATTCGAGATTTATTCAATCTACCATAAATAATTATATGACTAAACATGTCTCGTTTTGGCAAATAAAAAATTTCATAATAACTATTCATTTTTTCTAATAAAATTTTAGATTCTCTCATCATTTCATAGAAATTTTCACTATTATGTTTTTCAGGAAACTCCAATTCAAAGCATATCTGTTCAGGTAAAATAATTTTATTTTTATTGAAGTATTGATTTAATATTACTGGAACAGCTCCTTCAATATCTAATTTTAGATAATTTATACTAATTAATTTAAGTTCCTTAATAATAGTATTTAATTCTTTACATTTAAACTCAAGAAATTTGTCCGAATTTGAAATATTTACAACTGAGTACTCTTTTTTATCTGCGGACTGAATATTTGTAGGATCTGATTCATAAAATTTTACTGAACCGTCGTAAACCCACAGACCAACTGGCTTAAAAAATATATTCTTTGATAATTCGTAATCATCTTCAAATAATTTAATACTGATCGGACTTGGATCAAAAGAATAAACATCCAGACCTATTTTTTTAAGTTCTAATTCAAAAGATACATCATCATAAATTCCGAATGTTAGTGCTGTTAAATCTTTATGATTTTTTTTTATTCCTTTTATGTTTTTTTTTTGATTAATTAGATTTAAGTCTATTGGATAACCACGTATTGTTTTTATTGTAATTGGCAGTTGTTTATATTTGGAAATTAGACTTGATATTTTTATTGACCTTAGAAAATTAGAACTTTTTTTTTGTTCAATTATTCTTCTAGGTATCGAAAAAAAAGTTTTGATTAAACCATTTACTTTTATTGACTTATAAAATCTTAAAATTAATATTTTTAACATAGTTCATTATTAATAAAATTTTAAATTAACTATTAATATTCTTATTGTATTTTATTAGCAAATTCAGTGCATGATTATATGCAATATTTTGACCTTCAACTGTCATCCCTCCAATGTGAGGGGTAATTACTACTTGATCGCTTGTTTTAGAGTATTTTATTAATTTATTTTTTTTATAATTTATTTCATCATTTAATACGTCCGCAAAATATTTGGCTTTTAAATTTTTTTTTAGGAAATTTAGAAGTGCAATCTCATTTACGATTTCCCCTCTGGAAGTGTTTATAATAATAACTTCTTTTTTCATTAATTTAAAAATTCTATGATTTAAAAAATTATAATTAAATTTTTCTGCATGGATATGCAAAGTTACTATGTCGGCCATTGCAATCATTTTTTCTAGGTTTTTAACAATATTGATTTTAGAACTTTTTATTTTCACATATGGGTCGTAAACATAAACTTCGCAACCAAAAGCAAGGGCATATTTACTATATATTTTTCCTAACCTTCCATAGCCGATAACAAGAACTTTTAAATTACTCATCATTCTTCCAATATAGGGCTCATAATTCCAATTATTTTTTTTTACTGAGACTGACGAAGCCGAAATACTTCTAATAGCATCTAAAGTAAGGCCAAAAGCAAGCTCTGAGGTTGAGGTAAGTTTTTTTAATATTTTTCTTTCTTTTGCTATTGAGATTAACTTTATATTTTTTTTTATAAGAAAATCTTTATCTATATGTGTGGTCCCTGTTGATGCTGTGCATATAGCTTTTAGCTTACACTTTTTTAAATTTTTATAACCAAGAAATATTTTTGTTTTATTGGGATTTGTAAATAAATAATCAAATTTTTTTATTATTTTTCGAAAATAGACTGGCAATATTTCTGGCTGATATGCAATATCAAAAAAAATATTTGCTTTATCAAAAAATAAAGTTTTATTAAATATTGTAGTAATAATTAATAATTTTTTTTTCATTTCATATAGTTTTTTTTAATAAAATTCTAGCTAACTCTAAATCAATTTTTTCATCAATGTTTATAACTCTAGATTGTGGTAAGATGTAAGGGACGCTAACTTTTGATTTAAACCTCAAACCTTTCATAACAAACTTTCTACTCATTGCATAAATAGATCCGGATCTTATATATGCATATGGTTTTAGATCTTGTCTTCTACTTTCTAATTTTTCTTTAACAGCAAAGTCCACTAATCTATTTTTTTTAATTTTTTTTATTCGCGCTGGATGGCAGTCAAAGACCTGATTGACGGCAATTACACTATCAAAATTATTCTGAATAACCATTTTAATAACATTATCTATGTCTCTATAAGTTTTAAGAGGATTGGTGCTCATAATCTCCACTACATAATCAAATTTTTTATTATATATTTTTTCTGACATTAATAATGAATGCTTTATCGCAATTGCTGATGATGATTTATCTGTTGAAATATTTTTAGGTCTTAAAAAAGGAACATCTACTTTATATTCTTTACATATTTTTGCTATTTTTTTGCTATCTGTAGATATAATATAATTAGTTAAGTATTTTGATTTTAAAGATTCTTTAATCGTATAATAAATTAATGGCAGATTATTTATTTTTACTATATTTTTATTTTTAATTTTTTTCGACCCCCCTCTAGCAAGAGTCACTCCCAAAACATTCAATTAAGCAATTCCTTTCCAGGTATTCCCCGCTTCAGTATAATGATGGTCAACCTCTAATTCTGGACAATATAAATATTTGAACCCTTTTTTTACTATTTGCTGAGCCCAATATCTATCTTCTTTGGTGGATAAGTGAGGATCAAATGGATATTTTTTTAAAATATTCTTATTATAAATTGAAATTGCATTGTGCAAAAAATATCTTCCTTCCAAATTTGAAAAATAATTTACAACTTTTTTTTCGTGAAAATGACTCCATATATACCTCTTGGTAATTTTTTTACCAAATAAAACCGGGGTTTGTTTTCCAAATAAACATACATAATTCTTTAAATCATTTATTATTTTTTTTTCATCTATTTTTTTTAAAACACAATGTGCAGACAAAAACATAACATATTTTTTTGACGACTTTTGTATTCCTAAATTTAAAGATTGCCCCGGTGTATAATTTTGTATTTTATATATCTTAATTTTAGTATAATTTTTCGATTTTCTGTCTAAAAGAGGATCTTCTTGAAACATCCTTACAATTTCTAGACTTTTGTCGGATGAACCATTATCAATAATAATAATTTCTGGTTTATCCAAATTATCAATTAACGATTGAATAGCATGACCAATCCATTTTTCTTCATTTTTACACCTAATAACTACTGAAAATTTGCTTAGTTCTTTGACCATCTGCCTCTATAATTTTTAAAAATATCTAATTCACTTTCTTGCACATCTAGCCCCCTATTAATATTCATTTCATGAAAAATATTTATAAAATCTGATATTTTTTTAAATTCTTCTGGTAGTAGAGCAAATTTATTGTCTCTACCTGGTAGATTCTTATCTATTGTAAAATGCTTTTCGATATAGGTGGCTCCTTCTACTATTGCGATTAGAGCATCTTCAATTCCTGAATAATGTCCACTATAACCAAAGTTATTAAATAATTTTTTAATTTCCTGCATTTTTGGAAAGTTAGCCATTTTCGGCTCTAATGGGTATGAAGAAACACAGTGCATAGGTATGATATTTAGAAAGTTTTCTTTAATTTTAGTTACCTCTGACCACTTACAAGCACCCAAAGATATCAAAACATACTTATATCTCTTAACAGCTTCTTTTATTAATTCTAAGTTATAAACTTCATGACTAGGAATTTTAATTAAATCAAAGTCTAATTCTTCAAATAACTTAAAATCTTTTATATTAAAAATAGATGTAGAAAATTTAATATAATTAGAACTACAAAATTTAAAAAGTTCTTTAAACTGATTTGAATTTAAGCCAGCTTTTTTATAAATTTCTCTTCTACCATCTTCATCCCAAGGTCCAGTTTTTAGATTTTCTTCTGACCATGCTTGAAATTTGCAAATATCAGCGCCAGATTCCTTAGCTGCTAATATCATTTCTTTTGCTAAATTCATATCACCCATATGATTCCAGCCTAATTCAGCAATAAGATTTATTTTGCTCTTCTTGTTCATTATATTATTATTTTATTTATTTAACTATTAGCAGTTAAATAAAAATTTTCATTAAATATCACGAATTATATACTTAATTTCAGATATTAAAATTTTTTTATATAAACTAATTATTTAATTTTAAAGAACTTTTTTAATATCTACTATAGCCTGATTGAAATCAAATTTAGTTTTCCAATTTAATTCTTTTAAAGCTTTTTTAGGGCTACAAAAAGATAATGCAATATCACCTTTTCTTCGTTTTGTAAATTTATAAGGGATCGATGTCCCAATGTGTTTTTCAAATGCTTTAATAACTTCTAAAACACTTAAACCCTTGCCGGTTCCTAAATTATAAATCTTTAAACCTTTTTTCATTCTATTGCTTTTTAGCATCTGAACGTGGCCATCAGCTAAATCCATGACATGGATATAATCTCTTACTCCCGTTCCATCTTTTGTTTTGTAATTTTTACCAAATACTTTCACTAATGATATTTTTTTTTGAGCAACCTTAATAATATAAGGGATCAAATTACTTGGAACGTCTTTGGGGTTTTCTTTTATTAGTCCTGATGAGTGATTACTTATAGGATTAAAGTATCTTGCAACTCTAATGCTCCATCTATTGTCATATTTTGCAAGATCTATTAAAATTTTCTCAATAATATATTTGGTGTTACCGTATGGGTTTTTAGTTTTTCCAGTTTCTGCGGTTTCTTTGATAGGCAAAGGTTGTTTATCATTATAAACTGTAGCTGATGAACTGAATATAATTTTAAATACATTGTTTTCTTTCATGCACTCTAGCAAAGATAAAGTAGATCCAATATTATTATTATAATAATCAATTGGTTTTTTAATGCTCTCACCAACTGCTTTAAAGCCTGCGCAATGAATTACCACATAACAAAGATGTTTTTTAAAAATTAAATTTAATTTTTTTTTATCTCTTATATCAACGTTATAAAAAGTAATTTTTTTATTACTAATTTTTTCTAATTTTTTTACTACACTTTGATAACTATTTGAAAAATTATCAAGAATAATTGGTCTGTAACCATTTTTTAATAGGGACAAAGCGCAGTGTGATCCTATGTAGCCTGCGCCGCCCGTAATAAATATATTTTTCATTTTAAGCTTATTCTTTTGTCAAATTTTTTTATTTTATAATGTTTATTTAAATTTTTTATATCATAAAAATTAATCTCTATGCTATTAATAACCAACTATTAACTAGAATTGTTATTTTAATAATAATTTTATTATTAAAAAAATAGGTACAAATAAAATAAGCTTGTAAAGAATTCTTAACTAATAAAATGAAGTTAAAAACTAAATTAAATTTCTTAGTTATCATTGAAGCCAGAATGAATTCATCCAGACTTCCAGGGAAGGTTTGCATGAAACTTGAAAAATCAAAAACAGTATTAGATATTTTAATCGATAGGGCAAGAAAATCAAAATATGTCGATAAAATTTTAATTGCTACAACAAAAAACAAGATTGATGATAAAATAGTTAAGATAGCAAAAAAAAGAGGGTGCCTTTTTTATAGAGGAAGTGAAAAAAATGTATTAAATAGAGTTGCTTCTGCCTCAAAAAATATAAAAATAAATTCTATTATACAGCTTACTGGAGATAATCCATTCATTGATCCATTGATAATTGATTATGTAGCAAATTATTTTATATCCAATTATCCAAAATATGATTTTGTAACTAACAATAATTTGTTTAATTTTACAAGATCGGTGCCTCTTGGAATGGTTGTGTCTATTTTTAAAAAATCATCTCTTCAAAAGATCAATAAATTAGCTTATAAAACAGAACATTTTGAACACACAACGTTGTTTTTTTATAGAGAAGGTAAGAAGAAATTTAAGATAAAAAATCTTAGGATGCCAAAAAAATGGTTTTCTAAATTTTGTGCACGTCTTACTTTGGACACTAAAGAAGATTTAATTTTTTTAAAAAAAATTTATAAAAAATTAAGATATATAGAAAATTTTACACTTGAGGATATACTCAAGTTAATAGACGCAAATAAAAATTACTTAAGAATTAACAGCCATATCAATCAAAAAATTATAAAAAATTTATAAAATTAAATCTTTCCATTCAATTTTTTTAAATTTTGAAATATTTATTTTTGCGGTTGATTTAATAACTATATCCCAAAATGAGGCGCTAACACCATCACCGGGTCTAAGGGTAATTAATTTATTTGGATTAAGTTTTTCACCTTTTTTTATATCTAACTTTGAAAATATACTTCTTCTTGCAAATTTGATACTTTTTTTTTCTTTTTTTAAATTTTTTTTAAACTTTCCGTATAATTTATTTGTGATTTGAAGACTTTTATAAAAATTTACAAAATTATTTTTTTCAGCAGCATGATAGTGATCATTTCCAATTAGATTTTTATTGTGAGTAAAATGTTTTTCGATAATTTTGGCTCCAAGCTCATGTGCAACTCTAATTGGGGTTAATGAGTAATCAGAATGAGTATGATCGGAATAGCCAATAAGAAAACCTGGAAATTCTTTCTTTAATGTTTTGATATAATTTAAGTTTGCATCATCATATTTAGTTGGATAGTTAAGCACACAATGCATGATGCATATTTTTTTTTTTGGCAACGCCAAAACTTTTATTGCCCTCCTGATTTCAACAATAGTAGCTGCTCCTGTTGAAATAATTGTATATTTTTTTTTTTTACCTATTTCTCTAATCAAAGGAATGTTGTTGATGTCTGAAGAAGAAATTTTAAAAATCTTTAAAAACTTGTTATGTTGCTTAATACTCTCTATGTCAAAAAGAGTGCTCATATAAAGTATTTTTTCTTTTTTGCATTTAATAAATAATTTGTAATAATCTTTAAAATCAAATTTATCAAATTTTTTGAACAACTTGAATTGCGATTTAGTTTTTTCTTTATTTGTGTCCCAATAAGCTGGACTTATTTTAGAAACTATTTTATTAGCTTTGTAAGTTTGAAATTTGATTGCGTCAACTCCCGCCTCCTTTGCTAATTTAATATATTTTAAAGCAAGACTAAGATTGCATCCATGATTTACTCCTGCCTCAGCTATAATAGTTGGTTTATTTTTATATAGTTGTAATGGGCCAAATTTTTTCACAATTACTTCTATTGCTTTTTTTTTTTATTATTAGCTCGATTCGTTAAACTATTTCGGTGGATTGTGTAACGATATAATGGCAATTCTACAACATTAACATTGTAATTTTTTAAATACTTTTCTCTAAAATCAACATCTTCTAAATACCTCAATTTTTTATTATACAGTCCTGTCTTAAATAAACTTTCCCTTTTATATAAGATCCCACACGCAATTGGTTCTTTTTTAAAGCTACATCTTTTAAGAAATTTTCCTTTTGAATTTATTTTGGTATAGTCAGATGCTACTGCTGACCACGATTTATTAAAATCTAAAAAACTACCCATTAATTTTAAATAATATTCGGATATGTAATCATCAGAATCAAGCATTAAAATATATTTTCCTTTTGAATGTTTGATGCCTAAATTTCTTGCTCTTGATAAACCAATATTTTTTTTGTTTAAAATCACTTTAACTATATTTTCAAATTCAGAAATGATCTCTTGAGATTTATCCGAACTACAGTCATCTACTACTATAACCTCATAGCTATCTCTTCCCACTCCATTTTGGTGTAAAGCACTTCTTATACATCTTGAAATAAATTTTTGCCTATTAAAACAAGTTATAATTATTGAAAATTTCATTAATCTTTTTTTCTTTTAAATTTACTCATCTAAAATTAAATTTGTTTTTTTTTAAATAAATTTTTGCTTTTTCATAACTTCTTTCAGTAAAATTGAAGATATTTCCTGCGGCTACTGCCGATAGTTCAACGTTATTTAGTAAATCTTTAAAATCTTCAAACTTTCCGACTCCCCCCACTGGTATTAACGGTATATTTATAATATTATTTACTTTTTTAATCAAATCTATGTCATAACCCATTCCTGTACCGTCCCTATCTACTGAATTAAGCAAAATTTCTCCGGCACCTTTTTTTTCCACATCTTTTATATAGTCAAATAAATTAATATTCAAAAATTTATCTGTTTTTGAATTATATATTCTGTAAAAATTATCTTCCTTTTTGACATCTATAGAAACAACAATTGACTGGCTACCAAAAGTATTGGCAAATTCTGAAATTATATTTATATTTTCAAGACAAATAGAGTTTATTGAAATTTTATCAGCTCCATTTTGAAAAAATTTTTTCGCATCATTTAAATTTTTTATTCCTCCGCCAAAAACTATCGGTGAAAAACATTTTTCTGAAGCTTTTTTCATTACCTCTATAAAAGTTATTGATGGTTGCTCAATTTTATTTTTTATTTCGTAGTTCAAAGATTTTGAAATATTTATATATATAATTTCATCAACATTCCAAGCGTTGTACCTTTCAACTTGTACAAATGGGTCTCCTAAAATCTGATAAAGATCAAAATTTTCACTTCTAACTAAATTGCCTTCTTTAAAAAAAAGAATGGGGATTAATCTTATTTTCACCGTAATTCTAGAAAGTTTTTTATTAATTTGAGACCTTGAGATTGACTCTTTTCTGGATGAAATTGAAACCCATAAAAATTTTTTTTTCTTACAATAATCGGGAATTCTAGATCATAATTTACTGATGATAAACAATTAAGATTATCATCAAGATTAAAATAATAACTGTGTAAAAAATAAAAAATATTATCTACATCTAGTAAGTTATTAAATATTTGATCTTTTTTTTTTATTACAACTTGATTCCATCCAATATGAGGCAATTTTTTTAATTTGACAGGAATTTTTACCACTCTTCCTGGTATAATATTTAATCCATTAACTATGCCATTCTCCTCGCCATAAGTTGCCAATATCTGCATTCCAACACAAATTCCCAAAAAAAAAATATTATTGTTATAGGAGTCAATCAAAAAATTATCTAGTTGCTGATCTCTAATTGTTTTAATATTTGATTTAAAACTACCATTTCCCGGAAATATTAAGTGGGTAAATTTTTTACTCTGAGTGTCTTTAAGAGAAGTAATTTCTATAAAATTATTAAAATTCAAATATTTAAGTGCATTGTAGACAGATTTAATATTTGAAGTATTAGTATTAATAACACCTATGTTCATTTGAATATATATATAAACAAATTATGAAATTTTGCAAAACGTGCTTATATAAAAATATAAATCCCATACCCATATTGTTCAATAAAGAAGGTATATGCACTGGCTGTTTATATGCTAAAAAAAAAGAGACAGTTGATTGGAATAAAAGAGAGAAATTATTTATTGAATTAATTGATCAATATAGAGGCAAGGCTGAATACGATTGTATTTTACCAGTGGGTGGAGGCAAAGATAGTTATTTTGCTGCCCATATTATGAAAAAATATGAAGTTAAGGCCTTAATGGTAACTTATTACTCTAATCGCTACTTAGATGAAGGCAACTATAATCTTAATAGAATGAAAGAACTTTTTGGATTTGATCACATAATTTGCAAACCAAAAGAAGAAACTCTTATTAAAATGCACAGAATTGGTTTAAAAAAAATGGGTGACCAAAATATGCACAATCATATGGGAATTGACACTTATCCCAATATTATATCAGTGCAAAAAAAAATACCTCTAATTATATGGGGCGAGCAGGGATTTACTGAAATGGGTGGAATGCACTCTATTAACGATTTTGTTGAGTATACAAAAAAGTATAGATTAGAACATGCACAGCATGGATTTGATTGGTATGATTTTTTAAATTTTAAAGATGAAAAATTAGAAAAAGAAGAGCTTTCCTTCTATATTTATCCTGATGAAAATTTGACGTCAGAAATAAACTTAAGGGGTATCTACCTTAGTAATTATTTTTTTTATGATGGAAATCATAACTATAATATCGCAAAAAAAAAATATAATTGGAAAGAAAAAATAGGTGGCTTTGACAGAACTTATCGCACTTTTTCTAATGTTGATGATATGCATGAAAATGGAATTCATGATTATTTAAAGTTTATTAAATTTGGCTATGGAAGAGGCACCGATCATGCGAACTACGACGTAAGGCTCGGTATTATAACTCGTGAAGAAGGTGTACGTCTCGTATTAAAATATGATCACGTAACACCTTTAAGTGATTTGGAGGGATGGTGTAATTATGTAAAAATGCCGAAAGAAGAATTTTATTTTCATGCAAACAAATTCAGAGATCCAAGAGTTTGGTCAATTAAAGACGGTTATTGGATAAAAACAGATATTGATGGAAAAATTAGAAAATACCATCAGGCAAAAATGATTAATAAAAAAATTTAATATCCATTTAAATCTTCCTTGTAGAAGTTAATTTTATTTAGATGATCAATTTTTTTTATAATAGATTTATCAATTTTAAAATCATTTTTATAAAAAAAATCTATGTGTTCTTTTTTTTTTATCCCAATGATTATTTTATTTACTTTTTTTTTTAAAATATATCCAAGTGCAATTTTTTTAAGTTCGCCTTTATAAATTTTTTTAACTTCTGAAATTTGATACAGAACCGATTCTAATCTTTCTTTTTTTAACCAATCAAATCTATAATCATTTTTATCAAATTTAGAGTTTTGATTTAATTTTCCACTTAAACAACCAGAAGCGAAAACTGATCTTGAAATAATTCTCCCTTTAAAATTTTTAAGATAATCTAAAGGTAAGCTACGTAAAATATTTATGTCATCCTGAACAACATCAAAGTTATTTAAAATTTTTTGATTAAACAGATATCCTCTGGCTAAAGAAATGCCTGTAAATTTAATAAGTTTTTTTTTTTTAAAACTTTTCATAAGACTAATTATTTCAGACCAATCATTAATTTCATTTCTTGGATTGTGAATATAAAAAACATTAATTTTTTCAAACTTTTTGAGGGACAATTCTAGAGATTTTTTTATATCACTTGCTTTAAAAGTTTTTTTTGTAAAATCTGAATTATAACCACATTTAGTATCTACAATAACATCATTTTTGAAATCTCTTAAAATATCATCAGCCAGGCCTTTTCCGTAAAATGGTGCTGTATCAAAATAATTAAACCCCTTTGAGATTGAATACTCTATAGTTTTAAAAATCTGTTTTTTTTTAATTTTACCTAAATCCCCTGCTAAAGATCTGGTTCCTATAATAATTTTATTATTTAATAAATTTTTCAAGATCTTATTAAACTTGCAAAATTTTCTTTATAGTACTTTAGCTTTTCTGGCGTTAAAATTGGATGTTTGCTTTTAGATCTCAAAAAAGCATCTGCATCATATTCATAATCGTCAAAGAGTTTTTCTTTCACAGCATTTTCATGACACTCAGTGCCATAGTAAGGAGAATAATAATGTACGCTTATATTGTCAGGGTCAATTAATTTATTAAACTCGATAGTATCTTTAATAGATTGTTCGTCTTGTGATGGCATTCCAATAATATTATATGCAGTTCTGTTTATCTTATTTTCCTTTAAAATTTTAAATGCATTTATTATTTTACTTTGATTTGCAAATCTTTTTAAAGATGTCTGTCTAAAATCTTCTGATGCTGCCTCCACTCCCATTCCAATACCGTCAACTTTGAGTTTTTTAAGCAACTTTATTGATTGTTCATTAATCCCCTCTGGGCGAGTTTCTATATATAACTTTATATTGAGTTTACTCGTTTCAAGGAGTTCTGCTAGGCTCTCTAAGCAATTTCTTTCAATAGTTAAAAAATTAGTATCCTGACACCTAAATATTTCTACACCAAAATTTTTATTGAGATTTTTAATTTCATTGAAAGCTACTTTGGCAGATTTATTTCTTAAGTAACTTTTAAAATTTTTTATTGCTCCTGTTTTTTGATTTTTTTCTGTAAAGCCATAATATTTTTGTATTATTGTTTCAACACAATATGCACATGAGTAAATACATCCTCTCGAAAGCTCATAATCGACTCCTTTATAAACTTTGCCATTATATTTTTTTAAAAAAGTTTGATCTGAAAAAATACTATAATCATAAGGAGATAAAATATCTAAATTTTCAAGTATTTTTTGAGGACTGTTTTTTTTAAAAATTGAGTTATCTTTATAAGCAATTCCATTAATTTTACTAATTTTTTCTTTATTTTTTAAATTAGTTACTATCTCAAGCAAGACTAGCTCGGATTCTCCCATAATTAAATAGTCAATTTTAGGCATTTTTTCTAAAATCAAATTTGGTGCGGAGGTTGCTTGTAGTCCACCTGTTACCAAGATACTATTTTTTGGGTATTTTAAATTTTTAATAAGATCATAACCATTTTGAATGTTTACATACTCTCCTTCGCTATGAATATGAGATGAAATAGCTGACCAAAAAATTATGTCGGGTTTGAAAGTATTTATTTTATTCTGTAAATCTTCCCTTGGATTGCTGTCGCTAAAAGATACTAGTTCGTCATAATTAGTACTGAGAAACTCTTTCTCAACGCTAGTTTCTTTATGTTTCCAAGAATTATAGAATGTTGAATCAAATAGCTCAACAGTGTGTCCTTCTCTTTTTAATATCGAAGAATGAGAAGCTATCCAAATATGCGTTATACCACGGCCCCACTTATTTGGATTAATTAATAAAATTTTTGACATAAATTAAACTTAAAAATAAATCTTATATAAATAATTTAGTTTTATCAAATACAGAAATAAAATTTTTCTTAGCACCTAAATCAAGTCAGTTTGACTATTAATAATAGTCCACTAAACGCATTACTTCACTTCCGCATATAGCCTATCAACGTGATTGTCTATCACGGCTCTATAGAAATAAATTATATGGGATGCCTTTCCCACTTAATGCCTGCTGATTAATTTTAATTGCAATCATCTATGCGATTAGTTTTTGACTTATAATTATTATTTCGTCTTTTATCTTGCTTTGATTAATTAGATTTTTGATATTTTTACTATCAACAATTACGGATTGTGAGAAGCTTAACTAAAAGTTCTTGTTGTCATTGAACAATTGTTCAAATTTTCCTTGGGTTAAAAGCTGACCTTTTTCAAGTTTATAGATAATATCACAATTCTTTACTGTATTTATACGATGAGCAATTAAGATAATGGTGATATCTTTGCTTAGATTGTTAACAGCATCCATTACTGCTTTTTCAGTTTCACTATCTAAGGCACTCGTTGCTTCATCAAAAATTAATACTTTTGGATTACGATATAAAGCTCGGGCAATTCCAATACGTTGTCGTTGTCCTCCTGATAATCTAACTCCACGTTCACCAATCATTGTTTGGTACTGTTCGGGCAACTCATCTATGACAAAGTGATGTAAATTTGCAATTTTAGCAGATTTTTCAACGGCTTCTAGATTTATATCTTTATTCTCTACTCCAAACGCAATATTAGCTACAACAGTGTCATCAGATAAATAAATATATTGAGGCACGTAACCGATTAAACGCTGCCAAGATTTTACATTTTGTTTTGTGATAACTTTTTCATCAACTTCTAATGTGCCTTTTTGAGGTTCTAATAGTCCTAAAATAATATCAACCATTGTGGTTTTGCCGCTACCAGTAGCACCTACTAATCCAACGCTTGATTTTACAGGAATAGTTAAACTTATATTTTTTAAAGCAGTTCTGGATGCGTTGGGATAACTATAGTGAATATTTTTTAAAGTAATTACTTTATTATATGTTAAAAATTCTTGATCTTGATTTTTGTCAAATGATTTAAAGTCTTTAAGATCATCGTGTAATTTATAAAGCGAAGGACCGATAGAGGTAAGTTGAGTAAAAGAAGCATAAATTTGTTGCAATGTCGGCATCAAACGATAGCCAGCAAAAACATACAAACTGACGATGGGTAAAGCATTATTAAAACTGCCTGTTTGATTAATTATATAAAGTATTATTAGTAAAATACCGCCAAAGGCTATCGCTTCTAAAATGAAACGAGGCAATTGATTTACGAGCTTTGAAAAAGTCTGTGTTCTAGCAAAAATTTTAGCAGAATTTGAAAAGCTCTTAATGTAAGTTTGTTCTAATCCTCCAACTTTAACTTCCTTTATAGCGCCAAAGGCTTCGCTGACCACTATAAAACGCTGCCTATTGTTTTTTAATCGTTCTTGCCCTATTCGTTTAAGATAATTGACTACATTATAAAAAATAAACAAATAAATGCCACTGAGTGATAAGCCAACAATAAGTGCAAGTTTAAAATCGACCAAAACTAACATAATTGTAATTGCAATTGCTAGCATACTTTTAGAAATCAATTCCATTAATGGTGTCATGCCTCCACTAATTAATTCTTGTACTTCTGATAAAATAATTTTTCCAAAATCTGCACTGTGACGAGATAAAAACCAAGTATAAGGTTGGTTTAAATACTTTTCTAATAATCGTTTTCCGATACTAAATTCAAGCATTTGAACAAATCGCGTTTGTGTATAGACTGTAAGAGTTTTAAAAGTGAGTGAGATAATTAACAATGCAAACACAAGAGTCCCTAAAACAAAGAGAAATTGTTGATTGGTTTCTACTCCAAATACATTTGAAATTTGAAACATAGTATTCAAAGTAAAGTTTGTCTCAATAAGAATAGGGTTAGTAAGAACCGCCATAAAAGGTAATATTGATACAACCCCAATCATATCTAGCGCTGCCATTATTATATTCATTATTAATAACAAACCTAGACGTTTGCGCTCAGGCAGAGAAAGTAAAAAAAATAATTTTTTAAAAGTTTGCATCAAACTATTATGTAATCTTAGACAGCTTTAATTAGACTAATTTTTGTTAGATTGAGTTCTTAGAAATAAAATCATCATTGAAAAAAGTAACCCGATTGAAAAAGCTAAAATTACATAGATTTTTGTAGATACTGAAACAAGAGATGTAGAAATTCCTGAGACTAAAATAGTATTATAATCTAATGATAGATTTTTAGATTGATCTAAATCTCTTTTTAAATAAACAAGCTGTTGAGATAGCGCTCTTGTCCCTTGATAAAATAAAATCTCGGATTGATAAATTCTATTCCCACTTTCAGAAGCAGATTTAAGAAATGGGTATTCTAAACCAATTTTTTCTGCAATTTCTAAATTTTCTTCATAAAAATTGATCTCATTAATAATTAATTGTTCTATTTTTTTTTTAAAAATTGTCTGAGTGTATTCATTAACAAAGATAACATAATCATTTAAAAGTGCTTCTCCTGCTAAAGGTTTTGAATAAGTAAAAGAGTATTTATTATTATTCTCAAGCTTAATTTTTTCTTTGAAATAGTTTTTTGCATCTATATTTTTTTCTTTTAAATAGAATTTAAAATCATTAATTTCATTATTTTTTTCGATAAATAGAAGCAATAAATCACGGGACAATAAATTAAATTTTAGCTCATTATTAAAGTCTTCAATAATACTTTTTTGAACATCTAAACTTTGTTGATTTTTATATCTTTTTTCTATTAAGGGGAGGTAAGTTTTAAAAGTTAATAAATTTGCAGCTCGAACTGTGAATTCTGTTTTATAATGTTTGGGTTGAGCTACGGCATAAATATAGCCTATAACCATAAATGCTACACTGATGAAGAAAACTAAAATTTTTTCTTTCCATATTTTTTTTAATATTTCTCTAAGATCTACTTCATCATCCAGTAAATAAGGATTATTTTTTTTCATTAAATTTTTAATTTAAAAAATCGTTAGATTTTTATCATTTTAAGAAAAATTTAAAAAGTCATAAAATCATTGTCATTTGTATCAATAAAAAGTTTTTCAGTGCATAAATCAAGCCAATTGAGCTATTAGTAACGGTAAGCTTAACGTGTTACCACGCTTCCACACCCGTCCTATCAACGTCGTAGTCTACGACGGCTCTATAGGAAGAACTAG
>Ga0214921_10001236_pt1 | contig 44129 bp, 53 predicted proteins | sample LL1505_MetaG_FD_177992 | JGI IMG/M metagenome (GOLD analysis project Ga0214921, IMG submission 177992) | Freshwater microbial communities from Lake Lanier, Atlanta, Georgia, United States - LL-1505 | ecosystem: Environmental > Aquatic > Freshwater > Lake | place: USA: Georgia | collected...
GGATCCACCAACACCCTGGAGCTCGGCATCGTCGCGACCGCTGCGCTCACCCAGTACCGCGGCGTGACCGTCGCCGGCGCCGTCCCGGCTGCTGCCGCGACCGCGCTGGGCCTGGCCGCAACCGGCGGCGCGATTGGCGACCGCGTGCCCGTGGTCGTGCTTGGCACCGCGATCGGTGAGGCCGGCGCCGCGATCACCGCGGGAGCCGCGCTCGAATACGATTCGAGCGGCCGCGTGATCACCCGCTCGGCGGGCGTGACCATCGGCCGCGCGCTGTCGGCCGCCACCGCTTCAGGCGACCTCGTCGAAGTTTTCCTGATCCCCAGCTGATCCACCCCGGGCAACTACCTTCTAGGAGCACCACATGCCGCAAATCACTCCCGCAGGCGCCCGGGTCATCAACCCGGTCCTGACCAACATCGCGCAGGGCATCAAGCAGTCCGACTTCGTCGGCAGCGCCCTGTTCCCGATCGTCCCCGTCGCAATGCGCGCCGGCAACATCCTCACGTTCAACCGTGAGGATTTCATGCAGTATTCGAACATCGCGCGCGCTCCGGGTGAAAACACCCGCCGCGTGTCGTTCGGCTACTCGTCGGGCACGTTCGCGCTGGTGGACTACTCGGTCGAGGGTTCGCTGCCGATCGAGATCATGCAGGAAGCCAGCTCGGCTGCGAACGGGTTCTCGCTGGACGGTGCGATGATGGCGATGCAGAAGGCGTCGCGCATCCTGGCGCTGCGTACCGAGCTCGCCCAGGCCACCCTGGCGACCACCCTCAGCACCTACGCTGCCGCGAACCGGACCACCCTGTCCGGCACGGCGCAGTGGTCGGACTACACCGGCACCAGCAACCCGCTGTCGGTGATCGAGACTGGCAAGGAAGCGGTTCGCGCCGCCACTGGCCGCCGTCCGAACACCTGCGTGATGGGCGCCTCCGTCATGGCCCGCCTGCGTCAGCACCCGGTCATCACCGACCGGATGAAGTACACCGGCCGCGACATCGCCACCACCGAAATTCTGGCCGGCCTGTTCGGCGTGGATCGTGTGCTGGTCGGTGATGCGGTGTGGTCGAACGACGCCGGCACGACTCTGAATGACGTGTGGGGCAAGCACCTGGTGCTGGCCTACACCGAGACCGACACCATCGCAAACTACGGCACCCCGACGTTCGGCTACACCTACAACCTGGGCGGCTACCCGGTCGTCGAGGAGCCGTACTACGACCGCAACAGCAAGACCTGGTTCTTCCCAGTGACCCGGGCCGAGGCGCCGGTCGTCGCTGCCGCGGGCGCTGGTTACTTCGTCCAGAACGCGGTGGCCTAATGGCACGGCACATCGTGGTTCAGGGTCCCGTCGAGCACGACGGGGCCGTCTATCACGACGGGGACGAGGTGGAGCTATCCGCCTTGTCTGCCGAGGTGCTGCTGGCCGTCGGTGTGGTCGAGCCAAAGCCGGCTGGGAAGAAGGCGAAGGAAGCTGCCAGCAAGGCCGCGGAGGAGTGATCCGTGGCGTTCGCGGAGGACCTCACGCAGTTCTTCGACGCGGCTGAGTTCGCTCAGGCCGCGACGTGGGGGGCTCTGAGCGCGAACGTGATCCTGGACACGCCGACGGAGGATCAGCTTGGCGGCAAGGCGCTGGGCATGATTTTCGAGGTCACGTTGCCGACGGCGAGCTGGCCGAACATCGCGCGCGGCGCGTCCGTGACCATCGCGGGAGTGTCCTACACGGTGCGCGAGGTCCGTCTACTTGACGACGGCGCGTTGAAGAAACTGGCCCTGCAGAAATGAGCAAGCGCGAGCAGATCTTGGCCGCAGTGGTGACGGCACTCGCCGGGACGACCGGCGTCGGTTCGCGGATCTTTCGCAGCCGCGAGGACGCGCTCGACGCTGCCGAGTCCCCGTCGCTGATCGTGATGCCGGACTCGGAGGAGCCGCAGGAGCTGACGAACGGACTGGTCGAGGCGAAGCTGCAGTTCTCGGTCCATGTCTTTGCGCGAGCGGTGTCGGCGCCGGATACGACGGCCGACGCGACTGCAGAATCGGTGCACGCGAAGCTGCTGGCCGCTCCGACGCTGGGCGGACTGGCGATCGACCTGTCCGAAGCTGGGACGGAGTGGGATTTTGACCAGGCTGACCAGACCTCCGTGATTGTCCGGATGCGGTTCGTGGCCTGGTATCGGCACGCGAGGGCGAGCCTCGCATGATGATCAACCAATGGGCCGCGGGCGGCCTCTAGGAGTAGAAAATGCCTTTGCTTTTTCGCAAGCGCGTGCTGACGGCCGCCGTCGAAACGACCTACGGCACCGACGCATCGCCGACCGGATCGAATGCGATCCTGGTGCGCAACATGAGCGTGACGCCGCAGGATGCGGACCTGACCGACCGCGACCTGGTGCGTCCCTACATCGGCCGCTCTGAGCAGCTGCCAAGCGGGATCCGAGCTCGGGCGGAGTTTGAGGTCGAAATCGCCGGAACGGGCACCGCGGGCATCGCCGCCGGCTACGGCCCGCTGCTGCGCGCGTGCGGCATGGCGCAGACCCTGCTGGCCGCCGCGGTGACCGGAACGGCGCAGGCTGGCGCGACGAACACGATCACGCTGGCCGCTGCCGCGTCGGCGGTGGACGGGTTCTACGTCGGCATGCCGATCGCGATCACGGGCGGCACGGGTTCCGGCCAGACGGCGATGATCACCGGCTACGTCGGCTCGACGAAGATCGCCACCGTGGCGCGGAACTGGACCGTCACGCCGGGCGCGACCAGCACCTACAGCATCTCGGCGAATGCAATCTACCGGCCGGTGTCCGCGTCGTTCGATTCGGTGTCGCTCTACTTCAACGTGGACGGCGTGCTGCACAAGCTGCTGGGCGCGCGCGGCACGGTGTCGGTGTCGATGAAGGTGAAGGACATTCCGGTTTTCAAGTTCGCAATGACCGGCATCTACCAGGCCGTGACGGACACGGCCGCGGTGACGCCGGTCTACACCGCGTTCCAGACCCCGCTGCCGGTGACGAACACGAACACCAGCACGTTCTCGCTGCACGGCATCGGCGCGGTGCTGTCGGAGATGTCGATCGACATGGCCGTCGCAATCGCGCACCGCACGCTGGTCGGTGGCGCCGAGGCGGTACTGATCACCGACCGCGAGCCGGTGGGGAGTTTCACGGTCGAGGCCGACACCGTCGCGAACGCCGACTGGTGGACCCGCGCGCGCAGCGCGACGCTCGGCTCGCTGGGCATCATCCACGGCACGACGGCCGGCAACCGCGTCTCGATCGCGTCGGCGAACGTGCAGCTCACGACCCCGACCTACGTCGAAATGGACGGGATCGCGATGGTGCAGATGGGCGCCAACTTCGTGCCGGTGACCGGCAACGACGAAATGCACATCTGCGTGTTCTGAGGACGGACGAATGTTCAAGCTGAACCAGACGGCGACGTACTTTTGGCCGGTCACCGTGGCGGTGCCGGCCGACGGCGGACGGCACGAGAAGGAGACGTTCGACGGGGAGTTTCGCCGGATGTCGCAGTCGAGGCTGAAAGACCTGCAGGCGCAGATTGAGGCCGGGAAGATGACCGACGACGGCTTCGTGCGCGAGGTGCTGGTCGGCTGGAAGGGTGTGACAAGCGGCGGCGAGGACGTGCCGTTCTCGGCGAGCGCGCTCGACCAACTGCTGGACATCCCGCAGGTGGCCGCCTCGATCGTCGTGGCTTTCGCCGAGTCCCACGCCGGGATCATCCGAAAAAACTGATCGCCGCCGCCGAGCACTGGGCTCGCGGCGGCAAAACCGACAACGGGGACGCGCTGGCCGACCTGGATGCACTTGGTGGCGCGCCGCAGGAGTGGATCGACGCGCTGTGCAACGACGAGCAGGACCTGGAGATTGAGTCGGACAACTGGCCGGTGATGCAGGCGTGGATGCGGGTGCAGACACAATGGCGGGCGGGCATGGGCGGGTACTACGGACTGGACTACGCGGCCGTCGATGTGGCGCTGCGTCGGGCTAGAATCGAGGATGACGACGGGGCAATATTCGCCGGCCTGCAGGTCATGGAATTCGCCGCGTTGCGCGCGATGAACGCGAAGGAGTGATGCGTGGACATTCAGGCGGCGTTCAAAATCACCGCGGGCGTGACCGGCCAGCAGGCAATCGACAAGCTGCACGACAGCGTCGGCAAGCTGAACGAAGGCATCACGAAAATCCCGGGCATGGCGAAGGCCGCCGGCATGGCGCTCGTCGGCCTCGGCGCGGGCGTGTCGCTGGCGGTGCTGAAAGGCAAATTTGACGACATGGTTGAGTCGATGCTCCGGATTAAGGACGGAGCGGAGAAGGTCGGCTCGACCGTTGAGAAGTTCGGCGCGCTGGCGCAGGCCGCAAGAGTGACGGGCGACGACATCGGCGTGATTGAGTCCGGCATCATCAAGATGAACAAGGCGCTGGCCGGCTCCGACGACGAGGCAAAGGGCGCAGCAAAGGCGCTGTCCGCCATCGGGCTGAACATTGCGGATCTGCGGCGCATGGATCCGGCGGACGCATTCACAAGCATCGCCGTCGCGCTGTCGAAATTTCAGGATTCTGGCGGGAAGACTGCGCTGGTGATGGACGTATTCGGGAAGAACGGCGCGCAGCTGCTGCCGTTTCTGAAGGACTACGTCGAGATCGGGGACCAGATCTCCAAGGTCACGGCGAAGCAAGCCGAGGAGGCTGAAAACTACGACCGCGCCGTGCGCCGGCTGACCGCATCGAAGCAGGATCTCTACAAGGTCATCGGGGTGCAGCTGCTGCCGGTGGCGAACGACTTCGTGACGGCGCTGCTGAACGTGAGCAACGGCACGAATGGGGTGAAGTCCGCGGCGAAAGGCCTGGCCGACGACGGAACCTTCACGTCGGTGTTCCGCGAAGGCGCGCGGGCGGCTGCCGCGATGCTGGACGTGGTCGACCTGGTGGGGAAGGCCCTGATGCAGGTCGCTGACTCGGCACGGGTCGTGTGGAACGACATCAAGGTCCTGATGTCCGGCCTAAACGTGCTGAACCCGGTGGCGCAGTACGACCGGGTCACGAACGGCAAGGGCCTACTGGACGACTTCAAGGCCACAGTGGAGGAGCGGAACAAGTTCCTTGACGAGGCGAACAAACGCATGGCCGCTCGGTTTGGCGGTTCGCTGACCCCGTACACGGACGCGCTCGAAAAGCAGTTCACGCAGCGCGACAGCGGGGTGACCGCACCCGATGCAAAGAAGGGCTCGCTGGCCGGCTACCAGTCGCGCACGCCGACGCAGCAGCAGGTGGCCGACCCGTTCCAGACCGCGCTGGACTCGCTGGGCCGCGACGCGGCGAAGTTCCAATGGCAGACCGAGCACATCCAGCAGTACGCGGAGAAGATCGATTCCGCGCGCGAGGCGCAGGTGCGGTTCGACGTGGAGCAGGGCAAGTTCAAGGACCTGACCGAAACGCAAAAGACGCTGCTGATCATGCAGGCGGAGGCGGTGGACCGCTACGCCGAGCAACTGCGCCATGCGAAGATCGCGCTGGATGTGACGAACCAGACCAAGGCCATCGAGGCGAACACCGACGCGCTGGGCGAGAACAAGCTGCAGCGGGACATGGCCGCGTTCTCGCAGCAACTGGAGAACCAGGGGATCACCTTGGGGACGGAGCTGTACGCGAAACTGACGAACGCACGGCGCCAGGCGCTCGAGCGCGCAAAGGAGCAGCGCGCGAACCCGCTGCTGGGCATCCAGGAGGGCATGGCCGACCTGGGCGACATGGTGGCGGACAAGGCCACGCAGATGAAGGACCTGCTGACCGGGGCGTTCAATTCGGCGACCGACGCGCTGACAAATTTCGTCATGACGGGCAAGCTGAACTTCAAAGATTTTGCGCGCTCAATCCTGGCGGACCTTGCGAAGATGATCATCAAGCAGCAGCTGTTCAACCTGTTGTCAGCGGGAAAAAACCTGCTGTTTGGCGGCGGGTCGGTAACCGTTTCGGGCACTCCGTCGATCGCAGCAATGGCCGCAAACGGGGCGGCCTTTGACGGCGGCGTGCGGGCCTTTGCGTCCGGCGGGGTGGTGAACCAACCGACGCTGTTCAAGTTCGCGCAGGGCGGGGCGATGCGCAACGGCCTGATGGGCGAGGCCGGGCCGGAGGCGATCTTGCCGCTGAAGCGCGACTCCGCTGGCCGCCTTGGCGTGGCTGCGTCAGGTGGCGGCACGGGCGACATCAACGTGGTGGTTCAGGTCAGCCCGTCTGGCGGCAGCGAGTCGGTCAACAAGAGCGGCCGCATGGGCGACCTGGGCAAGATGGTGGGCGCCGCCGTGCGCGCCGAAATCGTGAAGCAGCAGCGGCCTGGCGGCCTGCTGTACGCCTGATCATGGCAACCTGGACCATCGCCCCATCGTTCTCGGCGCAGCTCGACGAGGAGCCGCGCGTGCTGGCGTCGCAGTTCGGCGACGGCTACACCCAGCGCGTGGGCGACGGCATCAACATCAGCTTGCGCAAGTGGTCGCTGCGCTTTGACGCTCGCACATCAACCGAGCGCGACGCGATCCTGGCCGCCCTGCGCGCGGAGAATGGCATCACGTCTTTCGACTGGACCGACCCGCTGGGCTACACCGGCAAGTGGGTCTGCAAGAAGTGGAGCACGATCCTGAATAATGCGGCCAGCAGTTCGGTGGGCGCCGTGTTTGAGGAGGTTCCAGCTTGACCATCCAGCAGGACATTCACGCGCTGGCTGCCGGCCAGCTCGTGGAGCTGTTCGAGATCGACAGCACCGCGCTGGGAGGCAACGTGCTGCGCGTGCATGCCGGCACCAACGGGCTCGGAGGCAACGTCGTCTGGCAGGGCCAGACCTACCAGCCGTTCCCGATCGAGGCATCCGGCTTCGAGTTCTCTGGCAAGGGTCAGATCCCGCGGCCGGTGCTGCGCATCGCCAACGTGACCGGCTACATGGGAACACTGGTGCGGTCGTTCGACGACCTGGTCGGCGCCAAGGTAACGCGCCGCCGCACAATGGTGAAGTACCTCGACGCCGTGAACTTCCTCTCTGCCAGGCGCAACCTGCTGCAGCGCACCGAGTCGTTCGACCTGTCGCCGTGGTCGCTGCGCACGAGCACGGTGGCGCCGGATGCGGCCATGGCGCCGAACGGGACCACCACCGCGGATACCATCACGTCCCTTAGTGATATCGGCGTGTTCCAGAACGTCGGCGCTTCCATCGGAGCAACCTACGTTGCATCGATTCATGCCAGGGCGGGCACTGCGCCGACCCTGCGCCTGCGCGACGGCGCGAACAACTTTTCCATCGACTACACGTTCAGCTCCCAGGCAGTCAGCGTCGCGGGGCTGTCGGCCGGCAACTATGGCGTGATCGACGCCGGCAACGGCTGGTTCCGACTCTGGATTCGCTACGTCGCCAGTGTCGGCCTTAACTTCAACCCGCGGCCGACGACAGCCGGGACCATCGTGTTGTGGGGAGCGCAGCTGGAGCAGGATTCCGCCCTTACCGCCTACCAGCCGGTGCTTGGGACGACGTTCTCGCAGAACCCAACGGCCGACCCGACTGCTGCGCTGCCGGACGACATCTACTACATCGACCGCAAGTCGTCAGAGAACAAGGTGCTGATCGAGTTTGAGCTGGCGGCGAACTTCGACCTGGCCGGCGTGATGCTGCCAAAACGCACGCTGATCCAGAACGTCTGCACCTGGAAGTACCGCGGCACCGAGTGCGGATACGCCGGCACCAGCTACTTCGACGCGAACGACCTGTCCGTCGGCACGGTTGGCGCCGACGTCTGCGGCAAGCGGCTGACGTCCTGCAAAGCCCGGTTCGGAAGCGCAGCGGAGCTGCCCTACGGCGGCTTCCCGGCCGTCGGCCTGACGTCGTAGCGACCGCTATGGAATGGCGGGCGGCGGCCCTGGAGCACGCGCACCTGGAGTACCCGCGCGAGGCCTGCGGCGTGGTTGTGGTGGCCCGCGGGCGCATGCGCTACCGGCCCTGCAGGAACATCGCCGACGACTGCGAGCATTTCGTGTTGCACCCGGACGACTACGCGGCGGCCGAGGACGTCGGCGAGGTTGTGGCAATCGTGCATTCACACCCCGACGCACCACCCGATCCGTCGGTGTCCGATCGCGTCGGCTGCGAGGCGTCCGGCGTGCCGTGGGAAATCGTTGCGCTGCCAGGCGGCAGCTGGGCGCGGTGCGAGCCGGCCGGCTTTGTCGCTCCGCTGGCCGGGCGCGAGTTCGTGCACGGCGTGGTCGACTGCTACACCCTGGTGCGCGACTGGTATCAACAGGAGCGCGGCCTGGTGCTGCCCGATTTCACGCGGACCTGGGGCTGGTGGGACCGCGGCGAAAGTCTCTATGAGGCCAACTTCGCAACATGCGGTTTCGTAGAATGCGCCGACCTTCAGCCGGGCGACGCGCTGTTGATGCAGATCGGCACGTCGCCGGTGCCCAATCACGCGGCGATCTGGATGGCCGACGACACCGTGCTCCACCACCTGCCAAACCGCCTGTCATCCCGCGACCCGCTCGACGGCTACCTGCACGCGGCGATCCGCCGCCGGCTGCGCCATGTCGGGTAAGCGGGAAATCCGCCTGTACGGCGCAATAGGTCGTCAGTTCGGCCGCGTGCATCGACTGGTCGTGGCGACCGCCGGCGAGGCCGTGCGCGCGCTGTGCGCCAACTTCCCCGGATTTGAGCAGGCCCTATCGGCTGCCGGCGCCACCTACCGGGTCACGATCGGCGATCGTGAGCTGACCGAGGCCGAGCAGATCAACGACCCGTCGGGCACGCGCGAGGTGATCCGCATCGTGCCGGTGGTGGCCGGCGGCAAGTCGAAGTGGCTGGGCGTCCTGCTCGGCGTCGCGCTGGTTGCTGCCGCATTCTTCACCGGCGGCGCAACGCTGGGCGCGGCAGGCATCACGTTCTCCGGCCTGACAGGGCAAATTGCGTTCAGCATCGGGGCATCGCTGGTCATCGGCGGCGTCGCGCAAATGCTGGCGCCGCAGCCAAAGTACGCTGCGGGCAGCGACGCCGAGCAGAAGCCCAGCTACGTGTTCAACGGCCCGGTGAACATGAGCCAGCAGGGCATGCCGGTGCCGATCGGCTACGGGCGCATGATCGTGGGCTCGGCCGTGCTGTCGCAGGGCATCTACACCGTGGACATCCCGGTCTGACATGGCAGACGCCAAGGACACCCTGCGCTCGCGCGCGTTTGTGAACCTGCTGGACCTACTGTCCGAGGGCGAGGTCGAGGGCCTGGTGGCCGGCGCGCAGTCGATCATCCTCGACGGCACCCGCCTGGGGAACAGCGACGGCACGCGGAACTTCCAGAACGTGACTTGGGTGGAGCGGCGCGGCACGCTGGCGCAATCGTCCATCCCGGGATTTTCGGCGCAGCAGAACGCCGTGTCTGTCGGCGTGGAGGTGACTGCGGCTGCTCCTGTGGTCCGGACGATCACGAATCCGGAAGTGTCGGCTGCAGTTGTCGTGATCGGCATCCCTGCGCTGTCGTCCACGAACACAGCCAACGGCGACGTCAGCGGCACTTCAGTGCAGTTTAAGATCGAGGTCCAACCCAACGGCGGATCCTGGCAATCAGCCACTCTCGGCACCGAGGTTCTTCCGCTGAAGACTGTCTCGGCGTCACAGGTCACGACCGACACGTATGCTGCGTCGGCCTGCACGTTGACCGTGTCGTTTTGGGGTGTTGCAACGAGTGACACTGACGGCCCGATTGCAGTGTCCTACTCTCTGCAGTATCGCGTACAGGGAGCCGCGGCCTGGACGACAGCACGCACCGGCACTTTGAACGCTGAAACAGGTCAGACCGACTCCTACAGCGAACGCTTCACTCTTACCCCTGCCAAGTACGAGTGGAGGGTCGTGCGCACCGGTGGCGCTTCCTTCGCCCCGTCGCTGTCTGGCACGATGGAGGTGGCTTCGGCCACGTCGCAGATCAGTGGCAAGTCGTCCAGCCGGTATCAGCGGTCCTACCGTATTGAACTGCCTGTCGGCGGTGCGCCTTGGAATCTGCGCATCACCCGGACAACCCCGGACTCGACGTCGCAGTACCTGCAGAACAAGACGTACTGGGACACCTACAGCGAGGTGGTCGACGCCAAGCTGCGCCTCCCCGGCTCCGCACTGGTTGCCCTGTCGCTTGACGCCGAGTCATTCCCGTCGATCCCGACGCGCGGCTACGACATCAAGCTGCTGCGCGTGAAGGTCCCGTCGAACTACGACCCGATCGCGCGCACCTACAGCGGCAGCTGGGACGGCACATTCGTGACGGCCTGGAGCAACAACCCGGCATGGGTGTGGTACGACCTGGCGACGAACACCCGCTACGGGCTGGGCGAGTACATCGACACGGCCAGCGTCGACAAGTGGGCGCTCTACACCATCGGGCGCTACTGCGACGAACTGGTGCCCAGCGGGCTGGGCGGCCTGGAGCCACGCTTTACCTGCAACGTCTGGCTATCTTCCCGCACCGAGGCCTACAAGCTGATGCAGGACCTGGCCGCGGTGTTCCGCGGCATGGTGTTCTGGTCGTCCGGCATCATCACGGCGGTGCAGGACTCGCCGGCGTCGGCGGCCTACCTGTACACCCCGGCCAACGTCATCGATGGCACGTTCACCTACGCGGGCAGTTCGCGCCGCCAGCGGCACACTGTCGCGCTGGTGACGTGGAATGACATGAACGATCTGGGGCGCCAGAAGGTCGAGTACGTCGAGGACCGCGACGGCATCGCCAAGTACGGCGTGATCGAGACCCAGGTGGCGGCCATCGGATGCACGTCGCGCGGCCAGGCCGCTCGCGCGGGCCGCTGGCTGCTGTTCACCGAGCGGCTGGAGACCGAGACCGTCACGTTCCGCGCCGGCATGGACGGCGCCGTCGCGCGGCCCGGGCAGATCATCAAGATCGCCGACCCGGCGCGCGCCGGCGTGCGGTTCGGTGGCCGGTTCGTGTCGGCCACCACCACGACAGCGGTGCTCGACGCGGCCGTCACGCTGGTCGCCGGCCAGACCTACACCCTGTCGGCGTTGAAGGCCGACGGCACCGTCATGGAGGCGACGGTCACCAGCGCCGCCGGCACGCTGTCGTCCATCACGTTCTCCGCGCTGCCCGAGGCGCCCAGCGCCAGGTCGGTGTGGGTGCTCGCGTCGGCCACCGTCGACGTGCAGCTGTTCCGCGTGCTGGGCGTGGTTGAGAACGACCGCCACGAATTTGAGGTGCTGGCGCTGGAGCACAGTCCCGGCAAATTCGCGTCGGTGGAGCAGGGACTGACGCTGCAGCCGCGGTCGATCTCGGTCCTGTCGCCGATCCCGCCGGCGCCCACAGGGGTGAACGTTTCCGAGACCCTGTACCTGCAGGGCACGTCGTTCCTGTCGCGCCTGGACGCATCCTGGCAGCCGGTGGCCGGCGCGCAGAACTACGTGGTGCAGATGCGGCGCGGCGATGGAAACTTCGGGCCAGAAATGGTGACCCGCACGGCCAGCATCGAGATTGCCGGCCTGATCGAGGGCGCCTACACGCTGCGCATCTACTCGGCGTCGCCGACCGGCGATCGGTCCCGCGTACCGAGCGACACCGTCTGCGCCGTGTCAGGCAAGACCCTGCCGCCGGCCAACGTGCAGGGCCTGGTGGTGACGCGCTACCTGCAGACCCTGACATTCCAGTGGCGCCCGAACACCGACGTTGACCTCGCCTACTACGAGCTGCGGCAGGGCAACACCTGGGCGACGGCCACCGTGGTCGCGACGACTGCTGGCACCAGGCTGGACGTCATCTCGCCGCGCGGCGGCACGTTCCAGGTTCGCGCCGTCGACACGTCGGGCAACTACAGCGCCGACTCATCGGTCGTGGTGGCCGCCGACGTCTCGGGCATCAACGTCGTGCTGTCGATCGACGACGGCACCGGCGGATTCGGTGGCCTGAAGGTCGGCACGGCCGAGGTGCCGCTGTTCAAGCTCGGCACGTGGGACAGCCTGTCGACGTGGGACGACATGGGCACGTGGGATGCCCCGGCATCGCTCAACGGCATCACACTGGCCGGGCCGCTGACCTGGTCAGCGCTGACGCAGCCGTGGTCGGCCTACTCGGCGCCGTGGCTGTTTTCCGACGTCGTGCGATCGTCTCCGTACACCACCTGGTCGGCGATGACGGGCACGTGGTCGAGCTACGTCGCAACCTGGGAAACGGCGGCCAGCATCTCGGGCACCTACCAGACCGACGTGGTCGACATCGGCTACGTGGCAACGTCGGTCGTGTCGATCGCACCGCGCATGCAGGTGCTGCAGCGTGCCGCAAAGGCCTGGGCGCTCTACACCCTGCCGTGGTCGGCCTACGCAGGCCCTGAGTGGACCTGGCAGGGCTACGTGGCCGATGTTTCTGCCGGCTACGAGGTGTCGACCTCCCTGGACGGCACCACCTGGTCGACATGGCTGCCGTTCGGCGTGGGCAGCTACCGATTCCGCTACATCCGGTTCCGCGTGACGCTGGCGACGGCCAACAGCGACACCCGCCCGTATCTCACGTCGTTCGTGGTCTACGTCGACGTGCCGGATCGCGTCGATCACCTGGAAAACGTCTCCATTCCGATCGGCGGCGCGACTATTACGTTTTCGCCCGCGTTCGTGGGCATCGAAACCGTGCAGGTCACCCTACAATCGGCGACCAGCGGTGACCGCTTCACCGTGACCGGGAAGACGTCTAGCAGCGTCACAATCCAGGTATTCGACCAGGCGGGGGCTCCGAAGGCCGGCCTGGTTGACGTTGACGCCTTCGGATACGGCGAGCGTTACTGACTATGGCCTGGCCTGCGGGCAACATCAGCACGACCAACCTCGACGCCGGGGCGGACTCGCCGGCATCGGCACGCGCGCAGATTCTGGCGGCCGTCCAGGCCGTCAACGACATGGTTGCCATGCTCGGCCTGGCCGGCGGGCCTGCGTCCCTCGACTCCGCTGGCCGCGTGCCCGCAACGCAGGGCGGCATTCCAACCGGCGCGATGATCCCGTTCGCCGGTGCCTCGGCGCCCACCGGCTGGCTGTTGTGCGACGGCTCGGCCGTGTCGCGGACCACCTACGCGACGCTGTTCGCCACGCTGGGCACCGCCTACGGCGTGGGCGACGGCTCGACGACGTTCAACCTGCCGGACATGCGCGGGCGCGTGGCCGCCGGCAAGGACGACATGGGCGGCACCACGGCTGGCCGCCTCACAAGCGGCGGAGGCGGCGTCAACGGTATCGCGCTGGGAGCAGCAGGCGGCGCCGAGACGCATACGCTGACCTCCGCACAAATCCCAGCGCACGCTCACCCGCTGAACGGCGGCAATTCCTATTTCCTGATGCGGACGTCCGGAGGTGTGGTCGGACTGACGTCGGGAACCGGCCTGGCCGACACCGTCACGAACACCAGCAACAACACTGGCGGCGGCGGCGCGCACCCCAACGTCCAGCCCACGCTGGTCGCCACCTACATCATCAGGACCTGACTCCATGGCATGGCAATCAAGCACCATCAACCCGACGACCACGTCGCCGGCGGCAGACATCAGCAAGCTCCTGAATGACCTGTCGATCCTGCGGTCAGTCATTTCCGGAACCGGCACCGACTCGGATGTGCCTTTCCGGCTCTCGAGCGTTGTCGAAAGCAGCGGGAATGTGGGGATTGGCACTGCAAGCCCAACGGGAAAACTGCAAGTTGAAAGTGCGACCCAACTGCTAGCGATTCTTCGCAATACTACTGCAGCCTCGTATGCATCGCTGCGCGTGTACAACGATCAAAACAGTTCGGCGCGGGCACTGGAAATTGACTATGCGGGATCAACCTACGCTTCCGCGCTGCTGACTGGCGGGCCTACTGGCGAATCCGCAGCAATTTCAACCACAGGCGCGTACCCACTGATTCTGGGAACAAACGGCGCCGCCCGAATGACGCTGGACAGCAGCGGGAATGTGCTGGTGGGGACGAATTCCACAACGCCCAATCCCGGCTTTGTGATCGGCCCCGGCGGCTTTACTTCAACGGGCAATAACGCCGGCGCGTCGGGGTACACCTTCGCGTTTTACGTCCGCAGCGGCGTCACCATCGGCAGCATCACCCAGTCAGGCACGACTGCGGTGCTCTACAACACCACGTCCGACCAACGCCTGAAGCAGAACATAGCGCCAGCTGACGACGCCGGCTCTCTACTGGACGCCGTGCAGGTCCGACAGTTCGATTGGATCTCCGACGACACACACCAGCGGTACGGCTTCATCGCGCAAGAACTGGTCGCGGTCGTGCCTGAGGCTGTTCACCAACCGACTGACCCCGACGACATGATGGCCGTCGACTATTCCAAGCTGGTGCCACTGCTGGTCAAGGAGATCCAGTCGCTGCGCGCCCGCGTGGCGGCCCTGGAAAGCTAGAAAGGAGTCTGACATGAGCTTGCCTACTCTGGCAGCCGACAAAGCCAACCACGTGGTCTACGGCGCGTGCATTGGCGTCGTGTTCTTCGTGTTCATGTTTGCAATCCTGCATGTCGAACTGCGCTTGTCCATGGCCGTGGCCATCGGCCTGGTGTGCTTTGTGGCGTTCGCCAAAGAAGCATCCGACTGGCTGGTCAACCGAAAGGCCAAGACCGCCGGCTTGCTGCCTCCCCATGGCGTCGAGCTGACAGATGCCCTGGCGACGATTGCTGGAGGTGCTCTGGTCATCGTGCCGATCATGGTGGCCACGGCAAGCAACAAGGTCTGACATGGACTTCGACCCTGATCGCGCACTCAGGAGTCCTTTCGCCATCGGGGCTCTGGGTGCTCTCGCTCACGTCCTAAGGTTCATGCCGGGTGCAAGTTGGGTCGAGCGCATGGTCAACCTGATCGTCGGCACTCTGTGTGCGGGCTTCGTCGCCCCGGCAGCCGCCGAATGGCTGAACATCAACAGCGAAGGCATGCGAAATGCTGCCGCCTTCCTGGTTGGCCTGCTTGGGGTTTCCCTACTGACCGCCATGCTTGACTGGACCAAGTCAGGCAAGCTCGGAGACCTCCTGGACAGCTGGTTGCCCAAGCGGAAGGAGTGATCATGAACTCGTTCCTTGCTGTAACAGCGGGCCTTAGCTGCCTGTGCCTCTGCTTGGGCCTCGTGTGGGCAATCACCTCACCACGCATCCGTGACGGTGTGGTGGTCAAGTTCGGCATGATCCTGATGTGCCTCGGCTTCCTCGGCCTGGCTGACGCAGTCATGCATCACGAGTGCAGCGCGAGTGCAATCCTACTGATCAACGGCGGCTTGGCCGTCGCCATGGTCGGCATCTCGGTCCGCATGCGCAACCACCCGACATGGTCCATGTCGGCCATCATCGCAGTCGATCACGAGAACAAAGGCTGAACATGCGCCCATCTGACGAGTGTGTTGCCCTTGTTGCCGAGTTCGAAGGCTTCCGATCGAAGCCCTACCTCTGCCCAGCTGGTGTGCCGACCATCGGCTTCGGCTGTACGCAGTATTCTGACGACCGCAAGGTGACCCTCAAGGATGCGGAGATTAGCCGTGATGCTGCTCACGCGATGTTGCGCAGCAACCTCGATGCCCTGGCGGCCCAGGTCCTGAACCTGCTGAAGCGTGACCCGACCCAAGGCCAGCTCGATGCTCTCACATCGTTCGCTTACAACCTGGGCATCGGCGCCCTGGCGTCAAGCACTCTGAAGCGGCTGTTTAATGCCGGTGATGTCGGCGGTGCGGCTTCCCAGTTCCGACGCTGGATCAACGCCAACGGCAAGGTCCTGCCAGGTCTAGTGTCACGTCGACTTGCCGAGCGGTTGATGTTCGAGGGTAAGCCATGGCGTTGAGCGCCAAGCTGATCCTGTCACTCGTTCTGGTGGCCAGCGGCTTCACGATTGGTTGGAAGACGCAGGGTTGGAGGTGGGAAGCATTTGAGGCTGAACGGCTGAGGAGCGAAGCTGCGGCTAAGACCGACGCCCTGGCCAAGGCTGACAAGGCTGCTGAAAACCACGAGGCCGAGAAGGCCAAGTTACAGCAGCAATTCGTGACCATCTACCGAGACGTCGAACATGTGGTTGAAAAGCCTGTCTATCACAATGTGTGCATTGACGCTGACGGCCTGCGCATCATCGCCAAAGCCATCGGCAACAGTCCAGCCGCCAGCCAACCTGAGGCAACCGTGTCCGAACCTGTCGGCACCAAATGACGGCACTGGTGCAGCCATTCTGCGCTGGAGCCTTGGCGTAGTGGCCATGTACCGTGAATGTGCTAACAGGCACCTCGAACTCGTGGATGCCTGGCCGAAGTAGATTGATTAGATCGTAGTTGATCGATCCGCCACGTGACCCGGCAGATGTGGTGGCGGTCGGTGCCCTTGGAACGGGGCCGTTGAGACACTGTGGCCCGCGGTGACGAATCTGCTAGGGCACAATCTGCGCCAAGAAGTTCTGCTAGTGACGAACGAACCGGTGGGCACTACGCCCACCGGCTGCTAAGCTGTTGGAGTTGTTGGTGGGCGCGACAGGGATCGAACCTGTGACCCCTACGATGTCAAGACTGCACCCTGCTCTGATGCCTTTGACACTCAACAGCTTTCAAGTCAACGGGGTCTTCAACTGAAGCCACCAGCAACATGCCGAGCAGGCATGTCCGGTACGCCTGCACAGGTGGGAACTACGCGAGTTCAAGGGCTTGTGCCGCTTTGGCCAGGTAGCTTGGGCTGAACTTGGCATAGACCCGCTCAGTGATCCTGCTGTCCTTGTGGCCTAGGTAGGCTGCAATCTCGCTCATGGGCACCCCGGCCTCAGCCATCCAGGACGCTGCCGTGTGGCGGAGCACGTGCGGTGTCACGCCCTTGAGCCCTGCTCGGCTAGCCGCCCTGGCGAAGCCACGCTTCACCGTCGACACCGGGCGGCCTGCGTACTCGATGACGTGCGTCGACTGACGAATATCGAAAGCTTCTGCCAGGGCGTCTCGCGCCAGGATGGTCATGGGGACGACGGCGCGGCCCTTCCCATATTCTGCATCTCGCCGCAGGTCTACGCGCCTCTGGGCCATATCCACGCGGTCCCACGTGAGTTCGAGGATTGCGGACCGACGGGCGCCTGTTGATAGGGTCAGAACAATGAAGAGTTTGACGTGTGGGATGTCGCAGGCGTCGAGCAGGCGCTTGAACTCGTCCCTAGTCAGGCGTCGGTCCCTTGGTCGGCCAGCAGGCGGCACTTCGAACTGGGCAGGCGAGTTGGGATGGCAGTAGCGCACGGCCGCCTTCAACACCGACAACTCCCTGGCCACCGTGCCGGCCTTCACAACCTTGAGTCGGTAGGCCATGAAGGCGCGGCAGTGGTTGCGCGTGATCTGGTCGTGCCTGAGGTGGCCGAAGAAAGGTTCGAGGTGCCTCCACGCGATAACCATCTGGTCGTGCGAAGCAGCGGTCGACCGTTCGGCCATGTAGGTCTGGACGTCAGAAGCAAGAAGGGCACCTGACGGTGCCCTTCTGTAGTCTTCGAGCCTGCTCAGCGCTGTGGCTCTGTCTTTGGTCTTGAGGCTCGTCCTTGAACCCTGGTCTCTTACGTACCAACTGCCGCTGTTTGGGTGCTTCCAGAGGTGCATTCGTACTTCTCCACTTCTTCGAGTTTCACACGAAAGATCCGACCAAGTCGGAAGGAGGGCAAAGTACCATTCACACACAAATTCCGTACATGCTGGTAGCTACAGGACCACCGAAACGCGAGTTCCTTCAGGGTTAGGTATTGCTGTTGGCGCATGTGTTTTTATATCCACGGCTGATTGTCGGGTTTTACAGCCTTGGACCCCTGTTTCAAGTGCTCCGCTTTAGCCGTGTTGCCACTCTTCACACCCAATGCAACTGTGGTAAAGGTGGTCAGGCTTTGATGCCAAAGTCACCCAGGATTGACTCGGCCTCGCTGATGTACCAGGCGCGGTCGATATCATCGGGCAACTGGTCCGGCAGCACCATCAACGGCTTGGCACCATCGGTCTTGGCCACCTTGTTGCCGTTCTTCTTGTAGTGGATGGCTGAGGATTCGCCCTTGGCGTAGTACCAGCGCACGGCCTTGCCGAGGTAGGCGTTGCCCTTGACTGCGCCACCGCCCACGGTACGCACAGAGATGAACTGCCGAACGTCGCGGCACATAGCCACAGTCATCTCGATCGGGATGTCGCACTGCAGGTAGTCGACCACCGCCTGGACACAGACCTGCGCCTGGGGTGTTTTGCTGAGATTCGGGTCAGCGTAAGGGCCCTTGGTCTTGTACTTGCCGTCCTTCTTCAGTGCGATGTAGTTGTTGACGTCACGCGAGTAGATGGCCGAGTACTCGGTCTCTTCGGTGTTGAACGACGTGGCCTTCTCCCAGTCCGCGATCACGGCCAGCATCACGTCTCGCTTGGAGCGGTGACAGAGGATCACGATGCCGTCGGTGTTGGCACTCACGACTGAGACGCCCTGATTCTCCAGGCGCTCGATAAGCATGAGCAAGGCCAGCTGGCCTGTGACCGTGGTCTGGATCAACAGGTTAGGGCCGTAGAGGCACGACCACTTGCTGCCGAACTTGCCGAAGCTGCCGTTGATTGTGATCTTCAGGCTGGCGTCGGTGACTTTGTCCTTGGCCCTCTTGGCTGCGATTCGTCGCTCTACGATCGAGCGGTAGACCGACAGGAACTCAGGGCCGATGTGCTCAGGGTAGAGCCGCTGATTCAGGATGATGTTCGGGTAGTAGGAAGTGACATCGCGGTCGTAGAGAGAGCGGTCGGCATCAGCCACGTAGAAGACCTTCTTCTCGCAAGAGTGGATCCCACCGATGCCGAGCTGATAATCCGTCTTGCCAACACGCACCTTGAGCTTGCCGACCGCTTCAGGCTCGGCCACGTCGCCCTTGGCATCGAGGCTGAACAGGCTCGTCCTGAACACCTGGAGAGCCTCGCGGAGCTGCGGGCTGTCGAAGCGGATGAATGTTGGAGGGTTGTAGAGGAACGAGTAGTTCTTCGGGAACTCGGGCCGGTAGATGCGTTCGCCCTTGATCTTCTCGATCTGGCTCCTGATGACAGCCTCGGCCATCTGAGCATCGGACTTGGAGCGCAGGTCGACACCGTACTCCTCTGACATCCGCTCACGCAGCTCGACCTGGTCCTTGAGTTGGTTGAATAGGTCAACGGTTGTGTCCAGGTCGTTCACGCAGTACGAGGTGAGGTTCACCCTATCCTCGTTCGTGATCGTCGCGCTGGGCTCGATTGGTAGGTCCTGCATGCGCTTGCTGTGCATGCGGCCACCGTAGATCTTGAGGCTGGCCTTGCCTGGTGCCACCTCGATGAGGTCGATGTGGTCCAGGTACGGCAGGTTGGGCAGGGCGTAGCCGCGCTCGACGTCCCACGGCTTGGCCTCGTCCACGATGATCTGGTCAGACATCTTCTTCAGCTGAGCAGGCTTGCCGCCTGCGATGGCGTACTTGATCAGCAGCTCGTCGTACCACTTGCCGTTGAAAGTGATGATGGTGAACTTGGCCAGGATCGTCTTCAGATCCTGCAGATTAAAGTCAGTCCAGTCCGACCGCTCGAACAATGCGACCTTGCCGTTCGAGAGGCTCTTGATGGCAATCAGAAAGAAGTTGACGTAGCACTCGATGTCGAGCACTGCCTTGGGTCGTTTGCGGATGATCACAACTGCAGTTGAGTCTGGTTGGGGTCCTGCTGGGTCGAGGCCTTGTAGGCCCTGTCGACCAGCTTGAGGGTGCGCTCGGTGGGCACACGCGTCAGCGAGTTGCAGAGCCAAGCGCGCACGGTGTACTCGGCCACTTCGGCGGCCGATGCCACCCATCGTACCTTCTCGACGTTGGCACCAGGCAGTTTGTCCATGATGGCAATGAGGCGCTGACGGCGAGCCTCACGTGGGTCAGTTGTCTTCTGTGACTTCGGCATAACGCTTCCAGGTGCGTCCGGCTTGGAGCCACAGGTCACGCCCGCTGGCCGGATAATCAGCGAGAGCGACGATCGTCTTGATGCCTGTGCAGAGAGCCAGCTTGGTGCAGCTGATGCATGGCGCGGTCGTGCAATAGAGCGTGTCGGCCTCGAACGGCTCACGCAAGCGGGCGATGGCGTTCTGCTCGGCGTGAGCCGACATGCAGGCGTCCAAGCCCGTGCCACTGGGCAGGCCGGCTCCCTCACATGGGATGTCGATGCAGTGCGGCGATCCGCTGAAGCTGCCATTGTAGCCGGCCGACAGGATGTAGCCAGCACCGACCACCACAGCACCGACCTTTCGGCGGCTGCAGGTGGACCGCTCAGCAAAGACCTGGGCGATGGCCATGTAGGTCTGATGGATGGTGGGGCGTGTGCTCATGAGACAAGGGGCCGAAGCCCCTCTCCGTGGTTGATGGATGTAATCAGCCGAGCCGCAGCGTGCCGTTGCTCGAGCTCGAACCGATGCCTCGACGACCGACGTCCAGCTTGCTGCCTTGGCTGCGGCCCTGTTCGAAGGCCTCGCCCTGGCGAGTGGTGGACTTGGCGGAGCCGTACCGCACCTCGCCAAAGTGCTGCGCAACAGCCTGGGCTTTGACCACGACCAGGGCGCGGCTCGACGCGGCTTCCTGCATCTCGGCCTGCTTCTCGCGGCGCAGCTCGTTCAGCTTGGAGTTCACGGCCAGGATGTAGCCGCGGCGGAAGGACTCGCCCTCGGCACGAGCACCAAAGGCGATGTCCTTTGTGTAGGCCCGGCTCGCCGCAGCCATGTTTGCAACCACAAACTCATAGGTGTACTTGCACATCTCGACGTCCGTCTTGTAGCCGCTAAACCTGATCGTCTTGCCGCCGTCCGAGCGAATGCCGTACCGAGCCTGGCAGTCGTACAGCTTGGCGACCGCGACGCCCAACAAACCGGCCCAGCCGCTGGCCTTGCTGACCTTCCACTTGACGTCCATGCCGGCACCCAGGTCGACCGTGTCGAAGGCCTCTTCGCCGGCATTCCGGATCTTCTCGGTCAGCACCTCGGCGTGCTCGATCTCGAACTTGCGCATCAGGCTCTCGGCCATCCGAGCAGCAGCGGCGCACTCGTTCGGGTCACCGCGGCTGTCCTCGGCGATGGCGAGCAGCTTGCGGATGCGGCGCATCACGCCTTCGAGGTTGGTGCCGTTGGTTTCGTCAGTCATCGCAATCTCCTAGGTGTCGACAATCAAGCTGCAGCACCGTGCTGCAGTGAGTGCATCATAGCGCGAAACTATGTACCACGTACATAGTCACACAACTTGTGTGACTATTCGTCAGACACCTAGGAGATCAACCCACAAGCAAGCGGTAGTCATCTGCCGTGAGACCGACGCGCTTGAGCACGTAGTCGTCCGAGGGGTGGACGCTCAGCTCGTTGAAGCTCTTGATCAGGCCCATACTCAACATGGCTTTCTGCCGACCGAACGGGTGGTCGGTGATCGTGCTGCTGTTCCAGACGGCGTCGCGGTCGACGTGGTCGTAGTCGGCACCTGGCCTGACGTAGTTCTCGATCCACCGGATGAAGTCGCAGCAGACGTCCTCAGCGTCGTACGGGTGTGCATCGGTGTCCTGCTGGATCTTGGCCATCACCTCGTCAAGGAAGAGCTCCTTGGGACCACGTCCAAGCGGCCTGGCCAGGTAGCTGATGCACTCAATGGCGTTGGTGCCGTAGTAGAAGGGCGAGGTGCGGTCGACAGTGGCTGGGAAGAAGTCGGCGATGTCGGCGATGATCGCCGCGTACTGGAAACGGTAGGCACGCAAGTCGTTTCGGGCATTCCAGCGGAACATCCACTCGCCCACCTCGCGCAGCGGCTTGCTGCTGCCACTCGACAGGAACTCAGCGAGTTGATCAGCCAGTCTCGGTGCGTACTCGCATAGGAACATGTCACCACCGAGCGTGTACCTGTCATCCACCTTTGGGAAGGCCGGGAACTGGTAGCCAACGCTGGTGAAGATCGAGCTGGATCGGTCACGGCACTTGATGGTCGTGATCATCTGGTTGAGGTCTCGGCAGTTAGTCAGTGCCGGCAGGATCGTGTTGTTGTAGCCGCTTGGCTTCTTGGCATAGTTGATACCGCTGCCGGTCACGCGGTGAACGATGAAAACGTAGAGCCAGTCGGCCAGGTCCCAGGTCTCACGGAAGCGATCGGCCTTTTCGCAGATGGGGCTTCGGACTGAGTGCAGTTTGGCAGAGTACGGGTGCTCGTTGCTGTTGCCGTACCAGAGGTCAAGCAGGATCTGGGTGAAGCCTGCGTACTTCCTGTTGACCACGTCATACAGCTCGACGTGCTGCATCAGCGGATCCTTGACCGTGCCGGCCATGTGGGGGATCGTGCCCAGGTTGCACTCGTCCTGCTGGGTCTTGGCCAGGCTGTAGTAGCGCAGGAACTCGTCGTAGTAGTGGGTGGTCTCGATCTTCACAGCCCACGCTCCAAGTCGCGCAGGTCTCCCCACTCACGCGCACTGTCGATGCTGTCCACGTCCACCTGGCCTAGCATGGACTCGATGGCCTGGTCGGAGCCGACGTTGATGAAGATGGCACCTGGTGAGCCCAGCTGAACGAAGTCGTCCCAGGCCTTGGCGTCGTAGGTGGCAGTGGTCGGGAACGAGGGCATGAGGTGCTTCTTCACGCCGCTCAGGAATTGCATGGTTGCGCTCCGGATCTTGGCATTGCCAATCTCACCATCGTGCATGTTGCGCGCTACGGCGACGCCGTGGGCGCGAGCATGAGGCCAGCCGATCTGGAACGCACGGATCGCTGTGCCGGTGGACACAGCCATCCAGACCTCAGTCGGTTCGCCGTGATGCTGGGTGATGTGGTCGGCGAGGCGGACCAAGCCGGCTGTCACCTGAGGGACACCCGACAGGCCGAAGGGTAGGAACTTGGCACCGTGCTTCTCGGCCCACTGCTTGGCGTAGCCGTTCAGGACCGGCATCGCAGCGATCCTGATGAACCGCAGGTCGGCACCGTGCGCCTTCAGCACGGCTTGGTGGTTTGACACCCTGGCCGAGGCTGGGCAGAAGAAGACGCACCGCTTGCCGTACATCTTGGCCAAGGTCGCGATGGCGTCAGGGGCGTGGCCGACACGAGGAGCGCAGTAGACCAGCACGTCCTCCTTGGTCTCGGCGATCAGCTTCTCAGCGCCGTAGGCCTTGAGGCCTGCAGGGGCTAAGTCAGCTCGTAGGACCATCTTGTCCTCAAAAGCCTCGATGACAGGCGGAGGCATCTTTGGTTCAAAGTCAGCACCGTACAGGTCGAGGTAGTGCTGCTTGGCCTGGCCAAGGTTCATGTTGGCTGGGATGTCCTTGTTGGTTCGGATGACGGTGATGCTGAAGATGGACACAAGGTTTCCTCGTTGTAGGGTTTGAGGCCTCGGGCAGTGATCCATCCGAGGACGAAGCCGACGTCGATCAGGATCCAGCCGGCAATGAACTCCCAGAACCCCATCCATTCCTCCGGTAGTGGGTCGGTGAGATGTGGACGGACGAGCCCAGCTCCATGCAGGTCTTTGCGTAGAGCTGACCGTCCATCGAGTACCAGTCGTCCGGTGGCTGAACGACGCTGATGTCGTGGCCCTGCAGACGTGTGATGAAGGTCTTGGTCCAGCCACGCCGCTGCTCGGCACTGCCTGCAAACGGAGTCTTCATGTAGAAGCCGGTCTGCGGGATGCGCCTGCCCTCGTGCTCGACTGGCACAGGGGCCGCGACCTCGATGTCCATGATGAACTCGCCCATCAGAGACTTGACGTGATGGGCGTAGCGGTCGGCCAGGCGCAGGACGGCATCATCCGGATTCTCCTGACGGCCGATGTGGTGGCGGATGTCGATGGAACCCAGAACCATCAGGACGTGATCGTACTTGGAGCAGTCGATAGCCTGCAGCCGCATGTTGATGAAGTCATCCTCCATGGCCCCGTACAGCGTGCGGCCGTTGTGCCGTGAGATGGCGGCGCCGGCCGGTGCGTAGGCTGTCGCGTGGCTGTCACCGATGACCAGGGTCTTGGCTTCTAGGTCGGTCTGCAGGACGGTCTCGGCGCTTTCGAACCGTTCCTTCAGTACCGGCAGCAGCTTCGGCAGACGCGGATCACACGTGTCCTGGCCGACGCGCTTGGCCAACTGGTCGACGTAGTCCGGCATCGGACGGTCGAGGCTGAACAGCTGGCCTTCGTGCGTGACCAGCTGCAGCAGCCGCTCGTAGACCTCTGGACTCACGCCACCGAACAGGTTCAGCGCGCCACCGAAGTTGACGCCGTGGTCAAGGTACAGGTCGTCGTAACCGTGGATGTCCGTCTCCTTGTCGGCCACCTCGGCCTTGAGGGACTCGGCCCAGTGCAAGGCCCAGCCACGGACGTGCGACTTCGAGCTCACCGGCACCGGTGAGAAGGGATTGAAGATCAGCTTGGTCATGGTGTGACGAGGTGGAAGTGGCGTGGGTAGACGTGAAGCGAAGCGGCGTTCCAGTAGATCTTGCCAAGCTTGAGACCGTGGAACGACATGGCGTCACGAGCCATTTTGTGGATGTAAGCGTGCCACGCGTAGTCGTTCTTGTAGCCGAACACTGCGTCGTTGCTGCGCATGTAGACGAGGTAGTCCAACTTGCCATTGCGGATCAAAAGCTGGACTGCGTAAGTGCACATGAAGTCCTTCATGCCGCCTGCCGTTGCGTCATCGTGCATGGTCGGCCGGATGTAGATCATCGTGGCCTGACGGCTTGCCGGGTTTTTGGTCAGGGTTCTGATGGCCGAGTCGAACTGGTAGTAGTTCTCATCGCTCCAAATACACCAGCCGTAGTTGCTGTTGATCTGGCCATCCACACTGGCGATGCTCTTCCAGATCTCAGGTATTGGTGGGGTAATGTCGTTGACGTTCAGCGACATCGACTCGTACCAATCCAACTCGCGATCGATGTAGTCATGATTGGGTGTTCCGAAGATCGCGGGCTCGTCCGCCACAAAGCAGGCGTTGACGATCTCGATGTTGCCATCTTCAGCAAAGTCACCGGACAGCAGCAGGTGGCGAAACGCCTCGCGGACCATCGCCACGTTGGTCGATGCCGGCATCATGCTGCTTCGCCCTTGCGGTTGAAGCGGTCGTCCTTGTCAGGGTTGTTGGCAACGTGCTCCATCAGGATCATGAGCTGGGTGCCGGCATGGGCAAGGTGGTGCTTGCCGCTCTCCGGGTCCACGTCCTGGCCGTCCCAGAACATGAACAGGTGGCGGAGGATGCTGCCGTAGGTGCGGGACCAAGCCACCGTCTCGCCGCTGCGGTAGCTATTGGCAAAGTACTTCAGTGCGCCGTAGCCGAACACGTCGGCGATCTGCAGCATGGGGTCGACGGGCAGCAGGTCGACACGGACCTTGTTGCTGTCGAACTTCGGAGCCTGGCCAGCGATGATCGGCTCACGGTCAGCCGTGACGAGCTGAGGACCAGGCACGGCAAGTGGTTTGGCCTTTGGCTCCTTACCGTCAACACGGTCACAGGCCTGATTGATGATGTGGGCCAGTTCGGTCTCTGGACCGACCCAACCAGCAGGCTTGACCAAGTCGCGCTTGAAGCCGCCGCGCTTGTTGCCGTTCTGGCCGACCTCCTTGGCCATGTTCGCCAGCATCACGGCTTCGAAGCCTGGCAACAGTGGCAAGCCGTGGCGCTCCAGGGTGCCGACAGCAAACACGATCAGGTCGAGCAGCGAGTCGTACAGGGTGACGAGGTCCTGCGCCTCCTCGTACTCCTGGATCTCCTCGCGCATAGCGGCAATGCGGAAGCGCTTCTCCTCCTCGTTGAGGACCGTTGGGCCATCTGTGTTCTGCAGGCCGAACTTCATGTGCATGGCCAGCACAAGCTGCATCAGGACAGACTCGTTCTGCGTTTTGGGTGGGATGTTGGGCATGGTGATTGGGTGTTGAGGTAGACATGGCGGGAGGGCGCCAAAGCGCAGGTCGTTTAACCAGGAGCCGCCGGCATCCTGGCCCTCCCAAAACCTGGTGATCAGTCCAGCAGACTGTCGCTCGGACGGCTGCCGGCCACGTCGGCGAAATCGGTCGCGGCGTCGGTGCGGCCCGAGTACGCCTCGTCGTCCTTGACCTTCATGACGTTGTCGAGCGCGATGGAAACGCCTTTGCCACCGGTCGGATGGTCCCAGGCGTAGGCGCGGATCGAGGCGCGGTACCATGCACCGCTGTAGATCTCGTCCTCGGACATGATCGGGCTGAGGTCGGCGTCCACGATGCCGGGCTTGTTCTTGCTGCTGGCCTGGATGGTGAACTTGCCCTTGAACTCAGGCCGCTCGTTGCCGTCGTTGTCCGGCTCGTCGCCGTCCTTGATCGGGCGCTTCAGCTTGGGCGGGATCTTGCCGAACTTCTCCTTGGCCGTCTCCTCGATGAGGGCCTCGACCTTCTTCCAGAACGAGTCGTTCTTCGGGATCGGAATGGTGATCTGAAATCGAGGCTCGGCCTGCTTCTCGCCGGGCTGCGCTTTGATGGCGTGCGGCTTGACGAGGTGGACAAACGAACCGCGGAACTCAGGGGTAATCAGCTTGGAAGCCATGTGGTCACTTTCGACAGTAAAGGTTGATGGGAATGAGGACGCAGGCAAGCGCCTCCCGCTGCCCACCGTGATGAGCAGGGAGCGACGGCCGTTGCCGTTACTTGGCGGTGATCTGGTAGTAGCTGACATCCTCGACCTTGGTGCGCGTCAGCTGCTCGCTGTCGGGCAGCATTTTGCGGATGTCGCACACGTCGTTGAGGATGACCTTGGGGGTCGTGCCGAAGTCGGCGGCCAGGGCGTCAACGGAGCTCGACCGTTCGCGCAGGATGGTCACCAGACGCTCGAAACGGCTAGGTCCCTTGTCCTTCTTCTCGGCCTTGGGCTTTGGCTCCTTGGCGGCGCGCTTGGCCTTCTTCTCAGCCTTGGCCGCTGCGGCCTCGGTAGCGGCCTTCTCTTCGGCTTCTAGGATCGGTGTCAGGCGGGCAATGGCGCTGGCCTTTGTCTCGAACTTCTTGATCTGCTTCTCGGCCGGGACGCGCTGGTTGTACATGGCGGTCAGCTCGGCAACGGAGATGGTGTTCAAATCGGTCATGGCAATTCCTTTCGTCAGTTTCAACAATCGAGGTGCGGTGTGCTGATGCACAAGTGCATCATACTGCAGCACACAAGCAACCACACAAGTTTATATTGTAGATGATTGCCACTGAAGTCATGGACTTCAGCGTTCAGCCCTCGAAGTCCTTGGCCGCCTGAGCGGTCTTGTTGATGGCCGGTCGCTTGTCGTCTTCCGGCACGATGGTTGGTGATCCGGCCTTGGTCACCAGCAGAGGCGTGATGTCGAACTTCTCGCCAGCCGTCTTGAGTGCCTTTTCGACCTGGGCAGGCGAGAGCAGCTCAGGCTTGCTGAAGATCACGTTGGCCAGGCCAGCCTTGGTCAGCTGAATGACGGCGTTGTCAGGACTGCCCCACGCCCTGGTCTTTCGTCCCTCGACCACCTTGAAGCCATCGATCGTTCCGCCGGCCAGCAGCTTGTCCTTGGCATGGGACTCGACCGCATCGATGAACTGCTTGATCATCGGCACCTTGCGGAGCCAGACGGAGATGTCGTCTTCAGCCAATGAGCCGAAGTCAGCTGCAGCTGCCTCGTTGGCCAGCTTGTGCATCTCCGGGCAGACGCGCTTGGCTTGGCACCACTGGCACGCCTTCTCATCGGGCACGTAGGTCGTCGGTTCGTTGACGATCCGGACGTAGGCCTCCTTGACCTGGTCAGCAAAGGCCAACAGCTCCTTCGTGGTGATAGTCCATGACGAGAAGTTGTTCAGCGGTGGCTGCACGATGGCGAGCGTCACCTCCTCGAAGTCGTACATCCAGTCGTACTTCAGGTAGGCACCGAGCGCGTAGAGCAGCAGCTGCTTGTTGGCCTCTGGGTCGACGCGGTTGCCTGCGCCGGTCTTCAGGTCGATGACCGACAGATGGCCTGGCCGCATTGCAACGGTGTCGGCCGTACCGAAGCAGTCCGGGATGACCTCTTCAAGGCTGACGCGCACCTCGTAGTGCTTGGTGCCGACCACCTCGTCCACGAAGCTGATGTAGGCCTGGGCAATGTCCACCATCTCCTGGGTGACGGTGTAGCCCTTGAACTGAAGTTCGCCATTGAGGAACTCAGCCGGCGAGAAGCTAGTCTTGAGGCAGTGCTCGGACAGGGCGTGGATGGCTGTGCCCTTCGCGGCGTACTCCGAGCTGCCGCTTTGTGGCGGCAGCGTCGCGGAGAGCGCCACGGATCCTGGGCATACCATCCAGCGACTTGCGCCGGAAGGAGAGAGCCGGGCGTGGACACCCATGATCAGAGCGCCAGGGCCTGCAACTCGGCCATGACGGCCGGGAAGTCCTTGATGGCAAGTTCGGACAGTTTGTTGGCGCCGTACTTGTTGACCACTGCCAGTCCTTCGTCACGCTTGCCGTCGGCGATGAGGCTGGCCAGTTGCGAGCGCAGATTGTCCAGGGTGATGGAAGTGCTTTCCTTCTCGGACGGCGCATCGACCTTGGCCGCCGGCTGGGCCTCCTCGGCAGAAGGCTTGGAAGCGGCAGCCTTGGTTTCCTTCGCAGGCTTGGTCGGCTTCGGTTCGGGCTTGGTCTCCGGTTCCGGCGCCTCGGACTTTCCCGGCGCCTCGGCGGCAGCGGTGATGGCCTGGCCTTCGAAGGCGGCGGCCAGTGCATGGAGAGCAGCAGCGACGGCGGACCAGTTGGGTTGAGCTTGGGACATGTCAGTTTCCTTGATGACGCGGTTGATAAGGCCCATCTTCTCGATGACGCTGTGGAGCATCTGCGCGTCGATGGACCGGTGGATGGTCAGAATGTCCACGAGGACTGTGTGTTCCTGACCTCTTCTGTGGCATCGGTCGGCGGCTTGTTCGATGTCGGCCGGTGTCCACGAAGATTCGACAAAGATGACCCTGCGAGCGGCGGTGAGTGTGATGCCCACACCTGCTGCTTTGAAGTTGCCGATGAACACTCGGCACTTTGGGTCCTCTTGAAACTTGGCGACAGCTTGATGCCTTCTCTTGGCATCGACTGATCCGTTGATGTAGACGACGCCGAAGTCCTTCAAGGCTTCTCTGAGGGCGTCAATGATGGCGGTGTGGTTGGCAAAGACCACGACCTTGGGCTCGGTCTCCAGAGCATCCTTGATGTGCTGGATGGCTTGCGGCAGCTTGCGCTCCGCGTTCATCTTCAGGATGTCGCTGATGGCCTCGAAGGCGACCTTGCTGCCGGCCTCGATGTCCTCGATGTCGAGGTTCTTCTCTCGGCGGTCGACAGGCAGGTCCAGCTCGAAGACTCTGTAGATCTTTGGCGGCAGGTCCTTCAGCCAGTTGGCCTTGGTCATGCGGATCATGCAGCTGGAGAGCACGGCCTGCAGGCCCTCCTCGTTGCTCAGACCGGTGAAGTCCCACGTGTCCCACGGCGTCTTCCAGCCGGCGCAGTAGCGCAGACCAAACTCGAACCAGCCCAGCTTCGTGGCGCCGATGGTGTAGAGGACAGGCCAAAGCTCGATGGGCCGGTTGACCACTGGCGTACCGGTCAGGACGCGGACCTTTGGGGTGCGCTCAATGATCTCGCTGATGGCCGCTGTGCGCTTGGCAGTCGGGCTCTTGAGGTAGTGGCCCTCGTCGATGATCAGGGTTTTTGTTTTTGGCAGTTGGACTTTGGTCGCCGCGTCGTAGCTGGTGATCCAGACGTCGACGTTCTGGACCGGCTCCTTGGCTGCGCCGAACACCTGGGTCTTCAGCTCAGGGCGCCAGATGGCCAGCTCGGCCTGCCATGTGTACTTCATAGACGAAGGACAGATGACGTGGCAGGGAGGATCCAAGTCGACTGATCCAACGATCGTCTTGCCGAGCCCTTGCTCAAGCGCAACGATGGCCTTAGGCACAGATGAGAGCCATCTGAGCGCAAGCTGCTGATGATGATCAAGTCTCGACATTGGAATCACTAGAGTTGTGCGTACTATACGATGACTGTGCTACTCAACAGCACTGAATCTACATGAATGACACCGATGAAATCGTGGACAGCAACGACAGCAACGACAGCAACGACAGCCCGGAGGACCGAAAGGCCAGGAAGGCTGCTCGGGCTGCTCGGCGGGCTGCTCGGCGTCAGAGAAAGCTCGACCGGATGGATCCGTGCTTGCGGGCGCTGACACTGCTGCTTGAGCACTTCGGCAACAACGCTGCCGAGATGGCCCGCAAGCTCGACGTGCACTATCAGCTGGTCAACGTGTGGAAGAAAACCGGCAAGGTTGGGAAGCAGACGGCACTGCGCATCGAGCTGTTCAAGCTGGCGCCGTTTACCTATGCTGAGCTGAGGCCTGACCTGGTCAAGTCAAGGCCTGACGAGAAGGCCTAGCTTCATCTGGCTGAATGGGTCGGCCAGTGGGTCAGGCCAGCTCTTGTTGAGGCAGATGAGCGAGATCGTACTGGTGCTGACACCGAACTCCTTGCCCAGGGCCGTCTGGGTCTTGCCCTCGGCATAGCGCCTGCGGATCTCCCTCACCTGCTGGATGTTGAGAGGTGAAGTGGTTCGCGCGTTGGCGGCCCTGGAGGCGCGTGCCGTTGGGCTCTGCAGACTACCACCCTCCGCGATCCACGTGTTGAACCTGGTGGTCGTGAGCGCGAGGGCATGATCGGCATTCACGCACTTGGGGTTCCGGCACTTGGGCACGATGCGCAGCTTGCTTGCAGGAACGTTGTGGGCCACCTCCCAGACGTGTCGTCGTACCGACTTCACCTTGTTGTTGAACATGGCGATCGGCTGACCGGAAGGGTTGGTGGCGAGCTGCCAGACAAGGCAGTCGCCGTCCTCTACAGTGCGAGCCTTCAAATACTTGGCTAGGTCCACGATTAGATTGGCTGGGTGTTGACGATCAGCTCCTTGCCAAGGGCAAAGAGCAAACGGTTGGCCAAGGGGAGGTCGGTGGGTGCGACCGTCATGGAGCCAGGGCCAACATTGGGGGAGACGATTCGTAGGACTTCAGCACCACGCTTGTTCTCGATCCTGAGCAACCAGCCCAAGACGTCGACACGCGGCATGAGCTTGGCCACAGGAGCTAAATCATGCTGCCAAAGCCAAGTGTTGATGTTGTCCGGCAAGTACTGACTGTGCAGCTCACGGATGAGGTTCCTGGCATGGTCAGCGTGCTCTGGGTACGTGCGCACAATGTAGGCCAGGCCGTTGCCGATGAGCTCAATGTCCTTGATGGTCAACGGTCGGTTCATGACAGCAGGGCGATGACGGCACAAGCACTGAGGACAATGACCATTCCGATTAGGCAGGCCTCGGAGTCGCTCATGTAGCAGTCACGCACTGTGATCCGGTGCTTCTTGATCAAGTTGCCCATGATGCGGTCGCCGCATTCCTCGTAGAACTGCCACTCGCGCAAGAGGAACTGCTGTGCCTCGCTGCCACCACTGGCGATGCAGGCGTCACGGGCCAAGTCGCAGGCCTCGTCACGGACGAGCTTGAGCTTGAAGCGTTGCGGGATTGTCCGGATGCGTGTGATGAGTTTCATGGTGTGGGTCTGATCAGGTTGGTGAAGAGGCGCGGCCACTTGCACTGGTCAGCAGAGTGGCCGTAGCGCCCGAAGTAGGTGCAGGCGCGTTCCATCAGTCGGTCAGTGAGTCGATGCGGCTGGCCAGCTTGTTGACCGTGGCCTTGAGCTGGGCGATCTCAGCCTCCAAGGCAGCCACCCGCTCGAACATCTTGCTGGGCTCGGGCTTCTCGATGCGACGCGGCTTGTTGGCCGGGATGCTGAAGTCGGCACGGAGACGGCAGACCTGGTGCTGACCGACCGTAAAACCTAGCTCCTTGGTCACCTTCTCGGCGTACAGCTTGTCGTTCAGGCCACTGGCCACGTAGTTGGCCTTTAGGTCAGTGACAAGTTTGAAGGTTTGGACGGCAGTGAGGATGTTGATTCTCATGATGACGTTGAGGTGTTGCCCGGTCGGATCGCCGGTTACAGGGCCCAGCAGGCCCTGTCCCCGATGTACGTCTTAAGCGACGGCGTTGTGTTGGCTGCGGTTCTTGTTCTGCTCGAAATCTGCCATGTAGCCGAGCAGCAAGCAGTATTTTCCGGTGGACTTGTCGATGTTCGGCCGCAAGTTGTTCACGTTGCCAGACTTCGTCCAGTACGTGGCGCTGCCAGGCCAAACCTTGCTGCCGGTTCTGAAGCGAACCGCCAGGCCGTAGAGGTCGATGTTGTCGATCTGGTCATCGCGGCGGGTCACGTGGCAGTACACTCGGCGGCGATCGTTGCGGATGCTGATCTCGATCGTCTCGCGCTCGAAGTGACGGGCCTCACCCTTTATGACGTACAAAGCCGGTTCGGTTTGGATAGTGTCGATGTGGACAGTGATCATAGTCAGACTTCGTTGAGGTGGTTGGGTTGCGGTGATGCAATTATTCAGCAGTTCTATGTACAGCGTACATAGTCATACAAATTGTGTGACTATTCAGCCGATGACCTCGACACCGTCTTCCCCGACCACACTGATCGCACCGTTGCCGTACTTGCCTGGATGACCGAAGCCATCTGCTTGGCACTCCCATCCGTTCCAGATGCGTCTGCCCTGGAAGACCATGTTGGGATCGACATCCTGACCGGATGCCGTGGACGGCCAGCTGCCAAAGGCGCGGTCTTGGGTGATGCGCGTGCCTGGTTTGATGCGGACCTTGTGGGTTGTCGTGACCAGGGGTGGCTTAGACCTCCAATACTCTGCTGCACTCACGCATGTGCCGCAGACGGGCGCGTCCAGACCATGCGGACAACGCTTGGCGAGTGTGACTGCTCTGTTCATTCTGACTCCTTGAGTAGGTCGGTGAGGCCTTTCGCAGGCCTGAAGCGACATGACTTGTATGACTATTCCTGCCCTGACTGATGTTGGTGACGTCCTTGGAAAAGTAGTAGGAAGATTATACACACTTGTGTGAGCATCGATGTAGTGTTCGATGCATGTTTTCGTGTATGATGCGACTCCCACCAACGAGTCGATCGATGCCCGTCAACAACCTATACCAAGGTCAGTGTCTAGAGGCGCTGACCAAGTTGCTAGAGTACTTCAACGACAACCAAGCCGAGTTGGCCCGCTACACAGGTGCTTCCTACAGCACCGTCGTGGCCTGGAAGAAGCGCGGCTACATCGGCAAGTCCTGGGCTGCCAAATTGGACGAGGACCAGCGGGTGCCGTTCACCAAGGAACAGCTGCGGCCTGACGTGAAGGTGTGGCAATGAGCCGGCCCACCAACCTCCCCTTCAAGCCTGCTGCCGTTCCTGCTGAGCTCAAGGCCCTAGACCGCTGGGTCCTGTGGCGCTTCGCCAAGAAGCGTGGCAAGGCCTTCGCCAAGATTCCATTCCAGGCCAGTGGCACGGTGGTGGTCACGACTGATTCGTCCACATGGTCAGCCTATGACTTGGCCTTCGACGCCTACGTGGACGGTGGCTTTGATGGCATGGGTGTGGTGTTCAACGGCGACGGTCTGGTTGGCATCGACCTGGACGACTGTGTGGTCGATGGGGTGCTGAGCGCCACTGCTACAGAGCTGCTGGACAGGATCGTCTGCTACGCTGAGTTCTCGCCGTCCGGTACCGGCATCAAGGTGTTCACCAGGTCTGTGCTCGGATCCTCGTACGTGGACTCGTCCAAAGGGGTCGAGGTCTACAACAAGGACCGCTATTTCACGGTCACTGGGCATGTTCTGAGCGGCCACGAGCTGGTACCCGATGAGCCGCAGGATCTGGTGTGGTTCATCGAGAAGCACTTCGGTGTTCAGGACACTGGTGGGGACTCGGACGCCCTCGCCTTCTTCAAGCCGCCGCTCGATGGCTGGGACCTTGAGAAGGTGGTCGAGGAAGTGCTGGCCGTGCTGCCGGCTGACTGCGGCTACAGCGAGTGGGTCATGGTCGGCCAGGCTCTCTATCACCAGTTTCATGGTGACCCTCAGGCCATGGACGCATGGGACGAGTGGTCAGCGTCCTCGGCTGAAAAGTATCAGAATGGTCTGTGCCAGTCCAAGTGGGACAGCTTCTCCAGCGAGCGCGTCAAAGGCCGTGGCCCTGTCACTCTGGCTTCGCTGCTGAAGTTGGCAGGAGACATCAGGGCAGAGGAGCGCCGTGCCGAGTTCGATCGGTGGAAGTCGACCATCGAGGATGCGGCCGATGCCAACGAGCTGTTGAAGACGGTGTGCCCTGGTCTGGCTAAGGATGTGCTGCTGACCAAGGTCGACCGAGACGTGCTGGCACAGGTGCTCAAGGCACGGTTCAAGGCGCTTGGCTACCCGGTCATGCTGCCGGACATCAAGAAGATGATCAAGCCGAAGGCTGGTGGCGAGATGCCGGCCTGGCTGGAGGACTGGGTCTACGTCACGCACGAGGACAAGTTCTTCAACGTGCTGACTAAGCGGAAGGTCACCGTGATGGGCTTCAATGCCCTGTACAACCGCGAGGTCGGTGGCTTCGACACGGAGACCAAAGCGACCGTGCTGGCGCTGGACCTGTGGAAGGTGCCGACGCCTGACAAGATTATCTACCTGCCGTCGGCTGGCGACATGTTCACTCTGAATGGCCAGCCGTGCGTCAACCTCTACGACCCGAACTCGCCGCCTGACGTGCCAGCCGAGTACTCGGTCGGGGACCGCAAGGCCATCGAGCTAGTGCTGGACCATCTTGGGAGGATCCTCACAGAGCAAGGCGCCGTGGAGATGATGCTGTCCTGGATGGCCTTCAACGTGCAGCGCCCAGGGGTCAAGATCAGGTGGGCACCTCTGCTCAAGGGCATCGAGGGTGATGGCAAGACGCTGATCGGTAAGGTGCTGTCTGCGGCCATGGGCATGGTCAACGTCGGCATCGTGTCACCTGCAGTGTTGGGGACTCCGTACACAGCTTGGGCGGAAGGTCGCTGCGTCAACGTGATGGAGGAGATCCGGATTGTCGGGCATAATCGGTACGATGTGCTGAATACCATCAAGCCCTATATCACCAACGACACGATCACGGTCCATCCGAAGGGCGTGAACGAATATGTGGCACCGAACACGGTGAACTACATTGCCTTCACCAACCACGAGGATGCACTGCCGCTCGATAATACCGACCGTCGCTGGTGGGTGTTATTCTCGCCATTCCTCGATCGCGAGACTTTGGCCAAGGAGATGGGCCCTGTCTACTTCAACAGGCTGCACGCCGCCATCGAGCAGCATGCAGGCGGGTTGAGGCGCTGGCTGTTGGAGTACGAGCTGGCTGCAGGCTTCGAGCCGAACGGCACGGCACCAGGCTCTGTGGCTAAGTCTCAGATGATCGCCTTGAGCACCAACGACGGCGATGAGTCTGTCCGGCAGCTGATCGAAGATGGTGCCCCTGGAGTGTCAGCCGTGGTGGTGTCGGGCCCACATCTCAAGGCTGCGCTTGAGTTCGAGGAGGAGACGGATGCCCCGTATGGCAGGAAGCTGTCGCTCTTGATGGCGAAGTTGGGCTTCACTCAACTCGCGCGCAAAGTGCGGTGGCAGGGCAAGACCTGTCGGGTCTGGATGCGTGTTCCGAATGGGATCAAGTTCGGGTCGGACGAGGCCTACGAGCTCGCCAAGGCCGAGCTGGACAAGACCCTTGGCCAAGCCGCTAGCGACTCGATCCTGGACTAAAGCAATCGGAACTGAATCGGAACACTAATCGGAACACTTCTAAGTTGTTGATCTTGTTGATCATTCCTATTGATTTGTTCCGATTCCGATTTGTTGATGGTCCAATGTAAGGAAAAATAATTTTCACAGAAGTGTTCCATATGGTGAAAGGAGACTCAAAAAATATTCCATATGGCCCAGAAGGAGTTGAAATCGGAATCGGAACATTTGGGTCGTACGACCGCGATCCTGGACGTCAGCCTGGAAGCAGCTGGCAGAACAAGGCGCACAAGTAGACTGGGCATGAGCCCCCGAGACGGCGCGAGTTCTACAATCGCGGCTCATGCGAAGCGAGAGCACTGAACAAATCATCCTGATCGCCCGGATCAGGCACTTCCACGAAGGACTGATCGTGTACTCGGTGCCGAACGGCGGCAAGCGCGATCCCAAGGAGGCAGCGAGGCTCAAGCGTGAAGGCGTGCTTGCCGGAGTGCCGGATGTGGTTCTGGCCGCACCACGCGGCCGTTGGCATGGGCTGTACATCGAGATGAAGCGTGAGACAGGGGGTAGGCTTTCGGACGCGCAGACGCGCATCCAAGCGGCTTTGGTAGCTGAAGGGTATCGGGTTTTGACCTGCCACGGCGTCGAAGAAGCTTACAAGGCCTTTCTGGACTACATCGGCCAAGGTCCGTTTACAGCCCAAAGGAGCTGAACATGTTCACTGTCGAGACCAATGTGGCTCAGGGCCTCAATGCGCTGCTGGCATTGAAGGCAGGCCTCGAGAAGAAGGCCACGAGTAGGGCGCTGAATCGAGTTATCCAGATGGCTCGGACTGATGCATCAAAAACCATTCGGCAGCAATATGCATTCAAGGCTGCAGAGGTTAAGGCCACGATGCGGATATTCAACGCCTCACAATATAAGCTTGAGGCCACGTTGAATAGTAAGGGTAAGCGCACACCACTCATCAAGATGGGTGCTAGGCAGAAGGCCAAAGGGGTATCTGTCAAAATAGGCAAGCAGCGCAAGCTGATCAAAGGTGCATTCATCGCCACGATGAAGAGCGGTCATACAGGTGTGTTCATACGACTGGAAGGCACAGTGGCAGGCAAGAGGGGCAAGCCGATACTGAATAGGAAGATCAAAGAGCTCTACACCATCGGTGTGCCTGAAGCCTTCGGTGCCAGGGTTGTCAGCCAATCGATGGTAGCCCTTGTGAAGGACAAATTCCCTGAACGGCTGCAGCACGAGATCGAGTGGCTGATGAAGCAGCGGAGCTGAGCGCAGTGCGGCAGCGAGGGGGAGCTGTAGAGGGCGGGTGCGGCAGCGAGGAGGGGCCCCCTGCGCTCGGTTCCTTTCAGCGCTCAGGATCGAGGGTTCGAATACGACCCCGATTTTGAGCTAGACTGTGGCTGTCGGTGCGTTTTAGCTGACGCGGTCCCGGCTGATCTACGCCCACCCACACGGCTACTGACGAGCCAGCATGTTAACCACACAAGTTAACGTGTTAAGATGCGCGCATGGCAACAACCGGCAACGCACGTCAGTACGCAAAGCACCGCGGAGTGAGCGCGGTTGCTGTCAGCGTTGCTCTGAAGGAAGGGCGCATCAAGGCGGTCTCGCACGACGGCCGCAACTACGTCCTGGACTTCGAGCAGTGCGATCGAGACTGGGTCAAGAACCGCAACCCTGCCAACAGCGCATCACAGGCTGAAGCCGCAAGGAACCCTGACAAGCAGGGTCCGGTCGAGCCGCCGACCCCGCCGATCAAGGACGAGGCCGACAAGGCCGAGCCTGAAGTCAGCGAGATGAACTTCAACCAGGCCCGGACCCGACGTGAACGCTTCCAGGCCGAGTTGGCCCGGCTGGAGTTCGAGGAGAAGTCCGGCATGTTGATCAGTGCCGAGAAGGTCAGGGCCCAGCAGTTCACCCTGGCCCGCAACGTCCGCGAGGCACTGCTTAACATCCCCAACCGCATCGCTCCGTCCATGGTCGGGCTCAGCACCCTGCACGAGGCGCGCATGATCCTGACCAAGGAGATCCACGCAGCCCTTACGTCCCTGGCCGACGAGACCTGATGCGGGACGCCATGGAAGCCGAAGAGCTAGTCCGCAAGGCCTGGTCCGATGGCCTGCGGCCGGACCCCTTGATGATGGTCAGCGACTGGTCTGACGAGTATCGCATCCTGTCCAGCAAGTCGTCGGCCGAGCCGGGCCGATGGAAGACCAGCCGGGCACCGTACGCACGGGAGCCGATGGACGAGCTGAGTGCCTACTCGGAGACCGAGCGGGTCGTCCTGATGTGGGGAGCTCAGCTCGGCAAGACCGAGGCCGGCAACAACTTCGTCAGCTACTCGGCGCACTACGCCCCTGGCCCGATCATGTGCGTCCAGCCAACCCTGGACATGGCGAAGCGTCTGTCGAAGCAGCGCATTGCCCCGCTGATCGAAGAGACCCCTGTGCTCAAGGAGAAGTTCGCGACGAGCAAGTCGAAGGACACCTCGAACACCATCATGTCGAAGGACTTCGAGGGAGGCATCCTCGTCCTGACCGGCGCCAACAGTGCAGTGGGCCTGCGGTCCATGCCTGTGCGGTACCTGTTCCTGGACGAGGTGGACGCCTTCCCACAGGATGTGGAGGGTGAAGGCGACCCCGTCAGCCTGGCCGAGAAGCGGACGACCACGTTCAGCCGCCGCAAGATCCTGATCACGTCGACCCCGACGATCAAGGACATGAGTCGGGTCGAGCGCGAGTACGAGCGGTCGGACAAGCGAAAGTACTTCGTCCCCTGCCCTCACTGCGGGCATGAACAGTGGCTCCGCTGGCGTGGTTTCAACGACAACAAGGACGACCCAAACGCCAAGACCTACCGCCTCGTCTGGACTGACGAAGGCAAGACCAAGGCAGCCTACATCTGCGGGGACTGCGGAGCCCACATCGAGGAGCGGTTCAAGACCCAGATGCTGGAGGCCGGCAAGTGGGTCGCGACCAGCGTCAGCGAGGACGGCAAGACGAAGGGCTACCAGCTGTCCTCACTCTACAGCCCGATCGGCTGGAAGAGCTGGGTCGAGATCTTGCGGGAGTTTGAGATTGCCTCGAAGGACCCGAGTGCGCTGAAGACCTTCGTCAACACGGTCCTGGCTGAGACCTGGGAAGAGGCCTACAGCGCGAAGCTGGATGCCGATGGCCTGGCCAAGAGGGCCGATGCGTACGAGCTCCTCACTGTGCCAGAAGGTGGCCTGGTCATCACGGCGGGTGTGGACGTGCAGATCAACCGAGTCGAGGTCATCCAACGCGCCTGGGGCCTCAATGAAGAGTCCTGGTTGGTCAACTACACCGCCATCCATGGTGACCCGTCGAGCATGGAGCTATGGAACCAGGTACTCGACGTGCTGAACATGAAGTTCAAGCACCCATCAGGAGCCGAGCTGGTCACGTACGCAGCAGCCATCGACTCCGGTGGTGACTACACACACGAGGTCTACACCTTCACACGCCAGCACCGGAAGCGTCACCTGCTCGCAATCAAGGGCCAGTCGATCCAGGGCAAGCCGGCTCTAGGCAAGCCGACGAAGCAGGACATCAACATCCGGAAGCAGACGATCAAGAACGGCGCGGAGCTGTGGCCAGTCGGCTCGGACACCATCAAGGCTTTGATCTACGGGCGCCTGAAGAACCCTGACCCTAGCCTCGGCATGTACCATTGGCCGGTCGGTCTCGGCGAGCAGTACTGGAAGCAGCTGACCTCAGAGAAGCAGGTGATCAAACTGCTGAACGGCTTCCCGAAGAAGGTCTGGGTCAAGAAGGATGGCGACGCCAACGAGGCCCTGGACTGCGAGGTGTACGCCTACGCAGCACTTCAATACGTGTACACCAGGCACAACCGCGCCACTTTCTGGCAGCAGATGTCGGCGAGGTTAAAGAAGCTATTTCCGGTGCAAGGTTCAGTGGGTGTCTACGAAGTAGAATCTCACACAGATGTTGTGGTGGCCCCTGTCAATCAGCATTCGTTGTCTGGATGGAAGCGAGGATCATGAACAAGCCCGACTTCGTCTCCGAGCTGGTCGCCATCGTGCGCGAGGTGACTCCCCTTAGCAGCTATGACGCGCACCAGATCGAGCACTCCATCCGCCTACAGTATGGTGGTGAGCGTGTCCGGATCGAGCCCAAAGCGCCCGTCAGCTACGAGCAGATCGACTCCCTGCAGCGCCAGAGAAAGTCCGTGAACGTCATCGCCAAGGAACTGGGCTGCTCCAGGTCGACCATCTACCGCTTCCTTGAGAGGCGAAAGTCTCCAGCCACCAAGACCGGAGACCGGCGGACATAGTACAGTCCGCAGCCTATGGCTGGCATCACGCTCGCGCAGGCGCAGGCGCAACTCGACGCATACCTCGCCGCTGAGACGGCCGTCCTGGGCGGCCAGAAGTACGAAATCGCCGGCCGGATGCTGCAGCGGGCCGACCTGGGGCTGATCCAGAAAGGGATCGACCTCTGGAACCAGCGCGTGCAGGACATGACGCTGCGCGCGTCGAACCGCACGCGCTCGATCGTTGCGCGGCCGATTTTCTGATGGCGAAGAAACTACCGCTGATTGAGCGCGCGATCTACGCGCTGTCGCCCGCTTGGGCGGCTCGGCGCGACCGTGCGCGGGCCACGATGGCGCTGTCCGGCGGGTACGTCGGCGCCGGGTATTCGGAGCGTTTCAGCTACTGGCAACCGGGCGTCGCGGACGCCGACGGCGACATCACGCGGGACCTGCGAGAACTGCGTGCGCGGTCGCGGGACCTGGCCCGGAACGCCCCGATCGCCGTGGGCGCAATCGAGACGCAGGTCACGCATGTCGTGGGCACAGGCCTGGCGCTGCAGTCGCGGATCGACGCGGACCTGCTCGGGCTGTCGGACGACGAGGCGTCGGCGTGGCAGTCATCGACGGAGCGCGAGTTTCGGATGTGGGCCGCGTCGCTGTACGCGGACGCGACAAACGAGCAGACGTTCTACGAACTGCAGGATCTCGCGTTCCGGTCGCACCTTGAGTCGGGCGATTCGTTCGCGATCCTGGCCGGTGTGAACCGCCCCGGCTGGCCGTATCGGCTTGCGGTGCAGATCATCGAGGCCGACCGGGTGACGAATCCGAAGTGGGCGGCCGATACCGACACGCTGCTGCAGGGCATTGAGCGAAACGAGTCCGGCGCGCCGATCGCGGTGCACGTGGCCGACCGCCATCCGGGCCGCCAGGTGGCGACGAAGGATATCAAGTGGACCCGGGTTCCGATCCGCGGCACAAGCGGCCGGCTGAACGTGCTGCACCTGAAGCGCAAGCTGCGGCCGGGGCAGACGCGCGGTGTTCCGGCGCTGGCGCCGATCATCGCGGTGTTGAAGCAGCTCGACCGCTATTCCACGGCCGAGGTGGACGCCGCGGTGAATTCTGCCGCGATGGCGGTGTTCGTGAAAATGGACCCGGAGACGTTCCAGGACGTGTTCGACGATGCCGCGCAGCAGGGGATCCTGTCGCAGGCGAAATCGTGGGATGGGTCGCTGAACTCCGGCAAAGCCGTGAACCTGCTGCCCGGCGAGTCGATCGAGGCGCCCGCGCTGGGCCGGCCGAATCCGAACTTTGACCCGTTCATGACGGCCGTTCTGAAGCAGGTCGGGATGGGGCTCGGGATCCCTTACGAGGTGCTCGGGAAGCACTTCAATTCTTCCTATTCGGCCGCGCGCGCGGCGCTTCTGGACGCCTGGCGAACATTCCGCGTGCGCCGGGACTGGCTGGCCGCGCGGTTTTGCCAGCCGATCTACGAGGAGTGGCTGGCCGAGGCCGTTGCAGCCGGCCGGATCGAGGCGCAGGGGTTCTTCTCCGACCCTCTGGTGCGGGCCGCCTGGTGCGGCTCAATGTGGAGTGGCGACGGTCCGGGCGCGATCGACCCGCTGAAGGAGGCGAACGCTGCCGGCGAGCGAATGAAGCTCGGCATCACGACGCTGGCCGAGGAAATCATTGCCTACGACGGAGGAGATTGGGAATCGAAGCACAGGCAGCGCGCGCGCGAGGTGGACGAGCGTGTCGAGGCCGGGCTCGAGGCGCCAGTGGCGGTGCCTGCAGGCGGGGCGGCGATGCCCGAAGACCCCGCCGAGGATCCGACCGAAGACCCGACGGAGGACGCCGATCCCGGCGAGAACGTCGACCCTACTGAAATGCCCGAGGAGTGAATCATGCGCGTAGTGACTGGTGAAGCGAACCGCTGGCCGCTGAAGATTTTTGAGACCGGCGTGTCGGCCGTTGCGGCTGGCACGGCGAATGGTGGCTGGGTGAGCGGCAACCCTGCGAGCCTGGCAGCGTCGGCCAACGTGACGGCTCTGTTCGACCTGGGCCAGGACTGGCACCAGTATTCGCACGTCCTTGTGTCGGTGCTGTCGAGCGCGCCCGCGTCTGGCCTGACGCTGAACCGAATCACAGGTTCGGACACGAACACGGAAAACCTGAAGCGCACGCTGCGCGGGGCGGACGGAGCCGGCTTCGGCGCGGTGACGAACGTCAGCGTTCCGGCCGCTGGCGGCGCGCTGACCGGCATCGTGCACCCGATGGGGCGCTACGTATTCGTGACGGTGACCAACGCGGACGCGACAAACGCGCAAGGCGCGACGACGGCCATCACGATCGCTGCGCGCTGAACAAGCGCGACATGGAATGCAGGGGAAGCACACGCCAGAAAGGATGGGTCGATGCCCGTGAATCGAAGTGCTGTTCTGACGTTCGAAGTGGAGTCTGTGACGGTGCAGGGTTCGGGTGCGTGCGATGTGTCCATGGTGACGAAGCTGAGGGACGAGTTCCTGCGAAGAACATTCGTTCAGCTGTCGGCGCAGGACTGCGCTCCGGTGTGGTCGGGAGTGCCGCCCGAGGGTCTGTCGCGCTGGGAGGACTTTCGCGCCGAGCTCTACCGGGTGCTGGAGGCCGCGGGCGAAATCCCGGCCTCCGAAAGTATCTGAGCGGGCACCACTGCGACAACGGTCATCCATAGAATCACGGACATGCGCATCCTCGACGTTCTCTATTCGCCGTGGGCGATCCTGCCCGACAGGCTGCTGGAGATCCAGGCGATCTACGGCACGCACCTGCGTGGCGAGAAGATCGACGTGGACGCCGTCGAGGCGCGGATCGGCCGCTCGTTGAACAACGAGCCGCAGGGCTACCAGGTGCGCGACGGCGCCGCGCTGATCCCGCTGCAAGGCGTGGTTTCCCAGCGCATGAATCTGATGTCGCAGATCAGCGGCGGGGCGTCGACGGAACTGTTCGTGCGCGACGTGCGCGCGGCACTGGCCGATCCTGGCGTGCAATCGATCGTGCTGATGGTGGACTCGCCTGGCGGATCGGTCGCTGGCACACAGGCTGCTGCTGCTGCGGTGATGGCCGCGCGCGGGAAGAAGCCGATCGCGACCTACTCCGACGGCACGATGGCCTCGGCCGCGTACTGGATCGGATCAGCATCGGATCGCGTATTCATCGATTCCGGCGTGGCGCAGGTCGGATCGATCGGCGTCGTGGCGACGCACGTGGACGTGAGCAAGCGCGAGGAAATGCTCGGCATCAAGACCACCGAGATCGTTGCGGGCAAATACAAGCGGATCTCGTCGCAGTACGGGCCGCTGTCGGAGTCCGGCCGGGCCTCGATGCAGGATCAGGTCGACTACCTCTATTCCCTGTTCGTGGCGGACGTGGCGAACCAACGCGGCGTCTCGGTCGAGCAGGTGCTTTCGGACATGGCCGATGGAAGAATCTTCATCGGCCAGCAGGCGGTGCGCGCGGGACTTGTGGACGGTGTTGCCACACTCGACGACGTGATCGCCGAAATGAACGACCGCGCGGCCGGTGCTGCCAGCGTGTCGGTTCCGTTGAACTTCAAACCCCAAGGAGTCGCGATGACCCCGCAAGAGCAAGCAGCGGCCTGGGCCGCAGAGAACCATGAGGCCGCGGCTGTGCTGCGTGCCGAAGGCGCCGTAGGTGAGCGTGACCGGATCGCCGGCGTGCGCGCGCAGGCAATGCCTGGCCACGAGGCGCTGATCGACCAGCTGGCCGCCGATGGCAAGACCACCGGCCCGGAGGCCGCCGTGCAGGTGCTGGCCGCCGAGCGCGCCCGCGTCGCAAAGGCCGGCGCCGACCGCATGGCCGACGCTCCCGCTCCGGTCCTGGCAGGCCCGGCGCCCGACGCGGAGACCGTCTCGCCAAAGCTCGGCAAGGCCGGCCGCCTCGACGAGAACACCGACGCTGCGGCGCTCGACGCTGCCGCGCGCGAGTACCAGAGCGCCCACCCGGGCGTGTCCTACATCCAGGCCGTGAAGGCCGTCCAGACGCAAGGAGCCTGACATGGCAATCGGATCCACCAACACCCTGGAGCTCGGCATCGTCGCGACCGCTGCGCTCACCCAGTACCGCGGCGTGACCGTCGCCGGCGCCGTCCCGGCTGCTGCCGCGACCGCGCTGGGCCTGGCCGCAACCGGCG
>Ga0214921_10001237_pt1 | contig 44116 bp, 34 predicted proteins | sample LL1505_MetaG_FD_177992 | JGI IMG/M metagenome (GOLD analysis project Ga0214921, IMG submission 177992) | Freshwater microbial communities from Lake Lanier, Atlanta, Georgia, United States - LL-1505 | ecosystem: Environmental > Aquatic > Freshwater > Lake | place: USA: Georgia | collected...
CCGCTGAGGCGCAGCGAATGCGGCGAAGGGAGCGGTATATACGTAGTAAGTTGGTTGTGAAGTAGGCCTTCGGAGCCGCGGCCTTCTGGTCTCTAACCAATTGACGAATCCCGAGCGCCAACGTATACGGCTTACCTATGACACTTCAGTTTGATCCATCAGAGATTAAGTACAAACTCCAAGGACTCGCGGAACGCGTTCAAGTCCTTAGGGAGTTTCTTTGACATCCCAAATCTCACGACTAAGGTCGAGGAATTAGAGCGACAGTCCCAAGACGGGGACATTTGGAGTGACGGGGCCCAGGCGAAGATCCTCATGAGGGAGCGGGCTCAGTCTGTGACCACCCTTGCGCACTTCAAAAAATTGGAAGCCCTGACTGCTGATACCGACGCAGCCCTTGAGCTTGCCCGGGAATCGAACGACGATGAGTTCATGGCCGAGGCCGGAAGGCTCGTTGAGGAGTTGGCAGTAAGCGTTGGCGAGCTCGAGTTTAAGTGCAAGATGAACGGTGAGTTCGATAGCCAGAACGCTATTGTGGAGATCAATTCCGGAGCCGGCGGGACGGAATCGCAGGATTGGGCCGATATGCTCCTTCGCATGTACATGCGGTGGGCTGAGAAGAAGAAGTACGGCATCGAGGTCATGGACTATCAGCCCGGTGAGGGCGCGGGGATTAAAAACGCCACGCTCCTTATCTCCGGCAATTATGTGTATGGGAATCTCAGGAATGAATCTGGGGTTCACCGTTTGGTGCGTATTTCACCGTTCGATGCGAATGCTCGGCGTCACACCTCCTTCGCTTCAGTGAGCGTCACCCCTGATATCGAGGAGGAGGTTGAGGTCACTATTAATGAGGCTGACCTGCGGATCGATACCTATCGTTCGTCGGGCGCTGGCGGGCAGCACGTTAATAAAACTGATTCCGCGGTGCGTTTGACGCATATTCCCTCGGGGATCGTAGTGGCGTGTCAGAGTGAGCGCTCGCAACACAAGAACAAATCCCGAGCGATGAAGATTTTGAAGTCGAAGCTCTTTGAGCGTGAACACGAGCAGCAGCAGGCCAAGATGGATCAGATCAAGGGCGTGCGTAAGAAGATCGACTTCGGTAGCCAGGTTCGAAACTACGTCATGCAGCCCTACCAATTAGTGAAGGACCTGCGCAGCAACTACGAAACTTCAGACGTTAATTCGGTGTTGGATGGGGATATCGATCCGTTGATTGAGTCCTGTCTTCTGATGACAGAGTAGTCTCTGACGAGATGGGTGACCGATTTTTAGGCGCCGTGAAAATAGGCTTGTGTTTGGTTCAGTAGAACAATCGTTCCGGACGGGCTTTTGTTGCTCCTGCTTTGCCTGCTGTGTGGGCTGATATGGTCCCTGTGACCTCCCGTAATGTATTGATTTGCCGTGTGTAGTTGGGGTGTGGAAGGAATCTCTCGTGAGTTCAGGGCTCTAGCTACTTTACTCACAAGAATTGCACATGTGGATGAAATCTGGTGCGGCCTCATTTCCCAAGGGGAAATCAGCTCAGACTCCCCTTCCCTTCTCTCCTCGTGTCTTTCTTTTGGATGGCACCGATCAGCCCCAGGCTGATGTGAGAATTATCAGCGGCTAGTCTGCCGGCATTCGGGTTTTTTGGTAGATAGGCGAGTGGTAGCTACTCGTGTGCCTGGTGCTATCTGTTCCGTACTTGCATTTGAGATATTTTGGGGGCTGAAGGCGCAGGCGGGCTCAGAGGGGTAGGAGTTGAGGGTGGGAGGGTTCTTTGCTCTTGAGAGAGTATTCGCCCCGTTAATTTCCAGCGCAAAGTCTGTATTGGGGCGCACAGACCGGGCCCGTGCGGCTGATTTAAGTGAAGCGCCACAGGGATGCTGTGATCGTAGCGCCTACCGGCCGTTATGGTGCGTTCTGCCCTATCACTACGTCGTAAAAGTGTTAAGGATAGGCTCCTCTGGCGAAAAATGGAGGGTGTGCTGCTCTTCTTTGCCGCGATGGTTCACCGGCCGTGGTGAGGGTGCCCCTGCACTCGCCGTTTGTTCCACGTGGAACGGTCCCATGGGTTCGTTGAGCCGTTCTCAGCTGTTCCACGTGGAACACTCTCAAGTAAGGTGCGTTGGCTCTACGCGCCGTGTTGGGCGTGTCTTTAATGGTATTCAGGTTAACAGAAAGTCGGCTTCGGTTCTCGATACCGTTGTCGCTCGGCTTGATAGGTTGAATGTTCCACGTGGAACACATGGAGGCTCTGTGCACCGTTGGTCACCCCGGTTTCGGAAAGTCGCCCTCTTTCGGATATTGCCACCCTCTGTACAATAGTTGGACAGGAGTGTTCCACGTGGAACACTGCGTGATGCGCCCTCTCCTGTTCCACGTGGAACACCTCCTTCCAGGCCTGCTTCTGCGCACCCTCGATCGCCCTATTCCACAAATCTTTTATGTTGTGAACAGAGCTAACTCGTGGTACCTCTATCGGCTCTCAAGGTTAAGGAAATACAGTAATTTCTATGGCGCAAGTCATCGCCCTCGCAAATCAAAAAGGTGGAGTCGGAAAAACAACGAGCTCTGTTAGTATAGCCGCGCAGCTCGCCGTGCTCGGCTTCAAGGTTCTTCTTTTAGATTTCGATCCCCAGGCAAGCGCCACCAGCGGTGTCGGCGTACCTATGCACCCTGAGGGCAACGACCTCTACGACATCTTCTTCGGAAAGCTTCAGCTCTCGGATGTGACCGTTCCGTCCTCTATCGAGAACCTAACGGTTGTTCCCGGCTCTCATGATCTTGTAAGTCTGGAGCTCGAGATTGGTAAGACTCCTGGGCGTGAGCTCATCCTTCGCAGTGCATTGGCTGATGTGGATAAAGATTATGATGTTGTTATAATCGATTGCCCACCCTCCTCTGGGCTCCTTACTTTGAACGCCCTCGGCGCAGCTAATAGGGTCCTCATTCCCCTTCAGGCCGAATACTACTCCCTAGAGGGATTGTCGGGTCTTCTTAAAACGATTGCCTTCGTACAGAGCACATTTAATCCTAAACTCGACATCCTCGGGGTGTTCCTTACTATGTACGATGCGCGAACGAACCTGAGCATGCAGGTCCGCGACGAGACCGAGCGTCACTTTGGGGAAAAGCTGTTGAAAACTCGCATTCCTCGAAATATCAAGCTATCTGAGTGTCCAAGCCACGGCCAGCCAATCTGCGTCTATGACCCAACAAGTGCCGGAGCGAAAAGCTACCTGGCCCTCGTTGGCGAGTTGATAGAGCGGCTGGGCCTGAACAATGAGCCAGACGCTGCAGAGGCTGCTTAAGAGGTGTTCCACGTGGAACAGTTGTAGGTACAGAGTAAGTAAGGAGAAGGTGTGCAAGGTTTAAAGAAGAATCAGCGAATGGCACTTGGAAGGGGACTCAGCGCCCTTGTTTCGTCGGCGGCACCGGTGGCCGTGACGCCACCTATAACACCTCTTGCGACTCAACAACCTGAAAATACTGCTGATTTGGTTACTGCGGTGACCCCGTCAGACGCTACAAGTGGTGTTCAGTACGTCGATATCTCCCGCATCTCAGCTAACCCAGAGCAACCTCGAGTTGATTTTCCTGAGCAGGAGATAAACGAGCTTTCTGAGTCAATTAAGGCACTTGGAGTGCTTCAGCCGATCCTGGTTCGACCATGGCAGGGGAGCTACCAGATCGTAGCGGGAGAGCGTCGATTCCGTGCCTCGATTCGGGCAGGGCTGTCGCAAGTTCCTGTATTAATAAAAGAATTGTCCGATCGGGACACCTTCGAGGTGGCTCTTGTTGAGAACGTTCAGCGATTGAACCTCAATCCCCTTGAAGAGGCCCGTGGCTACCAGCGCCTGATGGATGAGTTTAACCTCAATGCACAGGAGGTCGCCGCTCGGGTTGGAAAGGACCGTGCCACCGTCGCCAACCTGGTCCGTATCCTAAGGCTTCCAGCGGCAGTTCAGGATTATCTTCGAGAGGGGATTATCACGGTTGGCCACGCTAAGGCTATCTTGACCGTAAAGGAGCCTGCAGCCCAAACGAGCCTTGCTCAAAAGGTTATAGACGAATCGCTCTCAGTGCGGGCGCTTGAGGCTATCGTTTCTCGGGAGGTAATCCTTGAGGAGCCAAAGAAGCCTCGCGTTGGAAAGAGAATTGAGGCTTCGAAGTTTCCGGAGATAGAGGAGCGTTTGCGCAACACCCTCGGAACAAAAGTAACCATTCGCCGATCGAAGAAGGGTGGGGCAGTTGAGCTCCATTTCTTCTCCGATTCGGAACTCGATCGTCTAATTGATATTCTCAGCACTTCAAAGGAGTAGGGATATGGCAAACGAGGCACGTTCATTTCAGTTTTTTGACTCAACGAAAGCCGGAGCAACCGAAGGCGCGGCACGCGTTGGCGCGACGGTAGTTGGCGCTGATGTGGTCCTAAAAGGCAACCTTAAATCGGCCGGAGATGTCCTAATTGCTGGCGTTTTTGAGGGCGATGTAGCTTGCGACGGTCGTGTCACGATCGCGGCTGGCGCTACACTTATCGGAGCGGTGGGAGCCGCAGAGGTTGTTCTTGGAGGTAAGGTCCAGGGCAATTCGGTCGCCACGAAGTCGCTAACCCTTTTGAGCACCGCAGAGGTGCGCGGCGATGTCACGACCCCTCAGATCGTCATTGAGCCTGGCGCGACCTTCGTTGGGCGCTGCACCATGCCGCAGTCGGCGTAGGAACGCCTCATCCGAGAGGCAAAGGGGGGCTCATGGTAGGCCTTCACCGAGCAGGTGGCTGCATTGCGCCGCTGTTTCATAGAAAACGATGCCGTTCTGGGTAGGTTGCGGTTCTTTTCGCCATAACCACCCGGCACTACAGTTGATCTTATCGTCGAAATCGAGGAATCTCCCTTACATGGAACAAAACCCTATCCTTCAACTATTTTCCCTCACGAACGAGGACGGCCAGATGATCGTGGTTGGTACGATCTTTTTGTTTGCGCTCTACTTTTCGCTTAGATCCGCTCTCTTTAAGCCGCTTCTTCGGCATATAGAGGAGCGTGAGTCAGTAACTGAGGGTGCGATTCATACAGCGTCGCAAATGCGCCAAAAGGCTCAAGCTTTACGGGAGCGCTACGACGAGGGCATGCTGCAGGCGCGAATTGCGGCTAATAAAGAGCGTCAAACTGTCGTTGCAAAAGCCAAGACTACAGCTAGCTCAATTTTAGGCGATGCTGAGGCGAAGGCAGCTCAGGAGCTTCAGGCTGGCCGACAGTCGATTGATTCGGCTCTTCAGCAGGCGTACGCCAAGGCAGAAGGGGAGGCTCAAATCCTCGCTGACTCCATCACCTCGAAAGTTGATTCGCAGCTCACGGTTCACTAGCCCGGTCAGACTTGTCTAGACGCCGGTTAGAGCCCCTGGCGCCACCACACTTTTGTGAGCGAAAGGGGTGACTTCTGAGCCGATCTTGGCTAGACTTCCGTCGCCGTTACGGGCCTTTACGCAAAGAGACGTTACTACAACCGAAACCGTATGACTTGTTCCACAGGTACCATGATCTCTCACAAGACCCCGACTTACCCCCGCGTGGTCGTTGCTACCTTTTTTATAGCTACTTTAGCCGCATCAGATCTTGCGATGGCGAGTGGTAGTGCCGGACATCAACCTTCGATTTATGACATCGTGCCGTTCTGGGTGAACTTCGTTCTCTATATCGCTCTCATGACGTTCATCCTTCGGAAGCCGATTAAGAACGGATGGGCCTCACGTCGGACCCGCATCGCTGAAGAGGTATCCTCTGCTACCTCGGACATGGAGGCCGCTGAGCGCGAGCTCGCCACGGTCGAGGCTTTGACGAAGAACCTTTCTCAGGAACAGGAGCGCGCTCGCACCGAGATCCTAAAGCAGGGCGAGCTTGAGTCTGACGCGATACTTTCGGCCGTCAAGGAAAAGTCCGGTCGGTTGGCGTCCTCCACCAAGGAGCTGCTTGAGGGTGAGTCCCGCTCAGCGCAGGCGCACTTCAGAGCCGCTCTCGTTGCCAAGGCCGTAGAGTTATCGAAATCTCGATTTCAGACTGGAGAGCTTGCGGCTCGACAATCGGTATACGTAGACGCAGCGATTGATCGCGCTAAGAAGTTGGTTCGTTAAGAGGAGAGGGAACGAAAAGAGCATGAGTTCTGGACGAGAACAACGAATTGCCAAGAGATACGCGAAAGCGCTCTTTGATGTATGCGCGCCCGCTGATCTCGATAAGGTTGAGGCGCAGCTCAAAGCGTTAGCGCAGGCATGGACTATCTCATCGGATTTCCGTGAGAGTATGAGCAACCCTCGTGTCGCTGAAGGGTCTCGTCTTGCGGTGATCGCCGCTCTCGCCGATGCCCTCGGCGGGTTTGCTACGGAGCCACTTAAACGTACCCTTACGACCCTTACGTCTCTTCGAAAAGCTTCTGTAATTCCTTCGCTGTCAGAGACCTTCGCGCACTTTGTCAGTGAGTACAAAAAGAGCCTCCTTCTCGAGGTGACGTTGGCCCAGCCAGTGAACGACGACGCGATTGCAGACCTTCAAAAAAAACTCTCTTCATCACTTGGTGGAGAGGTGAAGATGACCGTGAAAACGGATCCATCCTTAATCGGTGGATTGACCGTTCGTTTGGGTGACTCGTTCCTTGATCGTTCCGTAGCTGGAACCCTGCAACGAGTGGCAGCTCAGTTAGTTCGTTAATTTTCAAGGAGAGGTAACTATGGACATACGTGCAGACGAGATAAGCAGAATCATCAAGGACAAGATCGGCAACGTATCAGGCGAACAAGATCTCGCCGAGGTAGGTTCCGTATTAAGCGTCGGTGACGGAATCGCCCGTATCTACGGCCTTGGTAAGGTAGCACTTGGAGAGCTGATCGAGTTCCAGAACGGAACAAAAGCTATCGCTCTTAACCTCGAAGAGGACAACGTTGGAGCGGTAGTAATGGGTGACACAGCTGCAATTGCAGAGGGTGACACCGTTAAGCGAACTGGTCAGATTGCGCAGGTTCCAGTAGGAGAGGCGCTCATCGGACGCGTTGTTGACGCTCTCGGAAATCCGATCGACGGACTTGGCGATATCAACACTCCTCACACACGACGTCTTGAGATCAAGGCCCCTGGTATCGTTGGTCGTAAGTCGGTTCACGAGCCGATGCAGACAGGCCTTAAGGCGATCGACGCGATGACCCCAGTAGGACGCGGACAGCGTGAGCTTATCATCGGCGACAAGAAGACCGGCAAGACCGCGGTCGCGATCGATACGATCATCAACCAGAAGGGCAATGGCGTTATCTGTATCTACGTAGCCATCGGCCAGAAGCGTTCCTCGGTTGTTCAAGTTGTTGAGCGACTCAAGGAGCACGGTGCTATGGATCACACAATCGTCGTGTCGGCTACAGCGTCTGAGCCAGCTCCGATGTCGTTCCTCGCTCCATACGCAGGTTGCGCGATGGGTGAATACTTCATGGAGAACGGAAAGCACGCTCTCGTGGTGTACGACGATCTTTCTAAGCACGCGGTGGCATACCGAAGCGTATCGCTCCTCCTTCGACGCCCACCAGGACGTGAGGCGTATCCAGGAGACGTATTCTACCTCCACTCGCGCCTCCTTGAGCGAGCTGCAAAGCTCAGCGACAAGCTTGGTGGTGGCTCCCTCACGGCTCTTCCAGTAATTGAGACCCTTGAGGGTGACGTATCAGCGTATGTACCAACAAACGTGATCTCGATTACAGATGGTCAGATCTTCCTGGAGGCGGACCTCTTCAACTCGGGTATCCGTCCTGCGGTAAACGTAGGTCTTTCAGTATCCCGTGTTGGAGGAGCCGCTCAGGTTAAGTCTATGAAGAAGATCGCGGGCACGCTCCGACTTGATCTCGCCCAGTACCGAGAGAAGCAGGCGTTCGCGCAGTTCGGATCCGATCTTGACGCAGCTACCCGCGCGCAGCTTGCGAAGGGTGCTCGTCTTGTGGAGATCTTGAAGCAGGGACAGAACGTACCGATGCCAGTAGAGCTTCAGGTTCTCTCCATCTTCGCGGTAGCTAACGGTTACACCGACAAGCTTGATGTTGCGCAAGTTCTGCCGTTCGAGCAGGCGCTTCACCGCCACATGCTCTCAACCGAGTCAGCTCTCATGAACGACCTCCGTACTAAGGCGGAGCTCGATAAGGACATCACTGAGCGTTTGAAGAAAGCTATTGGCAGCTTCGTTGAGAAGTTCATCGCTGGAACAGCGACCTCTCTCACCGCAAGCTCAAACGGCGCGGGACACGGTGCGCAAGCACAGAAGTCAGCTCCAGCACACGCTTCAGCAGCATAAGGATTAACACCTCATGGCAGGTCTTAAAGAGATTCGCCGACGATTGAAGTCGGTGAAAAACACAAAGAAGATCACCTCGGCGATGAAGCTCGTCGCAGCCGCTAAGCTGCGAAAGACTCAAGAGGCAGTCGTACGCTCTCGAGCGTACACCGACGCTCTGAAGGGAGTGCTCGCTCAACTTGAGGGTGGAAACGAGTTTACGCATCCGTTTCTTGAGGCTCGTCCTGAAGTAAAACGGGTTCGCGTTCTTGTCCTCGGGGCTAACCGTGGTCTATGCGGTGGTTTCAACACCAACGTAAACCGTAAGGTTGACGCGCTGTACAAGGAGATAGCGACTAAGCATCCTGGATGCTTGATCGATACCGTTATCCTTGGAAAGAAGCCGGCTGAGCACTACCGCCGGATCGGTCGTCAGTACCTCGATGCTAACGAGACGCTCTCGGACGATCCTACGAATTGGCCGATCCAAGAGACATGCCAGAACTTGGAGGTTGATTTCCTCAAGGGCGAATTCGACGAATTGTACGTGATCTACACGCGCTTCCGGTCGGCTATCTCTATGGTTGCCACCTCAGAACGCCTGTTGCCTCTCGACAAAGAGAACCTCGCCGTTGTGAAAGCCTCACCAGAGGAGACGACTGGAATTACGACCTTCGAGCCCAACACGCAGCGGGTATTCGACGCGGTCGTTCCGAGAATCGTTCGGGCAATCGTGCGACAAGCATCGTTCGATACGAAGGCGAGTGAGCACGCAAGTCGTATGACCGCCATGGATAACGCGACGAAGAACGCCTCCGAGCTTATTCATGCTCTCACACTTAAGTTTAATAAACTGCGACAGACAGGTATCACCAGCCAGCTGCTTGATATCGTGGGTGGAGCTGAAGCACTCAAGTAACCAAGGGAAATAGCTATGAAAGAAACAATGGGACGTAAAGGAAAGATTAGTCAGGTTCTCGGCGCAGTAATCGACGTTGAGTTCCCACAGGGTGGCGGTATTCCAAAGATCTACGATGCTTTGCTCACCACAAACCCAAATATCGACAGCCAAGAGAACAACCTCGTTCTCGAGGTAGCTCAGCACCTTGGTGACAACGTGGTTCGTTGTATCGCGATGGACTCCTCAGAGGGTCTCGTTCGTGGACAATCCGTTGTTGATACCGGCGCGCCTATCTCGGTACCAGTAGGACAGAAGACCCTTGGTCGAATCCTTGACGTAACCGGCCGCCCAATCGACGAGCTCGGTCCAGTTGATACCGACACTCGTTGGTCGATTCACCGTCCAACTCCTTCGTTTGAGGACCAATCGACCTCGAAGCAGATCCTTGAGACCGGAATCAAGGTCGTAGACCTCGTCGCTCCCTTCCTTAAGGGAGGAAAGATCGGTCTCTTCGGTGGTGCCGGAGTAGGAAAGACCGTTATCATCATGGAGCTCATTAACAATATCGCGAAGGCGCACGGAGGATTCTCTGTATTCGCCGGAGTAGGTGAGCGTACTCGTGAGGGTAACGACCTCTGGCACGAGATGAAGGATTCCGGTGTTATCGACAAGGCATGCCTTGTGTACGGACAGATGAGTGAACCTCCAGGAGCTCGTTTCCGTGTAGCTCTCTCAGCTCTTACAACAGCTGAGTACTTCCGTGATGAAGAGGGCCGAGACGTTCTTCTCTTTGTGGATAACATCTTCCGATTCCTCCAAGCGGGATCTGAAGTGTCGTCGCTCCTCGGACGTATGCCGAGCGCGGTAGGATACCAGCCGACACTTGCGACCGACATGGGTCAGCTCCAAGAGCGAATTACCTCAACGAAGAAGGGTTCGATTACCTCGATCCAAGCGGTATACGTACCAGCGGACGACTACACCGACCCAGCTCCAGCGACAACCTTCGCGCATCTTGACGCTACGATCGCTCTTGAGCGTTCGATTGCAGAGAAGGGAATCTACCCAGCCGTAGATCCCCTTACATCGAGCTCGACGGTTCTTGAGGCGAGCGTCGTAGGAGAGGAGCACTACCGTGTTGCTCGTAAGGTTCAACAGACCTTGCAGCGGTACAAGGATCTTCAGGATATCATCGCAATTCTCGGAATGGATGAGTTGTCTGAGGACGACAAGCTTATCGTAGCTCGCGCTCGTAAGGTTGAGCGATTCTTCTCGCAGCCGTTCCACGTAGCTGAGACCTTCACAGGTACTCCAGGCGTGTACTGCAAGCTTGAGGACACCATCAAGAGCTTCGGTGAGCTTGTAGACGGCAAGCTTGATGATCTTCCAGAGCAGGCGTTCTACATGGTAGGCGGACTTGATTCGGTACGAGCGAAAGCAGAGAAGTTGGCTGCTGAGTTCGCGCAAGCTGCGTAAAGGGGTAGGGGATGTCAGACGGTACATTTCAATTGAAGGTATTCTCCGGACGAGGACTTGAGGTCGAGGCACTGGTGTCTGACGTTACTGTTCCGTCTGAGTCGGGAGAGCTTGGGTTTCTACCTAATCACTGCGACTACGTTGGGTTGATCGCGACGGGCATTACTCAATATACCGATGCCGGTGACGCCTCCGCCAAGAAGTGCCTGATCTCGGGTGGAATCTGCACGTTCAGCAACAACGTCCTCACGTTGCTTGCTGACACGGTGGATAAGGCTGAGGAGCTCACCTCTGTTAAGGTTTCTGATGATGAGCTTGCGCTTCTTGAAGCGGAGCTTGAGCAGTTGAGCCTCTACGATCCCGCGTGGGAGGTTCTCTCACAGAAGGTCGCTCGTTTGCAGGCCTTAAAGAGCCTAGCGCACTGATTCAGGCCTGTAGCCCGTGTCAAAAAAGCCCGGTTGGTAGAGATACCACCGGGCTTTTCTTGTGGTGCCGCGCCTTGCATGGCCGCGCGTGAGCAGAAAGCGGATGATTGGTGGGCTGCCTCTCCCCCTCGCCACCTACTGGAATTACCTGCTAGCATACTGTCGTGAGATTCTTTGCCCTCTTTCATACAGCACTCTTTTGGGGGTGCCTCCTTATATCGGTGCTGCTTGCAGTGGTCGGGCTCTCGTTTGATAACTACGCACCGTTCGGCGCCTTGATTGTTGTGGTCGGTGTGTTGCTCGGACTTGTAGCTCCGAGAATGGGGATTGCCCTCGCTCTTTTTGCGCTCCCCCTCGGCGGAAATCGGCCCGGTACCGCCCAATCGTTTCTTGCTACGCTGGCTGGGGCCTCCCTGTTTATCGGTATAGCGGCTCGAGGGCTTCGCTCTAACAGGAGTAGCCTCTGTCGTATGTCCTCAGATGAGGTTCGGAACCCTCTGCTCTTCCTTGGACTCCTCTATTGTTTCTTCTCTATAGCCAGTCTCATTTCAATCCCGGTCACGCACATTATCGACGACCTTCGAAATGCCTCAAGCCGGGAGAGTCTTCAGGCGATCGCCTTTTCGATTTATTCGCTTATGTTTACGAGCGAACACACCTTGGTCTACAGCTTCGTGTCCGTATACTCTACCTCGCTCGCCTTTTTACTTGGGTTCGCGGTGTATCGCATATGCACGAGTGATACTCAAAGATATCCCAAGATACTACTAAGCGCTGCGTTCCTTGGATTTTTCTTCTCCCTTGCAATTGGGGTGCTTGATTACTACGGATTCATCGACCTTCTGTGGTTGCGCGGACTTGACCCGATCGTCAATCCAGGTGGTACGCAATTTCGTCTTCAATCGCTCTTCGGACATTCGGGGTGGTACGCGGAGTATCTAACGCTAGCGATTCCAACATCTCTCGTTATTTTGGCTCTCAACCTTCCATTCTGGATGCGCGCGGTGGCGATTCTACTCGCGCTTGCCCTCGGCGAATTTGTATTGATCTTGACCTACCAACGAGGGGGCTGGCTCTCGTATCCGCTGACCCTTGTAGCAGTGTGGGGGGCTATCTATGTTGTACGGCTGCTTGAGAGGAATGAGAGCGATATAGGACGAGCTCTTCGACGTTCGATTGTTAAGATCTGTATCTCGCTCCCTCTTACGGTAGTTGTAAGCTTACTCCTCGTTTTCGCCATTCAAGGAAAGGGCTCGGTTCAGGAGGCGATGTCACCCTACGTTTCACGTTTTAAGGATATTCAACGGACCGGTGATCGAACTGACTTCGTGAAGGCGGGATTTCTGATCGGTTCCCGGCATCCCGTTCTTGGCGGTGGTGCCGATTCCTTCGCGTGGCAATTCGAGCGAGAGGTAGAGTCGCCGAACGGAGCGTTCGCTGGGCGATTTGTTCTGCCGTTACACGGCTCGGCGCATAATGTGTATGCGCAGACTTTTTCAGGAAAGGGGATATGCGGTCTCGTAACGCTCCTGGCGATTCCGTTCGCAATGCTACTAGCGGTGCCTCACGTATTGCGAAGCTCTCATCGATCTATCTCTGATAAGCTCATGGTGCTAACCGGCGGCTGTTATGCGAGTGCATTCCTGATCTACGGAAACGTTCAGGAGGTGTTCTACGTACAGGTGCTACAGTTCCTCTTTTTCGCGGTGGTGGCGCTTGTTGCCGCGGTGGGATATCAAAACAGGACTCTCTCTTTGACCAAGATCAGGGGCGTGTCTTGGCTGTGTCTCGGGCTTATCTCTCTCCATCTAGGATGGGAATTCGTAAGTCCTGGACCCACACGGGCATTTTACGCCGAGGATCGTCAGTTCGGATGTTTCCCTCAGGAGGCTCCACCGGGGGCGGCTCCGTATCGGTGGTGTGGTGAACGCGCAGCGATCGAGCGTACCGGGCTTTCAAACATGCCAGCTATTGATCTTGTTGTTGAGGCAGGGCCGATATCTCAAACAATTGTGATCTCTGATGGAGAGATGGAAGGGATCTCCGTTTCACTAGCCCCTGGCGAAAGGAAGGTCGTGAACGTTCCTCTCGGCGGCGCCGCGCAAAGGCAAGGGCGAGGAGTTTTTCGATTTCAGGCGTCTGGCTCTTTCGTTCCGAAGCTTTTGTGGCCTGCAAGTGAAGACACGCGGCGTCTCGCTTTTAAGGTGTATTCGGTGCCCTAACGCACCGTGAATCGTGCCTGTCCGGTCGTCTTTCCGGTAGCAAAGGTTCGTCCCTTCTTGTCCTTAAGGCGAACGGTAACCTTGGCGACATAGCTGCCCGGCGCTAGGCGGGTTGTGACCCTTTGTTTTCTGGTCTCGACCTTATATTTAGTCGGCATCGCGGCCTGAGCTTCGAATGAATTCGAAGTAAGGGCAGGAGCTTTGACGATAGATAATGCGAAGTAGATATCTAGAAGCTTCAGTGGGTCGGAGAGGTTCTTGAAGGAGCGTTTAAAGAATGTGGCGAGTTCCTTTCTCAGAAGCTCCCGTTTATCAAGGGCCGTAGGAACTCCAAGTCGAACTTGACCGAGCTTGACCGTAACGATCTTTTTAGAGGCAGACGCTGCCACGGTAATTGTGGGCGGTTTCGGGTCCAGAGGTGATGAGAGACGGGTATCGGGAATACAGTTCGCTTCCGACGAGCACGCGTCGGGGAGGGGGGTAGGTGTAGATGTTGGGGTTTCAGGAGGTGTGGAGGTTGGAGTCGGAGTTGGCGTTGGATCCACTAATGAGCAGAAGGTAATGGCAACGGGCGTTAGGGTGCTGGTAGTTGTTCCATCGCCGAGTTGGCCGACGTTATTTGCGCCCCAGCACTTTGCGCTACACGTGCCCATCCATGCACAGGTGTGACTACCCCGTGTTGAGATATCTATGGCGAGCTTCACAACGGCATTCGTTGAGGTAGGGGAGTCTCGTTGAAGCGCCGTGTTATCGCCTATCTGCCCGTCTAACCCGCGGCCCCAGCACAACACCTCGCCATCGCTAGCCCGAGTGGCGCACGCATGATCGAACCCGGCGGATATTCGCCTGGCGTCAGGACCGATCACGCTAACTCCAATCGGTTCGGGCTGCCCGACTCCGGATCCGTCACCGAGCGTTCCCTCCGCATTTTTCCCCCAGCAGACAGCGGAACGGGTATTGAGGCGCGCGCAGGAAAAATCGGTCCCCGCGCTTATCTCTACTGCGTTATCGATCCCTGTAACCTGAACTGGGATGAATGAGTTTGAATAGGTCCCATTTCCGAGTTGACCTGAGTAGTTACTACCAAAACAGAATGCTTGATTGTCAGGAGTCGTTACAAGGCAGGTGTGAGTTCTTCCAGCGTCTATCGTTTTGACACCAGACGAATAGCCAAATACCCCAGTGGGAAAAACAGTATTCGAGAGCGAGCCATTTCCAAGTTGTCCCGATGCGTTGCCCCCCCAACATTTCGCGCCTCCTGTACTTAAGACTACGCAGGCGTGGCTAGCTCCTACTGAGAGTATTGAGACCCCAGTCAGGGGATCGCCTCCGGGTGCTTCAAGAACGTTGATGGGAGTTGCACTACTGGCGACCCCACTGTTGCCGAGCTGCCCTAGCGAGTTGCTACCCCAACACTTAACCTGTCCGTTCGTAAGCAGGGCGCAGCTGAACGTATCGCCTACCCCTACGGCAGCCACACCACTTGAGAGTCCTACAGCGTCAACGGCGGTTGTGCTGCTGTTCAATGTGTCATTTCCAAGCTGTCCTACGTTGTTAGCTCCCCAACACCGAACGCCACCGTCGGATATCTTTGTGAGAGCGCATGTGTGGTATTGGGATGCGGCTATAAGAAATTGTCTGGGCTGGCCACCTATCGGATCGAAGTCGGCGCGCGCAGCAGGAGGGAGGACCTCGCCTAGCAAAAGCAGCAAGAGGCCGCTCCCTAACGGTGCTAGGGAACGAAATGGCGAGAACCCCTTTTCTGAACTATGTATCCGCATATGGCCTATCCCCACGAAAGTCAAAGGGGACATAGGAGAGGTCGACCAACAAGCTATGTCCCTGAAGACAAAAACCTATTTTAAGATCTCCAAATGGCTAACCGCTTGAATAGAGGAGTGGCCATGTCCTCTAGCGCACGGCAAATCGAGCCTGTCCCGCCGTTGTCCCGGTAGTGAAGGTTCTTCCCTTCTTGTCTTTAAGCCGGACGGTGACCTTAGCAACATAGGTACCCGGTGCTAAGCGAGTTGTGACCCGCCGTTTTCTGGTCTCGACCTTGTATTTGTTCGGCATCGCGGCCTGAGCCTCGAATGAGTTTGAAGTGAGGGCGGGAGCTTTGACGATCGACACCGCGAAGTAGATGTCTAGGAGCTTCAGGGGATCGGAGAGATTTTTAAATGAACGTTTAAAGAAAGTGGCTAGTTTCTTCCGCAAGAATTCCCGTTTGTCAGCGTTCGTCGGGACTCCGAGTCTAACCGGAGCAAGTACGAGCGTGATTGCCTTTTTCGAGGTTGTGGCATTCACTGTAATCGTTGGGGGCTTGGGATCCAGAGGGTTTGTGAGACTGCTGTCAGGAATACAGTTGGATTCTGACCCGCATGCGTCTGGCTGAGGAGTTGGTGTATTGGTGGGTAGGTCGGGAGGGGGTGAGGTAGGGGTTGGAGTTGGAGTGGGCGTCGGGTCCGAGGTGTTACACACCGTGATTGAGACCGGATTGCTAGCGTTCGTAGTGGTGCCATTACCAAGCTGGCCATTTCCATTAGTGCCCCAGCACTTGGCGCTACACGTTCCCATCCAAACGCATGCATGAGATCCGCCGGCGGCGATATCGACCGCTCCCTTCACCGATGGATTGGTAGACACTGGGCCGTTACGTTGGAGGAGGGAGCCATCTCCGAGCTGCCCTTCAGCTCCACGCCCCCAGCACAGCACCTCACCATCACTAGCCCTTGTAGCACACGTGAACGAGGTTCCGGCTGATACACGAGCTCCATCGGTACCGATACCACTGACTGCGACGGGAAGGGTGGACGCATTTCCCGTGCCATTACCCAAGGTTCCTTGGAGGTTGTTCCCCCAGCAGATTACATCTCCTCCAGTGCGGCGAGCGCAGGAATGGGCAGCTCCGGCTGTAACCTCAACTACGTTGCTATAGGCTGGCACAACTACGGGAACTGATGAGTCGACACCGGAGCCATCTCCAAGTTGGAAATCGGCGTTGCTTCCGAAGCAATAGATCCGATTTGGGGAAATTGAGACAAGACACGAATGCAGTGATCCCGCAGCTATAGTCTTTACGTTGCTGCCAAATCCTACGACATCAACTGGTCCGAGGGAGTTGGTTGAAGTTCCATCTCCAAGCTGACCCACAATGTTGTTTCCCCAACATTTTGCGGCACCCGAACTAAGGACAACGCACGCATGGCTTGCACCAACGGAGAGCGAGGTAACGCCCGTTAAAGGGTTTCCAGATATCGGATGAACCACGGGAACGGGAACTTGGCTTCCTCCATAATTGTTATTGCCGAGTTGCCCCAGGGTGTTACTTCCCCAACACCGCACCTCGCCGATGGCGAGGAGTGCACAACTGAAGAGGGTTCCCGTTCCCACCGATACCACACCGCTTGAGAGCCCTACGACATCGACGGGCGAGGTCCTTTGAAAGGTGGTGTTGTCGCCGAGTTGTCCTTGCATATTGGAACCCCAACACCGCACCCCGCCATCGGTTGCCTTCGTGAGGGCGCAGGTGTGTTGGGCGGACGTGGCGATAAGCCCTTGCTGTGAATCGGCCATGGCATCGAAGGTACGCAGATGTGTGCAGGAGATGATTGCAGTGATGATTACGAGAAGACGGGCGCGCGCCCTCAATCCGCGCAAAGCGCGATGGGCAACGAGCAGCTTTGGTACGATCTGGTGCCGCATAATCCCGTCATATCCGTGAACGCACACGGGGATAACGGAAAGGTCGGTTGATTTGGCCGACTACTGAAGGGAAAAACGTGCTAAATTCAAAACCTTAGCGGCCTAACCTGTTGAATGGTGGGCGGCGATCAGCTTTTTCGCTACGAACCGCCCCTTACGCGCGCTTGAACACGAAACGCTTCATGCATACGAAATTGAATGCAGCGGAGGCGATGGCGGCGGTCACGAAGCTGGCGTTGATTCCGATCTCGCCAGTTCCAAGAAGCGATAGACCAGCCTGATTGATCCCTGTGTTGAGAAACATCGAGAGAACGTAGATGAAGAGGTAGGAGATCACCTGTGCTCGATCTGAGCTGTCGCGCTTAAAGGTAAACGAACGGTTGACGTAGAAGGAGTAGATCGTGCCGGCCACGTATCCTATCGCCTTTGCGAGGAGCTTCATGTCGAGCATCCACATGATGCTTCGGTAGCAGATGAAGTCCACGACGACGGCGCTCCCGCCGGCAACGAGGTAGCGAGCGACCTGACCGCGGGTCGACTGTGTGGAGAGGAATCGTAAGAAGAGGTGTTTCATGATGTCCATCGGTAACTACTGATGTAAGACCGTTCGAGAGATTTGTAAACACTTAAAGGCATTGAATTTTATCCCGCACTCCGCAGTTCGCCAGGAGCCCTCTTGAGCTCTCCGGGAGTTGGCTGCGCGCATCTCCGCAAGTTTATCCCTTTGTCGCCGTATTCGCCAGGAACTTGGTGGACGGAGGTCGCCATTTCAGGTTAATAAAGTGAGGACTTTTTGCAGGTTAGCCCCTTTTGGAATGTGAACATGATGAAGGTGTCTCTCGTTATCCCGGTTTACAATGAAGCAGGACACCTGGCCGATTTTTTACGGCAGGTTGATGCGCTTGTCCTTGAGGGGGTCGAGAAAGAGCTCGTTATCATCGATGACTGTTCGAAGGATGAAAGTAGAGCTATCCTTCAAAGCTTTCAATTTTCATCCGCGGTTCAGCTCCATTTTCAAGAGGTGAATCAAGGCAAGGGAGCTGCCATACGCAAAGGTGTCGAAGCCGCCACGGGTGATATCATTGGGGTTCAAGACGCGGATTTCGAATATTCGATGGACGATATTCCGGCGATCATCGCCCCGCTCGTCGCAGGTAAGGCGGACGCGGTGTTTGGGTCGCGCTTTAAGGCTACCGTTGTTCAGGTGCACCGAACCTTTCACTACCTCGTCAATCGAATTCTCACGACCTTGAGCAACCTCTGCTCAGGTTTGTATCTGACCGACATGGAGACCTGCTACAAGTTCTTTCGAGCTGATGTTATCAAAAATATTAAACTTGAATCGAATCGGTTTGGGTTCGAGCCAGAGGTTACTGCTAAAATTGCGAGCCTCAAGCTCAAGATAATTGAGGTTCCTATCTGGTACTTCCCGCGCAACTATCTTGAGGGGAAAAAGATCACCTGGAGGGACGGTATCGCGGCGCTCTGCCACATCGTCACCTTTAACTTCCTGCGCAAGCCACAGGACTATCTCTTGCCAGCTCTTCCCAAGAAGTACATTCCGCAAGGACGGCAGTGGCTATAAGGGTAGGGGTGTTGGGCTACTTCGTTGATGGTTAAGAAGAAGCTTCGCGTTATCATGTTCGGTCTATCCCTTACCTTTGTCTCCTTGGAGTTCTTTGACTTCAAAAATTAGACAACGCGCTGACGATGAGAGCGAAGTCATGGTTGGTCAAAATGTGCTCCACCACAAACGACGCTAAGGACACAAAGAACGTCCCGATTTGTAATCCCTGTGCTTCATGGTAACGGTTAACGTGCATTTTAAAGTGCAAGCGATCGAAGCGTTCATGATCCCGAGAGCGATTGAACTAGTCTAAATCTGAGCTCCGCCCCGCAACTTATCGTTCCACATTCCGATATTGAGAGGGTATGGAAACAGCTCTCCTTGAAAAGCAGGGCGCGCTCCCTCCGTTCGATTGCGAAGGGGAGGCGTACTCGGCCCACGACCTCGCCCTGTGCTCCACGGAGGAGGCTCGTGCCCTCCTGTCGTACGAGAGCGCGGTGAGGATGCGGGTGCTGCCTTTGGCGATCGTCCGTCAGGGATCTACCCCGAAGCTTCACTGTGTTCTCGCCGAGCGCTCAGAGGAGGTCCTCCGAGGACTTCGATTCCTTACAGACCTAGAGCCTCTCAGCTCTCTTTGTGATGGAGAGGTCGTCGATGAGGCGATCGTGAAGGCGTATCGCGGTCATGAACATGGAATATGGCTGAACATCGAGAAGCTCTCGAAGAACATCACGAATATCGCGCACACCGTAAAGCTCGCGACTCCTCACGCCAGCGGTGATTCGGCTCAATTTCTGAACGTAGTTCTTGAATTTGCGGTGGCTCGTGGTGCATCAGACCTTCACCTCTGCCCCTCCTCGGGTGGCTCTTTCCTCCGGCTTCGTATTGATGGTGAGCTCCTCACGCAAGAGGAGCACCACTACCCGACCGTCACGCACGAGCAGATGGTGTCGCGGCTCAAAGTATTGGCAGGACTTGATATCGCGTGTAAGCACCTTCCACAGGACGGATCGTGCGTTGTGCCTATCGGTAATACGGCGAAGAGTATTCGGCTCAGCACCCTTCCAACAGTTCATGGAGAGAGCGTGGTAATTAGGTTTCTATACGCGCGGACTCTTCCACGTCTGACCACACTTGGAATGGAGCCTGTTACGATGGGATTGGTCAGAAACGCAATCAAAAGAACGTCCGGTGTGGTTCTTCTCACCGGACCGACCGGCAGTGGAAAGACAACGACGATGTACTCTATCGCCCTTGAGTTACAACACCGGGGCCGAAACGTTGTAACTGTAGAGGATCCGGTCGAGGCTCCACTTCCAGGGATGGTACAGGTCCAAGTAAACGAGGGGCAGGGATTAGATTACCCGCGAGCGATTCGGTCGGTCTTGCGTCACGACCCAGATGTTATCGCGATTGGAGAGATGCGAGATCCAAAGAGCGCAAAGATGGGACTTACTGCGGCGCTGACGGGACATCTGACCATATCCTCATTGCATATGGGCTCAGCGCTTCAAGCGCTAGAACGGCTCCGTTCGTTTGACCTGTCGGCGAGAGAGGCGGTTGAAGCCGTATCTCTTGTCGTTAACCAACGATTGACCCCTCGTCTCTGTTCCAATTGCAAGACCGTTGACCTTGCTGGAACGGAGAGGTTTAGGCGCACCGTGTATAGACCGTCCGGATGCTCGGCGTGTGGCAACACTGGCTTTGAAGGAAGGGTTCTTATCACTGAGACCCTTGACCTACTCAGTCCGACCGTTAAAGAGGCGTATAGTCGCGCTCAAACGATTCGGGAAGCGATGAGCCTGATCCCCACCTCGGCGTTTGTCCCCTGGACACAAGCGCTTGAATTTCACCTGAGTCGTGGCGACCTCTCCGCTCAGCAGGTTCAGGAGTTCGTTGATGAGGAGATGGTAAACGACTGAGATAAGAAGTCGGTGCTCACTGTGTTTACATATGGTACGTAAGGAGGGTCGCATAACGAAGCTGGGACAAACAACGCATGCGCGTTGTTTTGCCTTATCTCCCTAAGGAATCGTCGTATGGCAACCAAAAGACTCCCCCTTCGACCTAATGTTTGTATGTTGGTCTACAACCATCAGGGAAAGTTGTTCCTAGGGGAGCGGCTTGGTGAGTCGGGACATTGGCAGTTTCCGCAGGGAGGAGCAGAGCCTCGATACTCTCTGCGCGAGAACGTCATCAGGGAACTACGCGAAGAGCTGGGTTTAAAAAAGCGCTCTATCGGTAAGATAGTGAAGCTCAAATCAACGCACCAATATGAGTGGCGCACTCCGCCTCGGTACGCTCACAAAAAATGGCGTGGGCAGAAGCAGACCTTCTGGCTGGTGGAGTTTGTTGGCGTAGATAGCGATATCGACCTGGAAAGTCACAAAGAGCAAGAGTTCGCCAAGTGGCGGTGGTGCTCTGTCACCGAGGTTAAACGTCGCGCCGCTACCTTTCGACGGGCTGGATACCTGAGTCCCCTACGTGAGTTTTTAGAATTCAAACGAACTAAGGTCAGCAAGAGGGCAACGAAAAGATCGAACCGCTAGGGAGTTCGAGCATACATTACCGCGTTCCGGCATCAGAAAGAGACAGGAAGATCCCGCAAAGATCTGCCCTATCCGCAATAACTCGTGCCCCGGGGATTAAGGTGCTGTCAGCCCCCTTGGCTTGGTGGTGGAATGCAACGTAGAGTAAGCAAATCACACGAAGGGCAAAATATGGCTATTCCGAGCGATAGATCGGCTTCAACAAAAGCCCATAAAAGGATTCGACTGAAGCAACAGGACGAGGGGACCGCGCAAAAGATAGCGCAGCAGATGACCCTCAATCCGGTGGTCGGTCGAATCCTAGCCGCTCGTGGGTTTCAGCCTGACGACGATCTCAAGCATTTCATCTCCCCAACTTTGAAGGAGGGGCTCCCGGACCCCTCCAAGCTCAAGAACCTTGCCGAGGCGTGCGCCCTTATTCATCAGGTTCATAAATCGGGGCAGGGGATCGCTATCTGTTGCGATTTCGACGTTGATGGTCTGTCCGGTGGGTCTATCGTTCACGACTTCTTCAACAACGCAAACGTAGCCTCAAGGGTTTTCGTGCCCGATCGATTCGTAGATGGCTACGGACTTAACGAAAAGGTCGTTCGCCAGATCGCCAAAGATGGTTACGGACTCCTCCTAACGATCGATTTCGGAACAACCAACGCAAAGGAGCTCTCCGTCGCGCGAGAGCTAGGTTTAAAAACTATAGTCGTAGACCACCATCACATGAGCACCGACGCTCCGCCGGTGGATGTTTTCATCAACCCTCACCAAAGTGGTTGTGGCTTCGCATCGGCAACGGCGTGTGCCGCAGGATTGGCGTGGTACCTCGTCCTCGGTCTACGCCGCGAATTCGGTTTGGATGCTATTGATCCACGACAATCGCTTGATCTCGCCTGCCTAGGCACTATTTGCGATATGGTTCCACTTATCGGAATGAATCGAGTGATCGCCAAGCGGGGATTGGAGCGTTTAACCGACACCCACCGGGCTGGACTCAAAGCGCTTCGGAATGTAATCGGTATTCGTGGAGCCGTTGGGTGTACCGATGTCTCCTTTGGTATCGGACCGCGATTGAACGCGGCCGGTCGAATCGTCCACGGTGAGCTCGTTGTTGAACTGCTCACAACGAACGACTCGGGCAAAGCCGAGAAGCTTGCGCGCCAGTTGAACGATCTGAATGTTCAGCGCCAGGATATTGAAGGTGCTGTGAAGGCCGAGGCGATTGCGCAGGTCGAGAAGGACACCGAACATCGCTGGGGACTTGTGGCTTGGAACCAAGAGTTTCACACCGGTGTTATCGGCATCGTTGCCCAACGGCTCGTCGAGCATTTCTATCGTCCGGCCGCCGTGATGGGTATGGATGTACCGGGGGTGTTTAAAGGATCCGTTCGAGGTATTAAGGGCTTCAGCGTCGTTGATACGCTCGCTGCATGCAGTAAATACCTGATCAAATATGGCGGTCATACGGGAGCGGGTGGCTTCTCGGTTAAGGAACAGGACCTCCTCAACTTTAAAAAGGCCTTCAATGAGGAGTGTGAGCGACGTCTCAAGGAGATCGAGATCGTCCCCTTCGTTGATGCGGATACCGAAGCGGAGTTGTCAGAGATCACCATCCCATTAGTCTCAGAGCTCAAAAACCTTGCGCCTTTCGGTGTCGGTAATCCGAACCCGCATGTGCTGGTGCGTAATTTGCGAGTTGTTGAGGTGCGGGACATCAAAGGCGCGCACCTAAAGACCCTGCTCAGTGATGGTAAGCGATTCATCTCCGGTGTGATGTGGCGCCAGACATCCCATCCCGCGCTCACGCCGAACTCCTACGTCGATATCGTTTTTCGCCCAGAGGTGAGCACCTACCAAGGGACAACGGAGCTTCAGGCTAACTTGCAGGCGATCGAAGCATCGCAGAGTCAAGCGGCGCCTTCGTAACTTTCTTTGTGATGCCTCTCTTGGAGCTACGTTCGAACGACCGATTCGTCAGCCGCAACGGTTGACGCCACTTTATTAGGCTCATCCTTCAGTGTGGATATCGCGATGAGAAGAGCGAGGTATATCCAGGGAAGGAGAAAAAAATAGCGAAAGAATATAATCGAGGTAGCGGTCAAGGCAAGAGGGATCGCCTGAACGCTTATGGCAGCCACGAAAATCACATAACGAAGAGTTCCTCGGGAGCGTGAGAGCGCGTGAGCAAGGAGGAGATACTGGCATGATGCTAGAACTGTTTGATCGAATACCCAGCCGTAGCTCGCCGTTGCAAGGGAAAGACATAAGATTGGTGGCAGGATCGTATTCCAACGTATCGTCGGCCGCCGTCCAAAGAAATAGATAGCGGTTGCAACGCAGCTCAGTAACGGGATAACCACAAGTGGCCATGAAGGGTTGTGACCAGTTAGCGCAATAGCGAGGATTCGGATTCCGGTCACCGTAGTGTGAGCCATCCAGTTCTGAAATGGAACTATGCCCGATGTGGAGGTAGCATCGGATGTCATTGATTCTATCCACCACTGAAATGAAAGCGGTGCGATCACGAGGGTGAGCGAGAACAACATAACGCTTCCACTAATCGCCCCCACGAGGAAATCTCTCTTGGCGGCCCGAGGCAACTGGAACAACCACACTACGCCCGGAATGATGCAGAGCATAAAGAGATGAGGTTTTGCGCTCAAGGGAAGGAGCGATAGCCCGGCGAGTCGATAGTTGCTTTTATCCAAGGCCAAGAGAAAGCATGTCAGCGAGAGTGCAAACAAAATACCAAGCTGACCGTATCGTAGGGTATACAAGGTCGGAAGAAACGCCAGGATAGCCACTGCGCTCCATACAGGACCGAGGCTTGGGATCTTCAAGGCTTGAGGGGTCTTGGCAGCGATGAAGAGGAGGGCACCTATCTCAAAGATAAGCCAAGTTGTAGCGGCCCCGCAGAAGGGAAGAGCGAGGAAGGGGGCAAGAAGGGTATAGGTCCACGGCGGGTTCCACGAATACACCAAGGGCGCGGCCCCTGAGGTAAGCGCGACTTGAGCTTCAGAGAGTAGGGTTGAGTCATATGGATTTTTGCCCTGAGACATAAGGTCCCATGCCGTCCAATATTGAATGAAGTCGAGCGTACCGAAGGAGCCTACGTGCAGGGGGTAGAGCATGAGAGCGATTGCGAGCGCTAGGAACAGAACCGGGTAGGGGCTCCAATCGACTACTTCGGTGTGTGGAGCTGATTGAGAGAGAGGATTCATGCTTTGAAACGATAGCCTCGAAGCTGGCATTTGCAAACGAGGAAAGAGCGCGTGGCTACGCCGCGGACGACTCGGAGACTACTACTCGGATCTTATCCTCCAGCATGTTCACCACGTCAGCCATATTCCCTGCCGCACGTTGAATTGCTGAGAGAGCCTCCTCTGCCATTGCAGAGAGTCCTTGGCTTGAGTGAGCGACGAATGCCATCGCTACGATCTCTTGGAGTGGATTATTGAGGTCGTTACGGATATTTGCCCCGAGCTCAGAGATCCTGCTTTGAATGACCTGTCGGTCATCTCCCTGCCGGGTCGAGACTCGGCGAAGCTCCACGAAGCGGTATCCTGGATGAGAACCAAGCTCTGCGCGCGTTGAATGGAGATCACTTATGACAACTAATTCAGGCGGCGGAGACATCAGCTCGATAAACTGGTGAAGTGTTCCAAGCGCGCCATCGGGAAGGATCGCGCTTGAGAGGATCAGATTTATCTGCCGTCGTTTTAAGATCCACAGCGCGAGACTTAACGTCGGAGCGAAAAGTATCGTCGAACCTGGAAGGGTGCGAGAGAGCTCAAGGGTTATCTCGTGGGCCATGCTCTGGCTGGCGTTGATAACGAGCACGGTGCAGCCCGCCTGTGCCACAACCGAGGGCTGACTTGGTAGGAGGGGCTTGAGATTCGATTGCTCAACTCGTGGCTGATAAGCTGGCTCGTGTCGAGGGGGAGGGGGGAGTGGGGGGCCCTGAACCTGTCCCTGTTGCGCCATCAAGGATCCATATCCTTGGGGCTTTGGAGCGGGCTGAGGGTTCGGAACGTAGATCTGTTCGGTACGAGTTGGGGTAATAGGCTGGAGGGTCGACTGTTGTACGACCTCCTTTAAAACCTTCGTGTCATCCATCGTCACCGTTCGGCGGTTCAGACGGGGTTCAACCGTACCACTGGACATAGATACTCCTAACGTAATGGATAGGATGACCCGTGCTCTGGGATAGGTGCGGGAGGGTTAGATATTTTATCGGAATTAAACCCCGTTTGCGGGCAGGGCCGTGTCATTCTTGAACGTGTTCGTTAACGCCCCCGTGAGCGAGTAATCACGCTCTACGGAGCTAGCCCGAAACTCTACCTGTTCCTCTTCCTGCGCCGCTGCTTCGTGCGCTTACGCTTCCGGTGCAGGCTCTTCGGGCGTTGAAGGATACTTGGTGTCACAAGCTCCTCGTCCTTCCCTTGAAGCTCTAAATTGCTAATCAAAGCGGCTGGCGCGATCGTCGTGATGGGGAGGAGGCCGGACTCCGCTCCACAGAACCCATTGTCTACGACAGGGGTATCTCCCATAGCGATGATGTTGTTGAGCGACTGGAGGGGCGTTCCCACGAAATTAACTCCGCGGACGGGAACCTCTCGCCCGTTCGGATACACGAGGGTCGCGTAGGAGATGTCGCCCGAGAACGCTTGAAAGTCATAGTTGGTCGTATCGGTCTCTCCGCCCGACGTTTCATACACGATCAAACCGAAGGGCTTCTTCTGACGTTTGACCTCTTGGATGAGTCGACTTTTGAGTCTATCGATCGGGAGCCCGTTCTTACCCTCAACGATGGTGACCGCCATGCGGCTAATCGGCCGTTGGTTCGATTTGGTGCGAGCGTGACCGTTCGATTGATATCTTCCCTTCGTGATAGCGGATCGAGTGGTGAGGTAGTTCTTGAGAAACCCATCCTCGATCAGTACCGTGTCGGCCGCTTTGACCCCCTCATCGTCATACGAGTAGGAGCCGATGCACTTCTGTCCGTTGAACTCCTTCAGGTTCGGGTTGTCTCGAACGGTGATCGGGACCTTGAGGATCTGTTTGCCCTCCTGCCCCTTGAACGTTTGCCCCTCTCCGCTTGAGAGGAGTCGGCTACCCTCAAGTCGATGCCCAACAGCTTCGTGAAAAAGGAGTCCCGCTGGTCCCGGATGGAGCAGCACCGGACCCGAAAACGCGTGGATCTTCTTGGCTCGCGACATTCGCATCAGCTTCTCGTACTTCTCAAGAGCGAGCTTCTTGAAGGTTGCGAAATTGGGGAGCTCTTTGAGGGAGCCGCAATTAACAACGAGCTCCTGTTCAAGTCGGGATCCCTCTTTCGTAAGCTTATGGAAGTTCGCGGAGAGAGAAAAAACTTGAGCGTTCTGAGCTATCACGCTCCCCTCCGTGTTCACAAAGATTCGAGTCTCTTGCGATGCGTCGAATTCGACCCAACTACCTGAGAGTCTCGGAAGTGTGGACATCCAGAGGGAGGCCTTCTTGCAGAATTTATCCCACGCTTCGTGATCCACCGCTTCCATACGAGTGAGGTGTCGATAGGATGCTCTCTTCCCCTTGGTGAAGGACGGCAGCCCGTTGTTCGGGTCACGAGTGGAGATACGACTCGCCTCTTTGGTGTTGAACTCGGTAAGAGCTTCTCTGAATTTGCTCTCAAGGAGCTTCCATACCGTGATACGCAACCCATCGAAATTGTTGTCATCGATCGGAACGTTCGAGTGAGAGAGCGATTCCAGATCGTCGTCCATCTCCCGCAGTCCTCCATCCAGCACCTGGTCATACTCATACGACCCAACCCGAAGGTCACAGTTCACGGTGCGTGTGCGATCGGTCTGAGAGCGACATGTGGATCCACTGCTCGCCCAGGTGTTGAACCAGTGAACATCCTTCAACAAAAAGGCGCAGTAGTACGGATGTGCGAAACCACGGACCCTCATCTTGAGTGCACGACGAGCGTCCTTCTTGAGGATCGGAATGAGCTGCTCGATAGTTCGTTGTGAAAGCATAGATCTAGATTAAGGCACTCTGGTGCATTCCACCAAATGCCAGGAGTTAGCGATAAGTTTAATTATATTAATCGGTTAAATGGCGAAAAAGGTGCTTAGGTGGGCAAAAATTTTTAAAAAATTTTGCTGTTTTTTAGGTCGTTCTGGGGGCTTTTGGGGCCCCATCAGACCCGAGTTTTCCACAGGTTTTCCACATACAGGGTGTTAGGGGCTCGCCGCCCCACGTTTAGCGAGCCATCGGCTCACAATGTGGGGTATAGTCAACGTTGTAGTTTAGCCTTCCTTGGCCCCAGAGTCACCTCCGGAGAGTCCGTATTCCTTTAACTTATACAGGAGGGCTCGGTGGCTGATCTCAAGGATCTTCGCCGCATGAGTTCGATTGCCACCGGTTTTGGCGAGCGCTCGCTGGATCAGATCGATTTCAAGCGCCGCTGTCTTCTGTTTAATTGACAGGTTGTTGTCCTGTTGCTGGCTAGAGCCTGAGGCACTCTGAAGCCGTTTGGCGTGGCCACGGGTCACCTGTTCAGGGAGGGAGGTAAGTCCGATCTCGTCGCTCTGTGAGAGTACGAGTGCTCGTTCCATGCAGTTTTCCAGTTCGCGCGCATTCCCTCGCCACTCGTACTCAAGGAGAACCTTCATCACGTCCGTGCCTACCGTCTTCATTGGGATGCCGAGGCGCTTTGAATGCTTTTGCAGAAAGTGTTCGATCAGCAGGGAGATATCCTCCACCCGCTCCCGAAGAGGGGGAAGATGAACCGAGACTACGTTGAGCCGGTAGAGGAGGTCCTCTCGAAACCTTCCCTCGAGGGCATCGTTCTCAAGATTTCGTAGGGTCGCGGATACGAGGCGAACGTCGATCGTAATGCTCTGCTCGTCGCCGACTCGACGGATAGTTTGCTCTTGAAGAGCTCGTAACAGTTTCACCTGAAGATGGAGAGGTAGCTCTCCGACCTCATCGAGAAAAAGTGTACCGCCGCTGGCTTCCTCAAAGAGCCCCTTCTTATCCCTGCTCGCATCGGTGAAGGCTCCCTTCTTGTGACCGAAGAGCTCTGACTCCATCAGGTTCTCAGGAATTGCTCCGCAATTGATAGCTATAAAAGGCTTTCCGCGGCGAGGTGAGCTCTCGTGAATAGCGCGGGCCAGAAGCTCCTTTCCGGTGCCGGATTCGCCGGTAATCATGACCGTGGTATTAAAGGGCGAGAGACGTTTAACGGTCTCGAAGACCTCTTTAAAGCTTTGGCTCTGAGCCACGATGTTCTTGAAAGAGTATTTCTCGGAGAGGTTAGCTTTGAGCGCTTCGTTCTCCCGTTTGAGGCGCTCGAAATCCTCGAACTTGCGCAGGATGAAGATCAGGTCGTCCGGATTGATCGGCTTGGAAATATAGTCGAAAGCCCCGGCGTGAGCCGCTTGCGTAGCGATGTCGGCGTTTCCGTATGCGGTCATAAGGATCAGGGGCACTGGGGACGCTTTATGCTTAAGAACGTCCAATCCAGAAGCGCCAGGCAGCCGAAGGTCACACAGCACGAGATCAAAAGATCCACGCTCGATTGAGCGCAATCCCTCCTCTCCCGTTGCTGCCGTCTGAGTGGAATATCCAATGGTCTCAAGAACTGTCTGCAGCGAGGATCGAACCTCATGATCATCGTCGATGATGAGGATATGCAGTTGAACGGGATCGGCTTTAGCGGCTGCTGTCATAACTGTGTCGCTATCCACCAGGTAAGAGGCGTTGTTGGATTAAGAACGTGCGCTATCACGAGGTGAAGATCGAGGAGATAGGCGATAGCGGCGATGACGAGGTACGGACCGAATGGGAAGTAGCTTGCTAAGGATCCTCGACGAGCCACGAGCGATAGGATCGCGATAATCGAACCTAAGACCGAACCAAAGAAGATAGTGAACCAAGCGCTCTCCATGCCGAATGTAGCGCCTACGACAGCCAGGAACTTCACATCACCGAGACCGAGCCCTTCACGCTTCCTAATTTTAAAGTAGAGCCACCATACGGCGAGCAAGAGGCCTGGACCCATGAGTAATCCATAGAGAGACTCCAGGGGAGAGGAGACAAAGGGATAGCCCAGAACTTGAGAGGGCGCGAACCGATTGATAACTCCGATCGCGAGACCGATGAAGGTGGCCGGATAGGTAATGACATCCGGGATGATCATATAGTCGAGGTCGATGAAGTTGATGATGATAAAGAGGGCGATGAAGCCGAACGCGACCAGACCGGTCAGCGTAGGTCCGAAACGAAGGAAGGTGAGGGCGCACAATGCTCCGGTCAGCAACTCAATAAAGAAGTAACGGAAGGGGATCTTCGCCTCGCAATGTCCGCATCGACCTCGAAGGATCAGCCATGACACGAGGGGAATGGTATGCCACCACGCAAGGGTTTGCTCGCACTTCGGACAGAAGGATCGCGCCGGCCTTACTATAGAGAGGGGGCGGTTGAGCTCTTTAACACCCTCGTGGATCGGCTCGTATTTCCCCATCGGGATGCGATAGGCACACACGCCCAAAAAGCTTCCGATGATGGAGCCGAACACAAAGTACAGCAGTGTGAGGGATGTGATGGTCACCATAAAGCGCCTTGTAGAGTTTGATTCCGCAATTAGGTAATACGGTGTAAAAAAATTGCATAGTGATGATCGTTAGAAGGTTGCTGTTGTAACGATGTGTGATTTGGCGAGGGGGTTAATACCGGGGGTATGATCGAAGCTTCATCGGCGGGCTAGCGATACGGCCCGCGAGGACGCGGGCCCTTCCTGCGGTGGAAGAATGGAGGGCCCGACTCCTGGCGGGCCGTATGAAAAATGGAGGTATCTATCCTCGTCCTGAGGCGATGTGACCTCGTCCTGCTGAGTACCCCTAACCTTTACCCCCATGCCCAATTCCGCCATACTTCACGAGCGCATGAGACACCCTAGAAGCCCACTACTGCTGATTGTCTTCATCGCCGTGGTGAGCTTCGTCGTTCATCTGAGGTCCCATGTCAGCCTCTACGGAGGTGGCGATGAGGGGAGCTACATCGCTACTGGCAAGCTCATGTCTCAATCGCTTCGGTTCGTGTATCCCGACGAAGCGGCAGAATTTGGGAAGAGATACCTCCCGCTGTCCAGCTTCGTGCCTTCAGGATTTAGCTCGTACAACGATCAGGTGGCGCCTCCTGAGGTCGTCTCAGGATGGAATAAGGGGTTTGCGATCTTCTCTATTCCGATGTGGCTGCTCTTTCCTGAGCGGGGATGGATGGGGGTCAGTCCCCTTGCGTGCGCCATCTCGATAGTTGCGATCTACCTTGTTGGGGCGGCCATTCGCTCCCCCTTTGTTGGAGTAGGAGCGGCTCTTATTTTGGCGACCAATTGGCTCCAACTTTGGTTTTCGCGATATCCCATGAGCGAGGTGCTGAGCCAGTCGCTCATCCTCCTAATGCTCCTGTGTGTTGTCTCCTTCATCCAGACCTCTCGGCGTATCTTTGTCGGTATCTTCGCGCTCCTTGCGTCGTTCTCATCCGTGGTGCACTTCGCCAACGTTCCGATCTGGGGCATGCTGAGTTTAACGATATGTGCCTTCCTTCTTCCGATTACGAGAAAAGAGGTTGTGAAGCCAATGGAGCTGAGCTGGATCTCCCAACGTGCGTCGTTTCGGATCGAGAGGTCAAAGATCCTTCCCTTCGTTGGCACTGGAGTCCTGACGCTCGGCGTTCCACTGCTTACGACCGTCTTGTATTGGCTCGCTGATCCCGGTGTACGACGGTACGTCCGATTCTCCCAAAAGATGGTGTCGACAAGCGGTCGATTCGACCAGCTCGTAGCGTCTCTTGTGATACGGCTCCAGAACCTCTCCCTCTTCGTGCCATCTTTCGTTTGGCTGGCGCTTCTGGTGAGTGTGGCGCTCTTCATCACGAACAGGGGCGTGCCCCGGAGGTGGTTGTTACTCCTCGGCAGTTTGGCGCTGCTCTCCTTTCTCTTGATCGTGACCTCCGGCGTTGGAACTCCCCGTGTGTTGTATGTGGCTCGAAGGAACGTGCCCGTCATCATCCCAGCGCTGTGCCTCCTGACTGCGGTGGCGATAGATTACGCGACATCGTTAATCCGCCGCCCGGCGCTCTCGAACGGTGTGGCAGCTATGTTGGTGCTTGGTCTCTCCGTGACGCAGCTTTACGCCTTTTATCCCTTTCGAAAAGTGGATCAAGCGAGGGGCTCTCTTTCGTTGGCGGCTGATGTAAAGGCAGCGATGAGAGAGCGAAACACTGGACGACCTCAATTCTTGATAGTGACAGACTTCGGGGCGAACTTAAAAACGGGCCTTCGATACGTCTCGAATATTCCGATCCTCAACTTTTCGCCTGCTGTCACCCCTCAGGTTATCTCTCGCATGTTGGGCGATGGCGTTGATCTGTATGTTCTGGATGACATCTACCGCCCGGTTGCTAAGTTGATAACGACGATCCCCAACGCCCGACTCTCGCAGATATCAACCCATACAGTATGGATGGGGCACCCAAATCAGGTCGGTCCCACCGACTTTCCTAAGATCTCGAACGGGCCGAACCTGAACTTCTATCTCTATAAAATAGAGAAGCAGTAAAGCACTGGGGCGCTCGGATCCTTCTGGTAAAGCTCTTCGTTGTTATCCTGGTTGCTATTCTCCGGCGGCAGCTTTCTTGGCGGCCTTAGCGCGAGGCTTCTTTGGAGCCGCTGCCTTCTTCTTAGGTTCCGCAGCTGCTTTTGATTTCGTGGCTCGCTTACGACCCTTGGAGGGACCCTTGGCGGCACGAGCGTCGAGCAGCTCTACAGCTTGCTCCATTGTTAACGCTTCAGGATCTGCTCCCTGCGGGAGAGACGCGTTGACAGTTCCATCGGTCACGTACGGCCCGTATCGACCACTCTTGATAGAAACGGCCTCGCCGGAGCGTGGATGCTTGCCCACCTCTTTCAAGGTCTTTGGCTGATTTGAAGCGCGACCACGGGTGCGTGGTTGCTTTAAGATCTCAAGGGAACGATCAAGGGTCATCGTAAATGGAGACTCATCTGCAGGGATCGTTCGGCTCTCGACTCCGCACTTGATATAAGGACCGAAACGACCGTTTTGGATCGTGATATCAGCCTCGTTCTCCGGATTCTTTCCGACCGTCCGCGGAAGTGAGAGAAGCATGAGCGCTGTCTCAAGGGTCACGGAATCAGGAGCCATCCCGGGAAGAAGTGAGGCCATCTTTGGCTTCTCTCCACCTTCAACCATATCGCCGCGCTGCACATAGGGACCGAATCGTCCCTTCTTCAGGTAGATCGGCTCACTTGTGTCGGGGTCGTTTCCAAGTGATGCGGGACCCTTCGCGGCTTCAGCCAGGAGAACCTCCGCCTTTTCAGCGGTGAGTTCGTCGAACGCGACACCATCGGGAAGGCTCGCTCGTGTTTCGCCGTTTGCGAGGAATGGCCCCCATCGTCCGATACGGATCTCGACCTTTCGGCCTTGGCTATCAACGCCGAGGTCAATGCCACACACTTCGCGAGGATCAATCGTCTCTTCACCCTGCGTTACGAGATCCTTCAGGCCCTTCGTAACGCTCTCATCACCGAAGTAGAATGATCGGAGCTTCTCCAGGTTATCCTTCTCACCTCGTGAGATGGCGTCGAGGTCATCCTCAAGGTTCGCGGTGAATTCGTAATCAACGAGGTGTGAGAAGTAGTTCTCAAGAAGAGAGGTCACCCCGATCGCGAGAAAGCTCGGTACGAGAGCTGTTCCCTTCTTAAACGCATAGTCACGAGAGAGAACAACATCCACGATCGTTGCCCAAGTGCTTGGTCGACCGATGCCGAGCTTCTCAAGCTCCTTGATGAGCGTCCCTTCAGTGTATCGAGCTGGTGGTTGGGTCGTGTGTTTAAGAACATCGTAGCCCATCGCGGAAACCTTATCTCCCTGCTTGAGCGGTGGAAGATTGCGCTCCTGTTCAGCGAGATCGCCCTCAGGATCATCAGATCCCTCAACATAGGCGCGAAGGAATCCAGCGAATGAGATCGTCTTTCCGGATGCGCGGAAGGTAGCGTTGCCAACCTGAACGGTGACACCGACGCGAGTTCCCTCAGCGTCCTTCATCTGACACGCGAGGGTTCGTTTCCAGATAAGCTCATACAAGCGGAATGCCTCAAGTCCGAGACGATCCTTTACGGTCGCTGGAGATGTGAACTCCGCGCCCGCTGGACGGATCGCTTCGTGCGCTTCTTGCGCGTTCTTTACCTTGGTCTTGTAGATACGAGGTGTGCTTGGAAGGAATTCAGCTCCGAACTCCTTGCCGATAAGGGAACGTGCCGCAGAGATCGCCTCATCGGAGAGGTTCGTCGAGTCGGTACGCATGTAGGTGATAAATCCGTTCTCGTAAAGGGTCTGGGCGATCGCCATCGTTCGCTTCGCGCCGAAGCCGAGCTTGCGGCTTCCCTCCTGTTGGAGTGTGCTCGTCGTAAACGGAGCGTAGGGGCGTTGTGTGAACGGCTTGCTCTCTACCTCGGCAATTTCAGGGGTGGCTGATGCAATTGATTTCTCAAGACGCTGAGCCGCGGCCTCATCAAGCAGGATGATAGAATCCTTCTCGTTAAGTTTGCCGGTTGTCTCATCGAAGTCACGGCCGCTCGCAACACGCTTTCCATCAACGTGGGTAAGGAGTCCTTCGAATGGAAGGGTCTTGTCTGAGGGAGCTTCAAATAAGGCCTTGAGATCCCAGTAATCGGCCGATCTAAATCGGGCGCGCTCCCGCTCGCGCTGTACAAGAAGTCGCATCGCGACGCTCTGTACACGTCCGGCGCTTAGGCGAGGCACCATCTTCTTCCAAAGGAGGGGACTCACGGAGTAGCCGTAGAGCCGGTCGATAATACGACGGGTCTCCTGAGCTCGCACGAGGTTCTGGTCGATCTCGCGGGCGTTGCTCAAGCTCTCCTCGATCGCCTTCTTGGTAATTTCGTGGAAAACCAGGCGTTTAACAGGAACCTTCGGGTCCAAAACCTCAAGCAGGTGCCAGCTGATGGATTCTCCCTCTCGATCTTCATCGGTTGCGAGATAGACGACAGAGGCCCTCTTTACCGCGCGCTTGAGTTCGTTGACCCGCTTCTCCTTGTCGCTTGGAACGATATAGAGAGGGGTGAAGTTGCTATCGACGTTAATGCCCAATCGGGACCACTTCTGTTTTTTGACCTCAGCAGGGATCTCAGCGGCGTTATTGGGAAGGTCTCGCACGTGGCCATACGATGCTAACACCTCGAAATCCTTGCCTAAGAACTTCTCGATGGTGCGAGCTTTGGTGGGTGATTCTACTATGACAAGTTGGGTCGACATCTTTAATCCGGTGTCATTGTTACAAAGGATGTACCCCTGAGCGCAACCCTTTGGGACAATTTGTTACAAACCCCCCTGTTTTGACACGGTGTTTCGTGACGGAGGGGTGCTCTCGTCCTAATGGATGCGGCCGATGCCCAAGAGGATTGTCTCAAGCTGCACACTTTATCGGACTATACTCCCATTTGTTGTCACAAAAGAGGAGGGCGGGCTTCGGGTAGACTGGGCAAAACAACGCATTCGCGCTCTTTTGCCCCATCCTTTGGCCGCGTTAGTATTTCACCGAGCATCCGTACGGTTCAGTTGAGCTCGTTTCCACCGCTTTGTTCGCGAGAAGGTTAGTGGCTGCGGCAACAACGTAGTTCTTAGCTCCGGCGATATCGTCGGAGTCGGTCGAACTCTCGCTATCGATCGCTCCGGCATATGCGAGGGTGCCGTCCGCTGCAATGACGAATGTATGGGGGGTGGTTCGCGCCCCATAAGCCTTTCCGATAGCTCCGCTCTCATCGAGCACGAGCGCTGATGATTTCATGCCGAGATCGGCGCGCGTTGTTTCTGCCTGCGTAGTAGTAAGATGCCCGCTCTTTCCTGGTGCCGACGAGGACACCGTCAGCCAAATAACACCCTTGGCTCCAAGATCCTGCTGGATCTTCTGCATATCACCGTTCTTGTAAAACTTCTTCACGAAGGGACAGTTCGGATTAAACCACTCAAGCACTACGACCTTTCCCTTGTACGCGTTGAGGGAGATCTCCTTCCCCGTAGAGTCCTTCGCTGTGAATTGGGGAGCAGGACTTCCAACGACCGCCTCAGAGCGTGCTGTTTGAGGCGCGGCGATTGCTGCGGAGAGGATAACGAGCGTTGCGCAGGCGCGCATTACAAGGCGACGAATCGTGTTCATGGTAAACCCCCACTGAATAAGTAATGACTGCTCGAGGCTACGATCTCTCCCTGCGAAACGCCATAAGCGAGATTGCGCTTAGAGTGTGGCTATCCTACAGCCTATCAAGCTCGGCGATGACGATGCCCGGCGTAAGGATGTTAGGGAGTACGACAGCTGAGTCCTGGTCGCCCTTCTTGATAATGACGTTCACTGGTACGCCATTTCGGCCGAACCGCCGAAGGGCGGCTGTGATAGAGGGACTCTTGGTGGTCCAATCTCCCTTCATGAGCGCGACGTTCTTTTGAACGATGAGTGCCCGCACCTCACTGGAGCTAAAAACGATCCTCTCATTGACCTGACAGGTAATGCACCACTCTGCGGTGAAATCGAGATACACAGAACGCCCTTGCGCCACAAGAGCTGCGAGACGGGCCTCAGAGTACGGCTCCCAGATCAGCCCGAACGCATCCGGTTCAGCAGTTGTTGCCTCATTCGCGAGGCATGCTCGAGAGCGCGTGCCCTCTATCTCCTTCGATGATGGTAGTCCCTTGAGGAATCCGACAACGAAGAGGATCAGAGCGAGCGAACGCAGCGCGCGCTGCGTGAGAATGGTTGAGGCGGACCTAGCCCGCAAGATAAGCCAGAACGCGAAACCGATCGTCAACAATCCCCATAAGAGATCGGTCAGGAGATCGAGCCCGGGAGCCTCAAGCCCCATCTGCCGAGCGAACACCCGCGAGAGCCACACGACTGAGGCGAAAAGTGGGAAGGCCATGAGCTGCTTGAAACTCTCCATCCACGCGCCCGGGCGCGGAAGTCGTTGCAGAAGCTCCGGCTTGTAGGAGATCGCTACGTACGGAAGGCTCATCCCGACACCGAGAGCGGTGAAGATCGAGATGTTCTCGATCGCTGAAAGGGTCAGGGTCGCCGCGAGCGCGGACCCCATAAAGGGCCCGGTGCACGGTGTCGCTACCGCCGTGGCGAGCGCGCCATTGAAAAACGAACCTGCGTAGGTCGTTGAGATCTTCGCTTTACCGGCGACTCGCTGAATCGAACTTCCCAGCGCGATATCGCTGAGGAACAGGAAGCCCAGCACAAACAGGGTGCATATCATCGTTGCAACGAACGCTGGAGATTGGAGCTGGAATCCCCATCCGAGTTGCTCACCACCCGCGCGCAGCACGAGAAGAATACCAGCGAAGATCCAAAAAGAGATAATGACCCCCGCTGCGAACGCTAAGCCATGAGCTTTAATCTTTCTGTGCTCATGCCCCGCTTGCTCAATGAAGCTTAAGATCTTGATTGAGAGAACGGGAAAGACGCAGGGCATGATGTTAAGGATCAATCCGCCTAGAAGTGCGAAGAATATGGCGGTGAAGAATCCCACGTTCTCTGCGCCGGCATAGGTTGGCGGAGATGTGGTGCTTCGAGATGAGCGTTGCGCGCCCCCATCGACATCGCCATCTGGAGCGGTATCGATCTCGATCGCCTTCGGTTCGCCGCTCTCAGACCATCCTTGAGGGGAGTAGAGTACACCCCTCACCCGTTTGATGGCGTCTCGTCGGTTGGGATCTCGCTTCAGAGAAACGCGTAAAGCACCACTGTCGAGAGACACCTCCTGCGGTGCTGAGTTTGAGATGACGCGAGTATCCTCAGGGAAAAAGGTAATAGTGGAGGGAAAGAAGCGAGGCTCAAGGGGAATCAGAGCGACGATGATGTGGTCCTGCTGCTCCTCGACGGCGATCGAGACACGCTCAAGGCTCGTTGGAATTTTCTTTTCAGTGAGCGCGAAAAGACGCTCGTATTCTGAGGGGGCGGAGGCTGTTTTTGAGATCGGCAGGGTCAGAGCAAGTTGAGCCTCGCCCGGAAGACACTCATCTTTGCAGACCAGGTATTGGAGTGAGAGCGTAACGGTTGTAGAGGTTGCGCGTGGCGGAGGTGCGGAGAAGGTAGCTGGAAAGGGGAGGAGCACCTCGTCGTAGCCGTAGTTCACGAGTGGACCAACGGCGATCTTTTTCGGATATGGCCACAAGGGAGCGTCGACCGCGACACCACCGGAGGACTCCCACGCAAAGCGGGGCGCAAGCCCCGAGTCGCCCGGGTTCCTCCAGTAGATGTGCCATCCGGGCTCGGGTTTGAAATGAACACCCAATCGGAAAGATGATCCGGGAGTGAGGGTTTGTTGGTCAGCGATCAGCTTGACCTCGATATGGGGACCTTTACTAACGCTCTTCTCTCCACAGCCCGAGGCCATGAGCAGGATAGAGGCGAGACATACATGAGCAATGAGTGAGCGAACGAGAAAAGCCATGCTAGGTTTCTAGCAGGATGATGCAGGGAGTGAAATCTTTGTTCTTCTGGGATGCTAAGCGGCTCGAAGATTAGGACCACCTCGTTCGAGGAGATCTTTCATTCCAGCGGCTGCCGCCATGGCGAAAACGGTTTGTTTGTTCGGAAGGTCTCTTCCAGCAACGCTCATTCCTTTGAAGATATTTGGAGCGATCTTGAAGAGAAGTTTCCATGCGGCGAGCTCAGGGCTACCGAAGGTGGCCATCTCCAAGCCCCGGTGGAGTGCGGGCGCCGCAAGATGCTCAAACCCACGGTCTTGCCGTTCTTGATTCTGCGCGGGCACTTTCTGCTGATCTACCGTTAATGCCATCTTTTTCTTCCCGTTCGAGAAACGCCTGTGCTGGCCTCAAACTTTCCTTGACCGTACCACGGGCATTTTGCCGAGCAAAGATTTTTCGATCATGGTCTCTGTGAGTAATCTGTTTAATAACAGACACTTGTATCCTCTCCTGGGAAGCGCTCGGAGTGCAAACAGCCGTTTGTTTAGGGCCGTCGCGCCATGCTGGCGGCGCAGAGCGTAGGAACGAGCCGCCTAAGCTATCGGTTTCACAAGGAAAATAATCCGCCTCACAAGCACCCTTCGGCCGTCTTTCAAGAAGCAAAACGGGATCCCACCTCATCGTAACCCTCATAGACGAGGAGTGCGATCGCGGCGCAAATGCCGGTACAGCCTAGGTGCGCACGCTCATAACGACGACGAACGAATGAATCGACCAATGTTCTCAATAATCACGGTATCCCTCAATCAGGGTGCGCGTCTCCGCGGCGCGATCGAATCCGTGCTCGCGCAGGAGCGCTGCGGATTGATCGAACACATCGTCGTTGATGGCGGATCCACGGATGAGACTGATGATATTCTGAAAGAGTATCCTCACCTCATAGTCGTTCGTTCCCCCTTCATCTCACTATCTCAGGCCCTTAATGTTGGGTTCTCGGTAGCCTCGGGCGAGATAGTTTCATGGCTCCATCCAAACGATCGGTATGCGCGCGGCGCGTTCGGTGAGGTGATGGGCGAGATAGAGCGCCATCCGGTGGTGATGGGCGCATGTGGTGTTCTCGATGATCACGGTGCCGTAGTGTCCAGAGTTGAGAACGTCGAGCGTTCGTGGTTCGACACGATCAAGTACTGGGTGGCGCACGCGTTGCCCACGCAGCCCGCCTTATTCTTTAAGCGAAGCATCCTCAGTGAATTGCGGATTGAGCCGAGCGAAGTTTTCGATGAGGGGCTCCATACCGCGATGGACTTCGACCTCTGGCTTCGCCTTCAGGAAGCCTATCCGTTCTCACTTCGAACTCCCCACGTCGTAGCGTACCGTCACCAACGCGATCTTGTAACGGGTGGTGTGGATGCCTCCGTACTTCAAGCGGAGATGTCTCGTGTCTTTCGTCGGCACTCCACCCGTCGAGTACAGCCCGAGCAAAATATATCTTTTGTTGTGCCCGTTGCCACCGGTGTTGAGGATGTAAAGCCGCTGTTGCAGCAACTAGCCGCGCAAACGTTACCGTCAGTGGAGATCGTAATCGTTGACGCCTCTGCTTCGAGTGAAACCAATCGTGTCGTCGCGAATGCGGTATGGGCGCACGGAGCGAAGCATAAGAATATCGCGCTTCAGTACGTACCCCTTCCTTCGGACGGAGGGCTCTCTATGGCCGCGGCCCTCGACGCTGGTGTTCGAGCCGCCCGTTCGCATGTCGTCGCGTGCCTCTCTCCCTCGCGAGCTGTTCCTGAAAACTTTGCGGCGGATGTCTTTAAGCTCTTCTCGCGAGACGAGATAGGGCTCGTTCTTCCAAGTCTCGATGAAGAGCTTACTGCGAAGCTCTTTGTAACCAAGCATGGCACCCGGATCTTTAATCCCGCTGGGCCGTTTTCGCTCGCTTCTGAGGTTCATATCGAATGCGTTGTTCGAAAGCTCGCGTGGATTGATAGCGGTGGATTCTCACTTCACGATCGGTTTCCAGAGCTTGAGTTTAGCATGAAGCGCCTTATGATTATGCTTGCGCATAAGGCGTGGCGCATCGTCGCTGAGCCGCTCCTTGAGCCGCTTTCCCCAAACAATAGTAAGCACGACGCGCCATTTCGTCTCTACGAGAACTCCGTCGTCGTCGATGAGCTGGCTCGGGAGTTGCGTCGCAATCCTTTCTCCATAATGCGAGCCAGGTATGGTTTCGGGCTCGTATTGCCGGATGATCTATGGCAGTGCGCGCAACTTGTGATGCAGCGAATTCCAAAGGACTCCCCCTCTATTCAGCCAAGTCTCGCGAGTGCGACGTTGCGAACGATAACGGAACGAAATCCGGTGTATGGACCGGCTTTGTTCTGCCTAGCCGAGGCTCTTGATCGAGAGGGGCACGTTGAGGATGCGAAGCGGGTTCGCTCTCAATGGCGAGAGGTGCATGAAGGGGAAAAGAACTCCCCTCTGTTTGGAGGCGTATCTCACTAGGCTAGCTCGTGCGAGGGCTATGATGGTGAGTGAGGTGATATGATAGAGGTCGACGAACAACAGGACGACTCTCAAACTCCTCTCATTCTTGAGGACGATAGCCTCATTGTGTGCAATGAGGCCCCCACGCGCTTCTGGGCTCACTCGCGCTACAAGGAAGAAGCGGTTCATAAGCTGAGCGCAGAGATCAATAATGAATGGATGTTCGCCATGGTGACCCTGCACGGTGGCGGAAAGATCTCATTCTCAGTTAGTCAAAAAACTTGGGCACGGCACGAAGGGCACTATCCAGTTGTGATGCAGCTCTTTAACGCGGTCGCAAAGGACCCACGACTCGCCAATCTTCGCGGCAGCTTCGTGGTGTGGCTTGAGGATGGTATGTGGGAGTGGTGCCAGAGCTACTCCCGTCGAGCACCGATCCTTTCCTTCGGACGAAGTATCGCCGATTCGACGACCTTTCTGATACCTGATCCAGCTTTCATCGGCGCCTTAGGGTACGCATTAGAGCGAAAGCAATCTGAGCGTTTCGCTTCGCGGGTTCCTTGGCAGCAACGGCGTTCGACGATCTTCTGGCGTGGGGCTGCAACAGGGATAGGTATCGAGGGGCCGGAGTGGTTGCATACCGCTCGAGCAAAGCTCGTGCTCGCGGCGAGGGCGATTGGGGATCCTCTCCTCGTTGATGCGAAGTTAACCCGCATTCAACATCTCCCTCAGCACCAGATCTTGAATCTCGCCCAACAAGGACTCGTTCATGATGAGGTCCCCTTCGAAGACTTCTTCAAATACAAATACTTGGTAGACGCGGATGGATACCACTGCGCCTGGAAGTCACTCTTCTTAAAGCTGATGATGGGATCGGTTGTGCTTAAAATCGATAGCCCGTTCGAGCAGTGGTATCATCGGAACTTGATGCCGTGGCGACACTACATTCCGGTCTCTCGTGACGTGAAGGAGCTTCAAGAGGTTCATGAGTGGATAGTGGCGCATGACAAAGAAGCTCGCGCCATCGCTCAAGCAGGGGGAGAGTTTATCTCCCGAGTGAATCTGGAGTCGGCCCTCGATGGGGTTGTGATGATGATAGAGAATATCCTTGCCGCGCGGGTTGGGTAGAGGCGCAAAAAATACCGCCTGCCATCTGTTTATCTTCTCATCTTCCTCTTGCACGTGCACCGGATTCTTTCATCCTCATCCCGGCGGCCCAAGCGCCGAAGCCTGTGGGCACCTAGGACCGCGAGCTAGACATCGCGGGGGAAGATAAGGAGGGAAGATAAGGAGGTTGGTGCAAGTGCAGGAGGAGGATTAGGATCAGGATTGGGATTAGGAAAAAGATAAAGATGAGGACTAGCGTGAAGGGGTGGTGGGTGGCTTAACCTTGCGATATTGCGCGCTTTTTAAGCATGCCGCGACCCATCTTGCGCCCATTTTTTCGTTGGTAGTATGCTTCCCGGCCCTGCGGTTGACCTGAGAGGTGAAAGCCTCTACTATTCCCGCCTCACGTAGTAGGTAGTTACACTATGAAACGCACGTATCAACCAAGCAAAAAGAGTCGTCACTCGACTCACGGCTTTAGAAAGAGAATGTCGACCAAGGGTGGACGTAAGGTCCTTAACGCACGCCGTGCTCGTGGTCGTAAGAAAATCTCGGTAACCTCGCCGCGCAAGGGTCACTATCGATAGTTCACCGCAGGGGTTCGGGCCTGATGCCCGACTTCGAAGACGATCCGATATAGACCGGTGCCAGCGACAGGGGAGTAAGTTGTACTCTAAGCATTTTCTCCTGCTCGTAATTCCATCGGAAACGAAAGAGAGCAGGCTCGCCATAGCCGTTACAACAAAGATAGAGAAGCGCGCCAACGTTCGAAACAAGATAAAGCGCCGCCTGCGCGAGATCTTTCGCGCCATTCGCCATAACTTTACAGAGCCCCTCGATATAGTCGTGGTTGCTCGACGAGGGGTTCAGGACTGCGAGTTTGACGACTATCGTCGCGAGGTTCTGGGGGCACTGCGCTCAAAGGGCTATCTCCCTAAACTATCATAGGAGGCATACTGTGTGTGAGTGGAACCCTCACAACGCAACACGTCGCCCGCTAGCGCGAGCTGTTCATTGGCTCTACAAGGCGATGTTCTCGTGGATGTTCACGGGGGCATGCCGATTCTCACCGACCTGTTCCGATTACGCGCTTCAAGCTATTGAGATTCATGGGTGGTTGAGAGGCCTTTGGCTGGCTATTCGGAGGGTCTTGAGATGCCACCCGTATAATCAGGGGGGATTCGACCCCGTGCCTTGACGGGTGGGAGGGGTTCCCCTACAAATGACGCCACTTCACAACGTTCCCAAGGAGTCTCCGTGACTGATAATTCTCAAGAATTTAACCAGCGAGCAGTTCGAGCTGTTATCGTGTGTCTTCTGGTCGTATTCACCTACACGAACTTCGTCCTAGCCCCGAAGAAGAAGCAGGCTTCAACTCCAGCCGCTCCAACTCAGCAAACGGCCCCTCAGGGATCTCCGAAAGCCGCGGGAGCTCCTGCTCAGGCACCCGCACAACCGATCGCACAGCCAAGTGGTCCCGTACAAGTTGTGGGAGTTCAGCAACCTTCACATCCGAGCGCCGCTGATATTCAAGCGGCGGGTGTGAGCTACGTTCAGTCAGGCGTCACGCGAGTTGGAATCTCTCATCTCGGTGCTCGCATGCAGAGCTACGCGCTCAACAGCTACAAGGCGAAGCAAGGAGATGAAACTCCCCTCGATCTTACGGGCGATCTTCACGGCTCGACCCTTCCACTCGGAGTGTATGTCGGAGCGGAGAACGATGAGAACGTTCGATACACCCTCGCGTCCGTGAACGGTGCACCAGCGACATCCTCACCAGCCAACTTGCAGATCGCGCAAGGCGGCACCGTGACACTCGACTTTAAGGGAACGCTCCCGGGTGGAGTTCCAGTCACCAAGAGCATCACCTTCACTGACGATTCCTATCTCTTCACCGTGAACGTATCCCTCGGAGCTCCGGTAGGCCCGCAACAAGCCGTGTGGCTTGAGTGGTTGCATCGATTCCCGACCGAGCAATCGCGTAGCTCTGCGATTGCTCACGCTACCTACCTCGATGGTGCTAACAAGATACACCGCCTCTCTGCTGATGATCTAAAGACCCAGCAGCGAGAGACCTCCCAGTGGATCGCGTTGGGCGACCTCTACTTCATGTCGAGTTTGATACCGACCTTGGCTGAGAACAATTCCGTGTTTGCTCGAGATGGTGATCTCTACATCGGCCGGGTCTCTGGATCTGAGGTAGGAGGAAAATTCACCATCTATGCAGGTCCCAAGATCTACACACTTCTTGAGAAGCTCGGCTCATACCAGCTCGAGCGCGCCATCGACCTTGGATTCTTTTCATTCTTGGCGCTCCCACTTCTGTGGATGCTCCACTATATCTACCTCATCGTTCATAACTACGGCCTCGCGATTATCGGGTTGACGTTGATTATCAAGACCGCGCTCCTTCCGGTGTCGAAGGCAAGCTTCAAGTCGATGAAGGCGATGCAGGAGATTCAACCTGAGATGAAGGCGCTTCGTGAGCGCGTTAAGGATCCGACACAGCTGAACCAGGAGATGATGGCGCTGTACAAGCGTCGTGGTGTGAATCCGATGGGCGGATGCTTCCCGATGCTTATTCAGATCCCTGTCTTCTTCGGTCTCTACCAAGCGCTCCTTAACGCTATCGAGCTCCGTCACTCGCCCTTCGCGTTGTGGATTACGGATCTCTCCTCGCCAGAGAAGCTTGAGATCTTCGGTATCGGCGTACCGGTCATGGTGCTTCTCATGGCTGCCAGCATGATCATTCAGCAGTGGACCACGCCAAACCCATCAGCGGATCCAACGCAGCAGAAGGTCATGATGTTCATGCCGCTCGTTTTCGCCGGTATGTTTATTATCTTCCCAATGCCGGCCGGACTCGTTCTCTACTGGCTTGTGAATAAC
>Ga0214921_10001238_pt1 | contig 44094 bp, 44 predicted proteins | sample LL1505_MetaG_FD_177992 | JGI IMG/M metagenome (GOLD analysis project Ga0214921, IMG submission 177992) | Freshwater microbial communities from Lake Lanier, Atlanta, Georgia, United States - LL-1505 | ecosystem: Environmental > Aquatic > Freshwater > Lake | place: USA: Georgia | collected...
TGGTTTAATATTTTTTTCTATTGATGATATTTTTCCATCAATATAATAATATTCTATTAAAATATCACCATTATTATTTTGTTTTTTACTTTTTATAGATCCATTTTTATAAAATGTTATCGATGTATCATTATCATAATTTTGTATATACGCAACTATACCATTTTCATAATATTTACAATCAATTCCAACTAATTTATCATATGTATTATTAATATTATTAACATTATTAACATTATTATAAATATTTGTTACATAATATTTTCGTTCTAATTTATTATTATCATAATAATTTTCTACAATAAAAATATTATCTTTATTAGGATGAACATATCTTTTATTTATAATTATATTCTACTTTAAAATTATTTATAAATTTACCATTTTCTATTATATTATCATTATTTTGTTCTATTTTTATTGTTTTGAAATCCCCATTTTTAAACCCATCAATATATGTAACTTCATTAATTGTTTGTAGAGTTCCAGAATATTGATTATATTTACATATACCATGTAATAAACCATTTTTATTTTTATAATCTTTTATAAGTCTTCCATTCTGATCATATTCTAGATATATACCTTCTATTTTTCCATCAATATATTCACATTCTATATGTATCGTACCATCAGAATAATATTCTCTATATACACCATTTTTTACATTATTTATTTGATAATATTCTTTAAATTTTATTCCATTAGAATAATAATCTACACATAATCCACAATCGTTATTATTATCATAATTTGGAAACTTTTCTTTGTTTGCTTTTTTAAGAATGTCAATAGAATCATAAAAAATATTACAAAATATAGGTGGTATTTCTTTATTTACTATAAATGTCATTTTACCAGAACCTACACGTTCATATGATTTTGTATCAGTTAGATTTATTATTTTTTCAACAATATTATTATTATTTATCATTAAAATACATTTATCAAACAATGTGTATTTCATTACAATTAATTATATTCTATAATTTTATATATATACTTTATTTATGATTATGTAAATCAATTTTTTATAATGTACATAACCATTCTAAAAATATACCATCTATGCAAATAATTTTTTGTTTAATTTCATCTATTGTTAGTACGTCGTCATAAATAATATTTATACATTTTATCATAATATCTTTTAAAAAATATTTAAATAATTCAGTAATTTCATTTTCCTTATTTTTTTTTACTTTATCAATATCAATTAATTTTTTATCCAATGGTCCATTAAGATTTGATGATATATCTGGTTTATATTTATTTTCTATGAAACTAATTATTTTTGGAGTTTGAGATATTGTATGATTTGTTTTATTTTGAAAACTATTCACTGCAGCTTCAATCAAAAATTTTTTTATATTAAATTCCATTATATAATTAATAAATTCGACCATACCTCCAACATATAATTTATCATATTTTGTAATATTATTGATATCTGGATTATTATTAATAAAATAATTACAAATATAAATTGGAGGATATGTACCGAAGAAATACCAATCTTTTTTACGCCGTTGTCGAAACCAATCTTCTAATTTCAATAAGGTTTTATCATCATAATCTAATATAATGAAACGAGGCTCATCGTTAATCATATCAAAACCACTATTTTTATATTTTGAATCACGAAAAAATATACCATTTTCAGATGCTTTTATTATGACATTGAAATAATCTTTTATAATTTTTATTTTATTTGTAATATTTAACTTTATAAAATCAGTATTGTATTCTCTTGTTATGGTATAATAACCAATATGTTTTAAATTATTTCTAATGCTTCCATATAGATATATATCAATCAAATTTTCTTGAAAAATTGGTTTATCTTTTTTATATGATGAAATAATATTTTCTGATTCTTCAGTTGTAATACGTAAAATTAACTTTTCATTAAATTCATCTTTCCAGTTTTTTTTATTATATGTATCCTTAATTAATTTTATACCAAAAACTACAGTATACATGCCATTATCTAAATATTTTAATTTATTATCTTGTTTATTATTTTTATCATTTAATTCAAAATGTATATTATTGTCTGTTTTTAAATATTTATAAGCATAACTTTTTAAATATGCAATTATATCATCTGCTTTACCACCTATTTGATAATCAGTAAATAATATATCAGTTTTAATCGGTTCTATCATTTTGTATTTATATTATTAAAGAATATATTATTAAAAAATATATTTAAAAATTGAAAAACTATCATAATGTTATGAATATTGATTATATAGTTAATTATACAATAAATGTCAACTACTACTATATTCTTTCATGATATGTCTGGTTCTACTGGCGGTGTTCGTCAATATCATAAACTTTCTCTTCAAATTTATAATGAACATGTAAAAAATAAGGATCATATTATTGTTGGGTGGGATGATAAATATAAAGTATTTAATGATAATACGTATATTTCTATGTGTAATATGATGAAAGGTTATTGTGGTACTCTTACATCACAAATCGGAAATTATCTTTCAACACTTAATTCTACTAATTCACTTGAATTAATTATTATTACAGATGGACAAGTAGATATTAGTGATATTGCAAAATGTGATAATTATGTATCAAATCTTAAATTAGATATAAAGAAAGTCACAGCTTATGTTTCATCTAATCAAACTCCAAATTGCTCCGTTTTTGCACCATTTATGCGCGGTTCTTGGGATTGTGAAATCTTTTATGATAACCAGTCTGATTATTCCAAAATAAAACCCATTTATTCACTAAATCAAAAAGAACGAAACGAATTGATGAATATTGTTAAAACTGCTACAACCGAAGAAGAAATTAATGCTGTTTTTGATAAACTAATTGATATGGTTACAGCTATAACAATGGGTAAAAAAATGGTGATTCTAATTTAAGAAATGATATTCTTGTAATGTGTAATCGTATTAAACAAAATGTTAAATCTAAACTATCAAAATCTATTCATCTTGAACAATTTGACAAAGAACTTGAAAATAATAAATCAGTAAATATTCAAACAGCACAAAATCTTTATAACTTTTATAAGGATTCATTTAATGGAAATGATTTTCAATCTAAAATTAATACTCTATTACAAATGTGTGATGGTAAACTTTCTCATATGTTTGATCCAACACAAATCAGAGCACACACATTAAATCGTCTAACTACTCAGACAAATAATGTTACCGATCAACAAATGAATGAAATTAATGATATCCCGACCAGTATGAAACCTATTGATTGTCCTATCATGCTTGATTCGAGTCCGAATATGGTTCTCTTAATAAAAACTGGTAATCCTATTTTTGAACAAATTGAGAAAAAAACACAAGATTCAATTATGCTTAATACATTCTATACATCTAATGCACAAAATTGTCGCGACTTGATTAAACAACGTCTAGATCATTATATGAGTCTAGAAGCATATATAGCTCTAGAGACTACAAAATCGCCAATGACTAATAGTAATTTATGTGGTTGTCTCGTTCTTGGTACCGATCCTCTTTCAGTAAAAGCAACAAATCATACTATTGGACAAATGGTTCTTGGTAAATCTGGTATAATTGGTAATGCTGATATTTGGTTCTATACTATTTATAATCTTGTTAAATCTGGAGATCTTCCATGGCTTACAGATATCCTGCCAATGCTTGAAGCTCAAATGGTTTATCGTCTACTAAACTCAGGTTGTACTCTATCTATGAGCGGACTTGTTCAACATGTCCAGCTAAAATCAACTCTTGCAAACAGTCTATATTTTACTTTGATGCAACCACTATTTATTAAAAATAAAGAAGATTCATCATTTCCAAACTTCTCAGGGTCTGTAAATCATATGCTAAAACTACTTGATCTTTGTGGATATAAATTTCAAAATGAAAACCTTTATAAATATTTTAAGATAATCAATATATGTTCTCGTCTTGTATACGATGTTAAACAACTACATATTGAACAATTTCATAATAAATATGATGCTCTATTTTACCCATATTATCAAGTAAAACTTGATAAACTTACTCCGGAATATAGAGATTATGTAATACAAAATAATGCATATTATGAATTTGTACCATTTGATTCTATTGAATGTGGAACACCACAATATGCACAAAATTTTACAGATGAGGAAAAAAAAATATATTACAATCTCTCTAAACTAATTCAATCTGAAAGTATTACAACATTCAGTCTAGATATAAATATTGATAATCTTGAACAATTTTACAAGGTACCTGCTAATAGAGAAAATTCGTGGAAGTTATATGAATATTCTAATCTAGTAGATGACAATTCAGTTATTTGCAGAAAAACTATGCGTCCATTTACGTATGTCGGTAACACACATTGGAAAGATAGTTTCTTACAAAAATATAATGTTAATAATAAGATGAAACCATTTGATATATTTTCAAATACACCAGAACGTAGACCCATTGGACAGGTATTTTCTGGTGTAAAATATTATGCAGAATTTGTAACACGATTTGGTATTTATCCTAATATCGACGATCTTATCTTATATTCATATAATATTGTAAAAAATTCACAATATGTACATTATGCATTGCCATGCTTGGAGTTTATGAATAATGTTATAAATATGTATGAATTTACAAAGGATGTATCAGTTGTTGAATTTGTCAATCTATATGAAAAATCTCGTAATCGTGATAATAGATTATATATGGAAACAAACAGCCATAATAATAATGATATTTTAAAGAATCTTAATCTTGATAAAATTATTATCTAAATTTACTTTGTTTAATATCATTAACCGACTGAAAAAATAATAAAAATTGATTTTTTAAAATTATAACAAAGTTAACTTTATATTATTTAATCAAAATAATAAATGGAACTTTTAACTCATATTACTGATTATATTTCACCTATTTATAATCAAACATCAAAAGATACATTTAGCAGACTTCCTTTTGATAAATATTTTAAATTACTAAATTTATATGTTAATCAAACACAGTGTAATATAAACAATTATGCTATTTTTAGATTAGACGATATAAAAAATGATGTAGAATTTGTAAATGATTATTCTACTTTTAGTGATTCAAATACATACCAAGTAATCTATTATGATACAACTGATAAATCATATTTATTCCAAGCATTTGGATTTACTGATATGTATGAATTAATTATTTCTAATCAAAATAGATACGTATTTATACCAGTAATGTTTTCGATAAAAGATAATAAAACAGGTCATGCTACTATGTTGATTATTGATAAACAAACTAATATTATAAGATTTTTTGATTCTAATGGTTTAACCAAAGGTATCATTAATAATAATATTATTGATAAGTTTCTAAAAACATATATTGATATATTCAATATTACATTTAATGAAACATATATTTATATTGAACAACAAAGTTGGCTCGGTATAACAAATCATAATGAGATTAATAAATATATTTTAAATTCATCAAATTTAAAAAATAATGATGTAAATGCTGGACATTGTATGATATTTACACTTATTATAGCTCATCTTCTTAGCAAAGAAAAGTTTGAACTAAATAATATTATTACTGAATTGAATCAAATTAAACAAAACGAATTACTTGATTTAGTTATGGGTTATACTGAGAGAGCTATTGAAAATCTTAAATTAATTGACTTTTAATTTATAAAAAAAATTTATTTACCCAGATTATTCATCAGATTAAGAAATGGAAATAGAAATGAATTCATACTGTCAAAATCAGCTTGGGGTTTTTCAATTGAATCAAGTTGATGTTTTAGTTTATAATATTCTAAATTCAGTTGTGTGAGTTTATGATTTTCTGAATTATATGTTTTGAGTAGATTATCGCAATGCTTTTGTTGTTCGTTATATTCTGATACAATTTTATTTATCTTCTCAACAAGCATTGCACGTTTTTCAGATTTAAGTTTATTTTCTTGTTCTTCACGTTCCTTGCGTTTACGTTCGTTTTCTTCTTTTTCGCGTTGGAGATGTTCTCGTTCCAGACGTTGTTTATATTCTAGTTGGATTTTAAGTTTCTGTTCAAGCTCTGATTGAATCTTCTTAATCTCCTCATCAAGTGTATTATAATTAATATTTACACCATCATCGACATCAACATCGACATCATCATCGACATCAACATCGACATCAACATCATTATCATTATCATCATCATCATCATTATCATCATCAGTATCATTATCATTATCATTATGATTTAGTTCACATGTACAATTATTAGAATGACAATCGCCAGTACATAGCTCTTCTACATTTTCATTTTCATGTGGAACATTTGAAGGATCCGGTACAACTTCTACAAGAATAGGTTCATCTTCATTATATGTAGTATTTGTCATGTTTGTAGAAGGAAAGAATCGCGAAAATTGTGGATGAATGTATTTGGTATTATCATTAAGAACAAATGTATTGGAATATTGAGACATAATTATATAGTTAACTTTATTATAATATTATGAAATACAGACATTTAGAAATTCAATTTTTTTATTATAAAAAAATTATTGAGGAATAACTGAAACAATTTTTTTTATTTATTTTTTTATTCACTTTCTAGTTTAAGTCTCTTTATAGGTTTACTAATTTGTACATCATTTACAAAATCCATCACAACTATTTTGTAACCATTTTCGTATCCAGTATAAACTTTATAAGTTCCTTCTTTAATACCATTATTATGAAAAAATTTAATAAATAGACGTCCATTATCTGTATAGATATTTTGGAATCCAGAAAAATTAATATTTACATTATCTTTTTTTTTATAAATATCACAATATGTACCAATCGGAAAAATATTATGTTCATCTTCTATATTGGAATCATCTTCATCTTGTACAAAAATAGATTCAGATTTTGTGAAGAATAATTTTTGTCTAAGTTGTTCTAAACATATAAGTCTATCCAATGTAAATCTAAACGGTTCAACAAGTTCTTTATTAACATTTGGATAATATTTATATATCTGATATTGTACATTATTTTTCATATTATCATCTGTCATTTCCTTATCATACACATCAAATAATCTTATTACTTTGCATTTATTTGTCTCATAATAAATAGTATTTTTTACAAGATAATAATCAGATTCCGATACTTCAATTTCTGCCATAAGAAAATCATGTAAGAAGTTACAATAGCCAATAAGAGACATTAGAAATAATTTAATTAATTTAGTAATAATTTAGTTAACTTAAAAATAATTTAGTTAACTTAAAAAAAATCAATTTTTATTTAATATATCATCATAGAATCTTCTCCATCATAAAACCATATACCATTTGAATGAAAATAAAAATATATTTTTCTCATCAATTCTACATAATTATTATCAAATAAAATCATGTATTCATTTTTATTTTTACTATTTTCTAAATTTATCTGTTGTCTAGATATTATTGAGAAATCAATATTTGATATAAATATTCCAATACATTTTTTCATCAATATATCCGATATATTATTAACACATGTTATAAAATGTCCTACTTGTGAATTTGATATAGTGGTTTTTTGAAATTTATCTTGAAAACACAAACAAATATTATTAAATTCGATGAGATGATCAATACCTGAAATATTCTGTCCAAATCGTTGTTTAATATCAATCTCTCGTAAAACATTAAGATTTGTTTTTGTTAAAAGTTTATGTATTTTATTTTCAAAATCTCGACCATTCTGTTGTGCACTCATTTTTTATATAATATATAATATGTATTATTAAGTAATTATCTTAGATAAAATATATGGTAAATAAATTATATTTCAAATTTTTTAATAATTAAAACACATAGTTTCCGATAAATGATTATCTAATTTTTTAACTTCATAATACATATAATAATAATTAAATAGATCTTTTTTTTCAATTCGCATAACTATTGGCATTTCACAATGATTAAATATATTATTACATTGATTATAGATATCATTATAATATTCTATAATGTTATCTTTATTTTTTTGGGGTATAATTATTCTATCATCGTTTTTTTTATTTATTATTTTATATATTTGTAATTCATATAAATCTTTATGGATATATTTTATTTTATAACAAAATAAAATATCTTTTTCATCAAAATATTTATATTTTACATTTATTTTTTGTTTAGTTTTTATTACAATATTTTCTATAAATGTAAAATCTGATCTTTGATTATTACATCTACAACCATATCTATTCATAAGGAAAAACAATGTATTCGAAAAATCATAACGCTGATATAATTGCATTATATTACAGTTATTGTATGTAATTATTTTCAAGTATGCAATTTCATCTGAATGATTTTCTATATAACAACCATAAAATAAAAATAAATACATTTTATTATAAATATTTAATAGTTCTTTTTTATCATGTATATTTGATGTAGCAAAATCTCCTCCTGTTATATATATTTCAGTATTATTTGTTATACAATATGCATAATTATCAGTATATATTTTTCGTTTTTCATATGGTTTCAACATAATTTCATGTATATCATTAATTTCTGAAATAAATGTATCATTTTTATTAGAATATAGATTTGGTATATTTAATTTATTTATGTTATAATCCATTTTATAAAATTTAATAAAACTTATTAAATTATTATTATAATATAAATAAAAATCAACTTTTTTGTTAAATGTCAATATGCTTATTGTTAAATAAATTATTGTTGTTTATCCATTGTGATGTGTCTTTGCATCGGGTACATGTTTTTAGGATCAACAAAATATACTGCATTCTTATTATTAAACGCAATTGCATTAAGATTTTTTTGTCTTTCTGTTTCAAGGAGAAAGTCAGATATCTGGGTATCATTTAGATTTGGAAATGCTTTTTTTAGCATTTCTACTTGTTTTGCAAGAGCATTTGCATTTTTTTCAACGGAATATGCTTTTGAATCTGCTTCAAGTTTAACTTGATAGAATTCAGCATCAGATTTTAGTTTTAATGCATCGCGTTCACCTTCTGCAGAACGAATCTTAGCTTGAGTATTAAGTTCATTCTCTCTGCGTGAACGTTCTGCTTCCATTTGTTTCTCAAGATGTTTTGCAACATCTTTATTTTGTGGTTTAAATTCGGTAATCTCAAATCTATTACACGATACACCCCATTCATCAATCGATGTATCAATTAATTTTACAAGTTCTGTATTAATTTCATTGCGTTGAGATATAATTTTATCATATGCAAATCGTCCAATAATTGCACGTGATGTAGATTCACCCACACTTGCAATAGCATTGACATAATTAGATACACTAAAACAAGCTTTTTCTGCATCAGTAACTTTGTAAAATAGAGTACCGGAAACAGATACTGGGACGTTATCCGACGTAAATCCATTAAGTTCTGTAAAATAGATCGATCTCTCGCGCATATCTACACGATCTACTTGATGAAATACAGGAATACGAAGACGAAAACCAGGATCAAGCTTTACACGATTCATACCAAGAAGTTGGCGGTAAGCAGTTTCAGCTTGGTTTACTACAATAAAAGGAGAAAGAGATTTAATAAATTTGAGCATGATAATATAATAATTTTTATAATAATGAACAAATATAATAAATAGTTTAATATTCAATTTTTTTGAAAAATATGATTATATTAGAATCATATTTTATAAAAAAAGTATTGAGAATGCTTTAGCATTAGAAACAATTTTTTTTGAAATGGGACCTTGCTAAAGCAAGTTCTCATTAGAATAAAAATTATTGAGGTCATGTCGAAACAATTTTTTAGTAACAGAATTTCTAAACATATATAATTTATCCAATATATTTACATTTATGAGTTATTATATTTTCAAGTTTTTTACATTTTAAACATGCACCACACCACATATTTTTTATTCTAATATCGCACTTATTTATTATTTTTATAATATTTTTTATATTAGTCACATAATATTCTTTATTTTTTATAAATTCTTTATTTCTCATATATTTTTTAATACATTTATCTATTTGTTCATCTATAATTAGACAAAAATATTTATATAATATTTTATTTGCATTTCCTGTATTATAATTTTTTAATCTTTTATTAAGATCTTTAGTATAGCCTATTTTATAATATTTTTTATTATTTTTTATTTGTTTTATAACATAAATTGCTTTACCTTCAGGATATTTAATATTTCTTTGATTATTTTTAAGTTGTATTATTTCTTTATTTAATTCTTTTAATTTTTTTTTATCGTTATTATTTATATTATATGTACCATATTGTCTTATATTTGGTAATATATTACCGAATATTTCATCCCTAAATTTTTTCGCTAATTCTTTTGTACTATTTGTTAATAATTTATATAAACCAGCTTCATCTATGAATATAGTATATTTATGGATATCGACAGATGTATCCCTTGAGGGGTACATTGCAATTTTATAATATTTTTTCCTATTATTTATATTTGATGAATATAATGCTTTTTTAAGATTAGAATAACCTAATAATTTTAATATATCTTTTAATTTGAACCAGATTTGATTATATTTATCTACAGCTATAAATACTTTTTTTTCATTATATTTTAATAAATTATTAAACAAATCTATAAAAATACTCATTTATATTATTATTCGCGAAAAAAAATATTATTTATAATATTTTTTCGTTATAATAAAAATATTATTTTTATATTATAATATTATATAATGGATGATAAAAAAACTTTTACATGTGATGTATGTAATTATACTACAATAAAACCTTCTGATTGGATTAAACATATAAATTCTGCAAAACATAAGAGAGGAGGAAATAAAAAATCTAAAAAATGCGAAGAATGTGAATTAGAATTTTTTTCCCATTGGAATCTAAAATATCATATTTTAGTTACACATTCGGCAAAAGAAGAAAGAGAAAAACAAAAATATTATTGTAAAGATTGTGATCAAGTATTTTTTTGTAGTCAATATATGAAAAAACACATTGAAGGAAAAAGACATAAAAATTATGTATTAGCAATACAATTAGAAAATGAATTAAAAATAAAATCTAAAATCTAAATTCCTCATCAACTTCTAATGCCCATTGAAATTTCTTTTGTAATGCTTGATTGAATACTTTTTCAATTGGTATGTTAAATTTCTTTATAAATGCAATAGTTATACGGGGATCTATATAGTTGACACGAGATGTTGATAAAGCAGTATTTTTCATTTCTTGTTTTAATTCTTTCTTTACTTTTAATTTCTTTAATTTATCAGTAAGTTTTGCTATTCTATCAGCCTTTGTCTCGCCCGAAGATTTACGTGCTTTTCTTAATTTAGATTTTACTTTCTTTATTTGTTCATCTATTTTATCTACTTGTCCTTTGTATGATTTTCCTACATTTTTTTGATGATTTAATTTTTTGGCTACTGCCGCATTTGCCTTGTTATATTCATCAATCAAAAGATTAATATCCGTTGTTCCGTCAGGCTTGGAATTATCTTTTGATAATTTCCAACCGTCATATTTATTTCTTATTTTTTTTAATTCTTTCTGGAAAAGATAGCTTGCATTATATGTTCTAAATGTTTTTGCTGTTAAATCTTTCATAAAAGTCTGAAGATATTTATTAACATCATTAGAAGTTATTAGATCAAAAATTTCTTGATCTTTTTGTTTATCTTGAAGAAATTCAATAATATTTTTATATACCTGTTCACTAACTGGTAGTTTATTATAATATCTTACTGAATCTTTGCCAAGAAAATCTAATTCAATTGTATTGTTTTCTAATAATTCAATGTGTTCCTTGCGAAGAGTTGTTACACCTACAGTGTCAGCGGTATCTTCACTTTTTTCATTTCCAACACGTAAAACAAATGTATCGATAAAATAAAAAGCAGTTGCAATTTGTTTTGTTCTAATATTATCATCTGCTAAATTCTTATCATTTTCGCCTCGGATAAATTCTATTTTACGTTTTAATTTTCTTGCAAGGTCAAATTTTTCCATATCGCTTGAAGCCTTAAAATGTGAATGTGCACCTAACCATAAATATTTTGTCTTACCAGTAATCATATCTTTCCAAGAAGCAAGCCATTCTGCATGTCTATCATGGACAATTTTTCCCCATTTATGCCCTTTTAATGTTTCTGGTATTTTTGCTTCTTTACTTAAATTAATAGTTACATCTTCGGGATATATACGTGGTTTAATTTTACCAATTTTTGGATTATCACCTCGTCCAAGAAAAATTCCTGGTGGTTCCATACGATAGTTTCCAACTGGTTGTGGATTTCCATCAACTATTGCTATTTTATATTTTTCTTCTTCTTTGGGTGTAACATTATAATTTACTCTGGCTAATTCTGTATCTATTTTATCTTCTTCCGAAGTTGAGATAATTATATTTTTTTCAGTCTCTTTGTTTTTAATCAAGATCTCTTTATATTCGGTAAAATCACATTCGTCTAAATTATTTATTTCGTTGTCTTTACCAAGAAGTTTTTTCCAATCATTCCAAAAATTTTTATTAAATGTTCTATTTTCAATATATTCTGTATCTATATATTTTGCATACATCATTGCTGCTTCTTCTTGTTCTGATGTTAATTTAATTTTTTTATCTTTAAATTTTAAATCAACATTATGTGGTTCATATTCAGCTGGAAATAAAACACCATTATGCTCGAGAGTTGTCCATTTAATAGAACCACCTTTTTGTTTTTTACTATTTTGTTTATTATTATTTTGTTTTTTACTATTTTGTTTATTATTATTTTGTTTTTTACTATTTTGTTTATTATTATTTTGTTTTTTATTATTTTGTTTTTTACTATTTTGTTTATTATTATTTTGTTTATTATTAAATAATTTTAGTAATATATTATTCATATTATTATATGATATAATAATATAATATTTTTTATAGAATAATATTATATAACATAATGAGTGGAATTACAAAAGAATTTGAACATTATCTAAATTTTTTAGAAAATTTTCAAGCAATACCAAAAAGAAAATACGAACCAACTGAAATTAGAATGTCACCTGAATATCTATCTAGTATAGATATAAGAGTGAAAATAATGCCAATTTTTCTTCAAAAAATAATAAATGAATTAAATAAAAAACAACTAAGTTATGATAATTATGATTATCATTATACAGAATATCTCTATAATGATAGTAATAATTATAATTTATTTGATTTTTATAATAACAGCGGATTAATAAGAGAATTTGTATTAGATATTATTGATTTTATGATAAGCCGTAATAAGTTTACGGTGGATGAACTTCTAATCTGTGATAAACTTAAAGCTGATGTTGATGGAAATATTTATGATTATATACATATATTACGACAAAATAATAATTTTTTTAGTAATATGTTTTTCAGTAAATTAATATTTCATAATAGCTATAAAAGTAATAATATATTAGATTATAATTTAATTCTAATTGCTGGTGAAAGACATGCGATGATAATAATAAAAAATAATATTGAGCGTGAAATAATATTGTTTGATCCATCATATAATATACATGATGATAATAAATATCGTTGTTTGATTGATATATTTGGACATGACTATTCTATGAAACTTATTACACTTAATGTACAAAATGTCGAATCACTATATCAGGATGTATTTTGTTATTTTTGGTGTTATCATTTTGTATATTGGTTATTTATAAATAATGTTACACCAGAAACATATCAATTAATGTTTAGAGAGACAACTACAGATAGATATTATTATGAAATAAAAATGTTTATTTTAAAAATGATAAAAAGCGAAGAAATTTATGTATCAAATATAGATAAATATTGGCTAAAATATTTAAAATATAAACAAAAATATTTAAAATTAAAAAAAACTTTTTAGAACTGTTTTTCCTTGTTATATTTCTTAAGTGTTTCAATATAACTAAGAATCTTTGTTTGGTTAGTTTCAATCTTACCGTTTGCAAAGTTGTTCATTATCTTATTAATTTCTTCTTCTTTACCTTCGATTTTTCCACCATATTTTTCAAATAATGATATAAACTGTTGAGCAACTACACAAGGAGAATAGAAATCTTCGGGAATCTTTTTAATCTGATCCATATCTGGTTCACATCCAAAAATCTTTGAATAAATACCCTGAATCATCTTATGATCACAATATTTAAATTCAAAAATCTTATTTACTCTACGATCACGGAAAAGAGCCATATCTTCAATATTAGTCGATGTAAAAATCTTTTCCGGATCATTTACTACAACATAAACATTAAGTCCTTCTTTTGAACCGGTTCCATCAAGTACTGTAAGAAATTCATGATATGATATTTTTTCTTTCTTTTTCTGATTACGACCATAATCATTATAAATTTGTTCTTCTTTTTTATCTTTTTCTTTTTCCTTATCATTATCATCTCCACCAAGCTTACTGAAATAATGATCAAAATCATCAATTAAAAGGTCTCCATTTTTTGTATCCATCTTCTCGATAAGACCTTTTAGATCACCGGCATTTGATTTATCAAGATCGAGTGCATAAATGTTACGTTTACATTGATTAGAATATGCCAATGCAAGAGTTGTTTTGCCAGTACCAGGTGGACCCATAAGTAGTGTTACATACTTATAACGCTGACCATGGTCAATATAGAATTGACGATTTGAACGAAAGAAATCAAGTGATGTAACAAATTCAGTAACGAGATTGTCACGAAGCACGATAGAATCAACCGACGAAGGAGATAGAATATCTTGAGGTTCTTTCCATCGATCACCTTCATTGACATAGATTTTTTGCCGCCATTCATCTCGATTAGAATTATACATCCGAACAGCATATTCGTGAAGTCGTACAAGAATATCTGAATTAGGATTCTCATCATACGTTTCAAATTGATAGGTAATATTATCGCGTTTTGTTGATTCTACATCACCATTAATCTCAATATTGACCTTTTTCTTACGGCAAACAATCTCATGAGATTCAAAATTAAAACGAAAATCATTACCCATTACAGGACCAACAGAAAATTTAATCTTTTCATTGTCTTTCATATTGAACTCGGTGATTAGTCTCGATTGCTCTGGATAATAGATTTCATTGTGGTTACCATCTACCAAAATATTTTTAATACGATTACAATATTCAGAAGCAAGAAACCATTGAATCGGAACAAATAGTTGTTGATTCTTTTTCAATTCTGATGTGATCAAACTTACTTCAGTTGAGATTTTGTATTTCGGTTTAAATTTTGTAAGTTTCTTATAAATCTTGTCGTAAATAGTATATATTGGTCCTGTTAGGAAAAGACGAAAATATCTACGAATAAAATCAATAATATAAATACGAAAACCATCAACTGATGATGAGAAACCAGATGAAAATGCAGAAAACATAGATACTGCAACAATTTGTAGGAACATAACAATAGTAGCCATAACAAATGTAGTATCGGTCAAAGCCGAATAAATTCCATCTGATGTAGAATTTGTATTCATCATATTTGAAAAATGAGATTGTATGTGATTAGACATCATCATTGTATTCATCGTTTGGGAAGGATTATAATGCATAGTAGTAGCCATTTTGATATGTTTATATATTTTATTATAGAAATAATAGGGTTTGTAATATTCAATTTTTTTTGAAAGAGGGAGTTTCGCTTAAACAAACTCTATCTCTTAGAAGAAAAAATTTAAGACTATGATGTACAATATTATATTATCATCTTAAATTCTCTCATCTTAACAATATTATATTTTTTATTAAAATTTATTTTACAAAAATTATAATATATATTATCTATCCAACCATCTTCGTCTTTAATATTATATGGTAATTGTATATTATTATCATTAAGATATTTATGATTATCTTTCATAAATTTTTTAAGATCTGATTTTATTTTATTATATTTTGGCAATATATCTGATAAATTATCAATAGATGAATCTATATATAAAATAGAATTATTTAATGTATTTTCAATATGACAAATATTTAATATATATGAATAATTATTATTTTTTGAAATTAATTTTACTTTATAATATATTTTTATATTAAATGATTGTAATGATATTATTTTTATTTTAATCTCTTGCGTCGTTTCCATATAAATATTATATGTAATAATTGAGCTACTATTGTTATAATATGATATCATGTATATAATATCTTTATGATCATTACTTCCACCATATCTAATAATTTTTTCTTTTTCTGTTTTCGATTCATGATAATAAACATAAATTGTAATTTGAGCATATTCATCACTATAATTTTGAATTATAAATCTATTATATATTTTATTACAAAATAATATTCTTCTATTCCATATTTTCTCATCATTAATATATAAATTTGTATAATCTGTTTCAAAATATATAAAATAATATTTTAAATCAATTAAAAATTTGTCATTTGGTTTTATGTTATATTCATATTTTTTTAATTTTTCATCAAATGATTTTGTAATACCATTAGAATAAATATCAGGGATTGACCAATTATAATCCATAATTGTAATTATGTTAATTTTATTATAGTTCATTATAATAGATGTTAATTAAATTAATATTCAATTTTTCATACATCGTAACTTATTTTATTGTAATATAATTCATCAACATTATTTTTATTCATAAATGTGTTAAAATCTAAAAAGTAACTATCCCTATTCATATGAATAGAAAAAGTTAATATATCATAAATTTTATTATATATATTATCTATTTTGTCGAGATAATTTTCAACACTAGAAATATTATTAAGTTTAGAATCATTTAATTCACAAATATATTGCATATCAGTAATTTTGTTTTGTAATTTTATAAGATTGTATTTATATATATATTGTGTATTTGTAAATTTAGATTTATAATTATATTTAAAATAAAATATAATATTATTTGATTCGAATCGTATTAGATCATTTAATTCATTATTTTTTGTTTTTACATAAAAATTTAACATAATATCATATGTTTGCATTGCATCATTATATTGGGCATCATATTTATTATTATTTTCAAAATTTTTGATATTTGTTTTATAATAGAAACCACCTGGAACACTTACCAATTCTATTCTATGATTATTTTTATATATTATATAAATTTCAATATATTGATCTATATCAGATATATTATATAAACTATAATTATTGTCTGTTCTGCGATTAGTTGTATTCAAATATAAAAAATTATTATGTATATTTATAACATTTCCATTAATATTTAATATTATTTTATTTGTTTTTGTTTTGAAATAAAATGCATATATTCTTTTTACATCATCATATTGTATATTATTTTGTATATTATTTTGTATATTATTAATTAAATTTAATTCTTCATCCAAATCATGATAAATATTTGGAATTATATGTAACGTTATAACTTTTATATCATATTTATTTTCTGTATTATTTATTTTGCCACAATCATAAATATCTGGTATTAAGAAATTATAATCCATATATTATTGTTAATTTATTATTTGTTAAATATAAATAAATTTTTCATTTTTTTTCATTTAGTATGTCTCTTGCTCTGTTTATTGCTCTGTTTCGGAATCAGTAACCCATTCCGATTTTTCTGAAGATGTGTCAGATTCATTAGATTCAGTAATAAATATTTCATTTGTTGTAGCAGTACCATAAATGATACTAATACAAAAAATATATAACCATCCAATCAGTCCGAATAGTACAATATATTGTAAATTAAATATCATAAATAGTGTTAGAATTAAACCTAAAATATACCCAATATGATATGTTTTATTTACAAGATATAATTTATTATTTTTATAATTTAAATTATTTGTAGTATGCGTTATACTAAATGTATCAATTATTAATGCAAAATAACCCTTGCCTATTATAAAATAAAAGACCCATACAAATAAAAATTGTAGAAAATGATATAGAAAAGAAGACATATTTAATAATACTGTTATATTATTAGATATAATTTTTAAATAGATTAATTATCAATTTTTTTGATAAAGTCTGCTTAACCAATCTAAACAATTATATTATTTTGATTGAAGAAAATTAGATATATAAAACTACCAATAACTAAACAAATATTGAAATTAATCATATAACCAATAATTGAATTATCAAATTCATTCTCCGAATATTCTGGATCATCATCGTTATAAAATATAAATGTCATATATGTATAATATAATATAATATTATAATATATAGTTAACTATATTTTAGTTAACTAATAATTTATATAATTAACTATAAATATAAATATTAATATTAAACATAAATACCATTTTAGATTGTGTGTAACTTCAATATCAAAATCATCATTGTCAATTATTCTTGTTCCATATGTCTTAAATTTATAATCACATGTTTTATATATAATACATAACATAAAAAATAATATGAATAAGCCGATCATTATTTATTATATTTAATATACTTATTATTTAGTTATAATATTGTGTTAACTTATCAATTTTTTTGATAGAAGAAGAAAAATTAAGTCTAAAAATGAAACACTAAAAAAATAAATATTTTTAGACAGTTCTCAACAAATCCAAGTTGTAATGTTGGATGAAATTTCATCAAATCAACTATTATCCAATCTAAATAAGTTATATAACTTATTTCAAAACAATTCATCAAAATAAAATTACTCCAACAAATATCGTAATGATATTATCAGAATTAATTCAAGTAGTAGAAAAATATAATTATCTAACATGACCACAAAAGAAAATGTTAGTTATAAATGTTATAAAAAAAGTAGTAAATGAAGAATCATCTTCAGATGAAGAAAAAGTTGCACTAAATGTTATTATTGATAATACTATTCCTCATATGATCGATGGTTTTATAGAAGCAATAAATAGTATGATGAAATTTATTAAAGATTATAATAAAAGTTGGATAAAAAAATTATTCTGTTGTTTTTAAGATAAAACTCCAATCCAACCTTTTTGATAATAATCCATAAATCTCGATGATATTAAATTGAAATATAATTTATCTAGATGTTTTGATAAGTATTGTGTAGTGATTTTTACTATTTCCTTCTTTGTCTCTTCTATTTGTGTATCATTCTTTATATATTGATTAAAATGTTTATCAAAATGTTTATCAAAATATTTATCAAAATCATCAAATGTATTTAAAAATATATTTTCAATATTTATATTATCTTTAATATTATCTTTAATATTATCTTTAATATTATCTTTAATATTATCTTTTATAACAATAGTATCATTTTTGTATCTTAATATAGGATACAATATATTTTCTATTAGATAATATAATTCTGTAAGCGTAAAATCATTTAATTTATATTCTATAATATCAATTGGATCAAAAAAAGATATATTAATCTTATGTGTTAGATCTTGTAGTAAATATACTACTTCTTTATCTTTATTTCTAATATTTTTCATAAGGTTATTAGAAAATATACACATATTTTTTTGAGTTATAGAACCATAAAATATATCACATTCTGTATATTTTTCATCTAATGCTTGTAATATAGGATATAACATTGATGTCATTTTTTTTTCATTTGATTTAACCGATATATCAATATCTGTAATATCAATTTCTCTTGATTTATACGTTTCTTTAATAGTTGTATTTGAACTTATTCTGTATATATCCATCGTATATTGTGAAGATGTTTGAAATTCAGATCCAAAAACAAATTTTAGACTATTAGAATTTGCATCAAATATATCTACAATTTGTGAAATTAGCTCAGCATATGCGTTACCTCTATATTTTAAAATATCAAGATTAAGATTTGGAGAATCTAACATTTCATGTATATCCGCAATCAAAACAGTTACAATAAATCCATGTTTTATAAATTTTACTATCTGTAAAACTGCAATAATAAATTCTAAATTAGGTAAATTTCTTGGTTGAACACCCCATAATACATTTATTGTTTTGTTCTTTTTTAATAGATTTTTTAAATCACCTAGTGTAAATTCAATGTTTTCTATTAGATCATTATATTCATCATCGAATAACTCTAAATTTATTAGATCTACTGTATTAAAAGAATTATAGTCTGTAAAATAATTCATATATGATTAACTTTATTATATAGTTAAATCTATTATAGTTTATTTTTGTAAGTTTAAAAAAATCAATTTTTGCTAAAAAAATTATAGTAATATATATAATTAAATTAATAATAATCATTATATGTATTAGTCATTTTAATTGTCTTCGTAATATGGTATGAAAAATATATTATACTGAATAATATATAGAATAGAGAATAGCCGATTATAAAATTACATCCAGTAATATTATTAAATCCAAATAGCATAACAATACCAATTAAAATCCAACTCAACTTAATAAAATCTAGTGTGATAAAATATATCTTATTTTTATAGACTTTTTGATTAAATTGATAAATCATCATCATACAAATTATAGAATAAATACCCGATACCATTAACCAATATTGTAAATTAAAATCAGAATGAAATAAACCGTCATTTTTATCAGAATTTATTCCACCTATATTTGTTGTTAGTATCTCTAGCAAATATATAAGTCCTACTAGAATATATGAATATAACGGATTTTTTGTATTTCTTTGTGTTTGTATTGTTGTGATAAATCTATCTGTATCACGTTGATTATCATGATCATCAAAAGGATTTTGCATTTTTAATATAATTTAATTAGATATAATTTAGTAAATTTAGTAATATTATTTTCAATTTTTTATTGTGACAATTCAATTTCATTATATAAGTTGATAATACATTTTTTTATTTCAATAATATCACCTTTAAACCATTCTCGTTCAGCTCCATTTTGTTTAGCTTGTGTAAAACCTTCAGACACAAGTTTATTTATAACTAGATTTTCAAAATCATCTGATTTCACTTCAAGTATTAAAAATATTTTATGTCCAACACCATATTTTCTCAATCTATTAAAAGGATAATTTTTTGTTTTACCAATTTTATAATTATCATTATTTTGTATTAAATAGAAATATTTTAATTGATTGTCTGAATTATTATCTTCGTCAGAACAATATATATCATCAGTATTATTATCTTTCTTAATATTATCAATCTTAATATTATCAATTTCATTTTCATCAGTATTATTTAATAATTGTAATATTGAAGTATTATTTGATTCTACCGGTGTATTTATTGTTTTTTCTGTTTTTATTGGTTTTGTTATGTTTTTCGTTTTTATCAATTTTGTCGATTTTATAGAATTTATTTTTATAGATTTTAATTTATCACTTTCATCATTTTCATTATTATCACTGACATTATTTTCTACTGTATCATTTTTTTTGAAATGTTTATTATATAATTCTTTTAATTTAGTAAATTTATTAGTAGATATATCTGCACTGAAATTTTCTTTATTTTTAGATATTATTGCATCAATACAATTTACTAAATCATTATTATTATTACTTAATAATATTTCTTTATTATATGTCATACCTAATTGCTTACCTATGTTTTTTGACAGAAAACAAATTTTATGTAATGTATAATTATGGGCGCCATTATTACGGCGTTGTAATGGAAGATTACTATATCTTCTATCATCTTTGAAAATTCCAACAATATCAGATGTTATTTTATCAACATCTTTATTATCAATAAAATATGTAAAAGTTGAATCAATTTGTAAACATTCTTTATTATTAACTGAATGTAATACTTTAAATTTGTTATCTAGATAATAATTTAAATTATCCTTACTCTGAATAATTTTATTATCTTTGTAGATGAAATATTTATTATTAGGATATTCGATTAAAAATAATTTTATTTTTGTATCATCATTCATTAGGTAATATAATTTTGCCGATTGTGTAAATATTTTACATTTTTCATCTTCAAAAAAATCATATTCTGATATGACAATATTATCATTAATTGTAAGTTCAACATTATATTTATTTATTATTTTACCATAAATTGAACCTAACTGTATTTTAATATCATTTGATATAGAATTAATATTTGTTGCAGAATAAATTTCTTCCCGCATTTCTTCTAAAATTAAAGTTGAACCATTCTCGTATACATGATTGTCTTTATATTCTTCTTCATCAATAATCTTAATAGATGGATTATATGATTTATTTATATCCGGCTCTTGGCTCATCAACACAAAATCAAAAAAGATTTTATAATATTTATCATTAACTTTGGTATAAATAGTAAATTTATTAGACGAAGCGATTGCGGCTGCTTTCATTCCAATACCAAATTCAGATGTCTCATCATCATCATCTTGCCCATCACGTATATGACCCATATTTAGAGGATTTTTTGCTCCTTTTTCATTAATATTTTCGAATCCTTTTTCATAATTATCAGAAATTATAATCTTATATAATTTTGTCTCATTCAATGTTGTTGTAATTTTAATATTTTTAGATTTTTTAATAATGTTGTCAATAAATTCGCATAATACTTTTATTAAGTTATAATTATTATTTCGTTGTTGTTTCATTATAGATTTAAAATGCGCAGGTCCAATATCATTAAGTTGTTGTTTCACCATTATAATTAAGTTTATACTGTTATTATGTTGTTATATTATTATATTATTAACTTTATTAATCAATTTTTTTTCTAAGAGAAGAAAAATTGAAATATATTAACTATTATATATCTGTGTTATATATTACTTAATATATACGAAAATGATTTTTTCTGATTCAATTTCTTCTCTCTTCTCGTCATACACATCAGGCGATGATGTTGCTCAGATCGAGAAAATATTCAAAAAAGTTATTGCAGATCTTATGACGTTTCCTCATATTGCAAAGTTTCTCAATTTGAATGATGATTATAATTTGATCTGTCAAACTTTTTCACAGATTGGACATTTTTTCAATGTGAAATTCAATACACTTAATGTTACTGCTAATAATGAAACACGAACTCAGTCTCAGTCTATGCAGACTACCACATTTGCAGAGATTTTCAAGCAGATTCAAAAGATGAATATCCACCAAAACGTTGATTCTACTAATTATGAAGTAGCCTACCCAAAGGTTACAAAAGAGCCTGTTTGTCAGTGCACATACCATGAGGAAGAGCTATTTGATCATCTGCATATTTGCGCGATCATTGCGGGTATTGTGGCTAGTCGAAATAAGCAAAATGTCTTTATTACGATGCTTACTGCATTGTTCCATGATATTGGAAAGCCATCGTGTATTCGCATCTTCGACAAAGGTCATATTGGCTATCCGTATCATGGTGAGTATGGATCAATGATTCTTTCTCGTCTTTATAATCCTGATTTTGTTCAATTCATTTCAAAGACTGATTATGAGACGATGTGTCGATCGATTTCAATTCATATGTGTTCTTATCATATGACAGACTTTCAGTCAAACTGGAATCAAGAGCGTATAAACTCTACACGTATCGAGTCTGATGATGTTAAGCAAATTTTGATGAATTTGTCTTATGGTGATGTATTTGCAGCATTCTCTCCACTGAATAATTCAGAGGCATTTGTCAAAACACGTGTAGAGTATTTGGATATGATTTCATCTGATTATATGATGAATCTGAACAAGTACGTTTTTGTGATGAATGGTCGTTCTGGTTCTGGAAAGTCTTTTATGGCCAACATTCTCGCACATTTTGTGAAGACAAAGGGTTTGACGGTAAATCACATTCAGCGTGATATTATCATCGCAAATGTTGTGCGTTCTACTATGGGATTGAGTGAGATTGATTATCGTCCTACTTCTGAGGAGTATCAATCCTATCACCAGTATTATCGTCTCAACAAGCTTGGCTCTAGGGTAAATGAGCTATTCAAAATTCTTTTCCAGAATTCAATCAACATGTTTGATGTTACTATTATTGATACTCAGCTTACTATGTTTCGTGGAGTTGAGCAGATCATTCCATCTAATCTTGATAAATGTACTGTGATTTCTTTTGATGTGTCGCGTAATATTCTTCTTGAGAATGATTCAAAGAACGGAATTCCTTTTACAACTCAGCTTGAGATGTTTGGTCAAAGTTCGGTTCTTTCACCACTTGATGTGACAGGTATTCAGCTTTCGAATGTCGCGAGCGCATATACTCACAACCAGCGCCCCATTGGTTTTGCTCCACATTTTGTGTTTGCTCTTGGATACAACGAGTATTTTCAGGGTTTAGAGACTATTGGTCTTAATTACTTTCTTGAGTTCTTTTCTGTTATGCTTTCTCTCAATACAGGTAACAACACTGCAACATGTAATACAGATGATATGAATTTGGTGGAGTATATTAATCATCTATATAAGACAAATGATAATTCCTACGATGCTGTTTGCCAAATCCTTCGTACTCAGTGTTACCACGTAGGCGCTCCCCATTTTCTGAAGGATACTTCATATGCAACTGAGTTTATGTCAATCAAGTATCTGGACCACAACAATAACTGGAACAAGTGGGGTCGCGAATCCCGTGGCACTACACTTATTTTAATTAATGGAAAGTGGCATTGGATGAAGTATCTGATGGAGCGCGGTGCAGAGATGCTAACTGGTATGCAGGTCAAGCGTGGTATTGATAAGACTGATAACATTGATACAACATTGGATTGGAAATCGTCACATCTTTCTCAGAATCAGCAATCACTTATTCAAGATCTGCGTGTAGGAAATCTTGTCAAGCTTGCGATGTCATTTAAGAAGGATGGGTCTTTGCTATCGTGTTGTCTGTATACCGGTTATCGGGCAACCCTTATGCGTAAGATTATTACAAATTATGGTGATGCTTTTTCAAAGATTGTTATGCAAACCTACGATGATACGAACAATTCATCTGATAATTCGTCAGGAGATGTATTTGTTTTTCAGTCTCAATCTACTCTACTTCTAGGTGATGCAATGCAGGATTACACAACCACTGCAATTTTTCCCGATTCTGATGCAAAGATGTCACCATACAAGAAGATTCAGACTTATGGTCCTGAATTTTTTAAACGAATGTGTTCTATGTTTGCGAATATTCCAGGTGTTGTCAAGCATGTGCTTGGTGAGACCATCTGTGCCAATCGTCTAGAGTCTTATTCTGGTAAGGTACATACAGAGCTCGCAATTTCTTATCCAGTATCATCTTTTACGATTTTGTCGGTTACATCGATTTTTGAGGATTCGTATAAGATGATGCAACATTACAAGTATTCTGAGCTTATTCATCAGAATGGCTTTTCTGAGCCCGCTTACTGGATGGTTGACAATGTTGCTCAGGTTGATGCACTGATTCAGGGTGTTGATTCTTGTATCTTCCAAAAGTTGACGTGTGATGAGTTTTATTCACTTTTCAAGCCCTCAAATAAGTATACTTATGATAAGGTAATCGATTATGAGGGTTTTGTCACTTATGATCTGAATCGAGATGATTCTTATGGCAAGATTAAGACCGATTCTTATTATAAGTCTCACAAGCTTCATAACAACAATGTTGCTTTTCTGTGTGAGTTGAACAAGGTTGCTGGGCACATTTTTCCTCTAGCACGTATTGTTTCTGAGACTATTACCTCACTTGAGTCAAAGCTCGTATTTATTAACAAGGAACTGATTTCTGTCATTTCTTCTGCTGAAATGATCTCACACCTTCCAGCTAAGGCTTCAAATGGTTTTGTCGATCGTCCACGCGCACTTCAATTTAAGATTATTATCAACAATGCAAAGGACAAGTTTGGTGAGGAGGGCTTTACTGTTTTTCAAAAGTATTTTCCATCTCTTGTTATGTCGGATGATATGAAGAGCTTTGTAGTCAATTACGCAATGAAAACTGAGCTGTGGCTTGATGAGCCCAAGTCGATTGATGATCAACTTCGAGACGAGCTTGTTTCCCGACTTATTGCAATGAGCATCTAAATAAGCATGTAAATAAGCATGTTAAAATAATTCTTTTTTTATGTAATAAATAAATAAATAAAATAAAATAGCTAAAAACGTTATCTTATAGATATCTTTTGTACAGAATTTATTTTTAGAATAAATTTTCTAGAAAAGATATTTATAATTTCGTAAACGAAATTATAAATATCTTTTGTACAGACTATAATTCTCATCAAACATATCCATTTTATCATAATCATTTTGTTCAATCTGAAAGTCATCATAATTAAAATCTTCTTCAATATGATTTTTGTCAATAGCCATAATAATCGGATTAAAACCTTTCTGAATAGCAAATTGAATCAGAATCTGTTTAGATGTTTTATTATATTTTTCTTGGAGTGAATTAATAAAATCATTTGATTTGTAAAGAGTACCATAACAAAAAAGTTTGATTTGCTTTTGTTTACAGAGATTAATAAGTTCTGTACGATTCAGAAATGGATTAAATTCAATTTGATTACAATAAATATCTTCTGGATTTGTGATTTCATTACAAAACTTTTCGAGTTCTGTTACATTAAAATTTGATATACCAATATGTCTTATTTTGTTTTTTTGTTTATATTCATTCAAAATATTCCAACACAATAAATTATTTTTTGTGGAAGCATGAATCAACATCAAGTCAATATAATCTGTTTTTAAATCATAAAATGTTTTTTCGATAGATTTGCGAATTGATTCTTCGCCTTTAGGAATAGAACGAAAAGATACTTTGGATGTAAACCAAAAGTCTTCTCGTTTCAACAAAGTGTTTGAAAAAACATTGTGAAAGAAATCTCCAATCGTATTTTGATTTTTGTATAATTCGGCAAAATCAAAATTTCGAACATTAGATTCAATTGCATTTGTCATGGCTTTATCAAGATCATCTTGAGAAGTAAGTTTGTAAGTACCAAAATAAATAGAAGGCATGTTATAAATAATAAATAATATATTATAATTAAATTTTATTATAATATATATTATTTTTCAATTTTTATGAATCAAAGTCACTTGACGGAAGGAAACCAATATGATTTCCCCATCTATTATTATTATATAAATATGTCCAATAAAGATGACCATTATTCCACATCATATTAAAAAGTCCAGTATGATCTTTATTATTAAATGCACTACTTTTTAAATTTGATCTAATATAATCATAATTTCTTTCTTGTAACATACCTTCAGTTGCTGAATCATTTACTCTTTTTCTACCAAGTTCAAAATTATTTACTTGTAATTTACCAATAGTATTATTTGTTTTATCTTCATTAAATATACCAAGATTTGTTTTTGTACTAGTTGCACCATCACCATTTTTATTTAAACCAATTCTTACACGATTATTAGTAGTATTTCCACTACCTTGAATTAATAAATCACCATCTATAACAATATCGGTTTTATTAGAGTCATTATATAATGTTATTTTACCATCATCACTTATATTAAGACTATATTTTCCATTTGGTGAAGTTAATTTACCTGTAACATTTCCAGTAATAGAACCACTCACATTTAAATTACCAGACATTTTTGCATCTTTTATATTGGCTTGATTAGTAGCAGTTAAATTTGTAACTGTCATATTCTGATTATTATATATACTTGCTATATTTTGTATTGCTTCATTTGAAAGATTTTGTGTTGTAGATGTAGAATCTAGATTTTCTTGGTCTTCATGGTCTTCATATAAAAAATATAATCCAATGATTACTAATATTAATATTAGTATTAATATTTTATTATTCATTATATATTAAATATATATTTTTTTTTTGTTTTATAAATAAAAATATATAGAAATATAATTAATGTTTTTAATTTTGCGTGAATGTTTCATCAAGCGCATATGACGATTTTGTTAAAGTATTTTATCGATTTTTTGAATTACTTTTTGTTCAATTTTGTTTATATTCTTTGTAATCTTATCCATATGCGTATTATGAATGTTATTCATACTTATATTAAGATATCAAATATTATTTTGTCCTTCTAAAAGATCACATATATATTTATAACCTTCATTAGAAATATTATTAGAAATATTATTAGAAATCATACCAATAACAGTCATTTTGTATATATCTTTTGTATAATTAACATATATATAAAATATATTATTTTTTTTAATTAATTAACTAATAAAAATGTACCACCTAAAATAGTGGCAATACCGATATATTGTTTTGTAGATATTTTTGTTCTATATAAATATGCCGATACAAGAGTTACTAAAACAATATATGTACTGGTTGTTGCCGATATAAAACCAGAATTAACTTTATTAACAGCTTGATACCAATGTCTATTTGCCATTACTATAGCACAAGCTATAATTATAAGTCCAATCAAAATAAGTAACGGTGTATTTTTTATATCACTGATAGATTTATAATGTGTACAACCTTTTTTAATATGAAATAATAATAATATTAATGCGATAGTTCCAGCAAAAATATACGTTTGTAATGACAGACATTCACAACTTGAATATTTTTTAGATAATAATTCTAATCCTAATGCCCAAATACTATATAAAACTATTATTATGATAATATTATATATCCAATGTTCCATTATATAATATAATAGATTATAATATAATAATGGAAAAAAAAGAATTAATATTTGGTTCGATAGGTTATACGATTTTATATAATAAATTATATGATTGCGAAATATTATTATTATCAGATAATCATGATGAATATCAAAAACAATGTAATAGGTCCGATCTATTAGTTTTAAATAAAGAAGATGATATACAAATAAATGATTATTTACAAACACTTTTAGATAAAAATTATATTATAATGATAGAAGAAGTACCTTTCAGAATTGATAAAAAAATATTAGTTGGATTATGGGATAATTCTGATCACGTTAAGAATATTCGTATATTTTTTGAAAAAAATATTAAAAATAAAAAATTAATACCATTTGATATTAGATTTGAATTAATAGATAGTTTTGATCCAACAGATTATAATGAAATTATATTAAAAGATTATATTTTAAATATTTATAATTTTTTTATATTAAAACATTCTTTTTTTAATGATTTGTTATTATATTCAAAGAAAATTGATGATTCAGTTATAAGAAGATATTATATAACATTAATGATGAAATTTTATAAATTATGTAATGAAAATAAACAAAATATGCATATCAAGATAAAATCTATAATAAATAAAGATATATTAATTGAGAAGATACAAGAATTATTATCGGAAATAATGGAATTTTATGTATTATTAAAATTATATGATCTTATAAAAATAAATAAAAAGATTGTGATATATGCTGGATTATTTCATATAGATAATATAAAAACATTATTAATAAAATATTATGATTTTGTTATAAAAGAACAATATGGTAAAAATAACTTCATATTAAATGATATTGATAATTTCTATAATCAATGTATAATAAAACCTAAATTTTAATATTATTATAATATTATAATATATAGTAAATTATATATGGGTATACAAGGCTTTTTTAGTTATTTAGAAAAAAATTGTGAAACAGCGATTACAGAAATAAAACCATGGGAAAAATATGATAAAGAAGATGAATATGAATTAAAAATTATTAAATGGCAAGAAAGATATGATTTACCAGAATTTAATATAATAATGTTTGATTTTCAATCTATTGTTTATACAGTATTTAACACATATTCTGAAATTAATGATTTAATGATATTATTAGATACAATTAAAACAGAAGAAAACTATAAGCAATATCATCATGATTCTACACATGATCCAGAAAAAAAAGAATTTATACCACAATACAATGATATTGATAATAAAATTAAAAACTGTATACAAAATTTTTTAATATTTTGGAATAAATTAGGGAATTTAGAAAAATATAATATACCAGAATATAATTTTACTATATGTATAGAGTTATTTAATATATTGAAAGAAAAAACAAATGATATAAATTTTATAGAAGAAGTATTAATAGAAGATGTCTTTTATAAAATTTTACAACTAATATGCGATTATAAACATACTCCCTATAATCTTATATATGATGAAAATATTAAAAATTTAAAAGCAAAATTTCAAGATCAAAATTTAAGTAATGGAGTAAGAATATATTTTGATGGGATACCATCTATCTCAAAAATAAAAGAACAATTAAAACGACGTATAGAAGATGATATATCTTCACAAATAGATAAAAATATTAAAACTATAACAGGATTAGGTGAAGATTCAATATATTCAAAATTTATAAAAATGCCAAAAGTTGGACATAATACAGAAATTGTTAAAAAATTTAAAAATAAATTTACAGAATTTAATATATTTTGTAATAATATTGAGAATGAACCAGACGAGGCAGAACACCAAATAATGAAAGATATATTTAAATACAAAGAAAATTTAAATGATGCAAATATTATAATAATATCTCCAGATGCAGATTTAATTATCCTTGGATTAATTCAGAATGCAAAATATAATTTTAATATTTACATTCATAAATTAGAAGCAATTTATAAAGGTTATCATAAATTTAATAAACCAGAATATGCTCAACAAACATTTATACTCGAATATTATATAAATATAAAATTATTAAGGGAACATATTTTTTTTAATATTAATGGTCAAAAAATAAATAATCAACAATTATTAGATTTATGTTTTATATTATTGCTAATTGGAGATGATTTTATATCAGCAATGGATACATTATCACAGGCAAAAGTTTTACCTCATTTTATTGAAATATTCTCAAACATTATTAGATTAAACCCAAATTTTAAAATAATTGAACAATGTGGTGATAAATATATATTAAATCAATATAATTTTATTAGATATATTAAAGAACTACAAAAAAAGGAAAAAAATATATATGAACAAATAATTTACATAAACGATAAAGGTAAATCTGAATTACAATTATATGATCTAGATTTTAAGTGGGGCGAAAAAAATAGTAATTTTGAAGATAATTTATTAAATAATTATATTTATTATTTTGATAATAATAGTCCAATTCAAAAATATTTATATTATAAATTAGCACTAGAAAAATTTATTTTTTTAAAAAATAATACAAAATATGATTTACTTAAAGGAAAACATAAATTTGACGAATTAGATATATTATATAAAAGAGAAGAAAACAAAAAAAAAGACGATGATATGGTTATAAATTATTTAGAAGGGTGTAAATTTATTTTTGATTTATATTTTAATAATGAAATTAAAGATTATCAATGGTATTATAAATATGAACAAACACCTATTTTAAAAAATATTTTGCAATATTCAAAAGAAAATAAAAATATATTTAAAAATTTTACATTTAATTATAATAATAAAGTATTCAATGAAGATCAATATAATTCTTTCTCTGAAAATAATAAAAAAATAATAATGATTAATATAATTAATAATATTATAGAAAAAGCGAAAGGAGATATAATTACGAATGTTGCTAATATCGAAAAATATCAACAAAATACAAGAATAACACAAACATATGTACAAAAGGGTAATCAATCATATACACAACAAAAAATTAATTATAATATTACAGATGATCAATTAAATGAATTAAAAAAAATATATTTAATATATTCAAACATACCAATTATTTATAATTGTTTTAATAAAAAATATTTAGATAAATGTATCGATATAAATACAGAATTATTAGATTTTTCTAATATAGGAAAGCAAAGTGGAGGATATAAAGAAAAATATTTGAAATATAAAACAAAATATCTGAAACTTAAGCAAAGCTTAAATTAGATGATATTTTATTGAGCTAATATCGGAACATAATATAAACAAATATATAAACATAATATAAACAAATATATAAACATAATATAAGCAAAAAAAATATAAAAAAAAATAATAGTAAAAAATATTATTATATTATATATGGATAATATAAAAATATTAGTTTTATTGATTATAATATTATTAATAATATTATTGATCACAATATTGTCTGATTCGTGTAGTGTAGAATCATTAAGTAATAATATTAGTTCAGAAGAAAGATTACAATTTGATTTAGAAAATTTTATAAAACAAAATACAAATACTAATAATAAATTTGTTTTAGCTGAAAAATCATTAGAATTCAATATATTAAAAGACCCATCATCTATATCAATTGACAGCAGTACTGATAATAAATATTTAATTTATAATTCCAATAAAACCAATTTATTATTTCTTGGTTCTGTTGATATTAGTGGTACACAAAATAATAAAGCATTTGTTATTATAGTATTAAAAAATATATACTTAATTAAAGATGCAAGTGGTACAATGGATCCGAATTTTACAGTAAATTCATATGTTGTCAATAATACAAATAGTTCTCAATTTGTGTTTAATATGCAACAAGATGGATTAAATGATGGAAAATTAAAAATAAATACAGTAGATAATTCTGGAAATAATGTTAATATAATAAAACCAGATGAATCGTCTACTCCAGATAATATTTCTGGTCCAAATACAGTATTTAATATTAATGATACTGGTTTTAATATATTAAATAATTCTACATTAAATAAAAAACAATTAATATCATATAATGAATTACAAAGTAAATTAAGACCATGTTATGCAAAAAATTATAGTGATATTTCTAAACAAATTATAGGATTAATGGTATATCTTTTACAAAAACATAATCCTTAATTTACTTAATTTACTTAATTTACTTAATTTACTTAATCAAATCAAACCAAATAAAATAAAATAAATTAAGTTAAAATAAGTTAAATATAATATATTATAAATATATTATATTATGACAGTGATAAATGGAATAGAAATTGACAATATTAAATATAATCAAAATATTATTAAAAAAGCATTATTAAACAATGAACCAATTGAAGATAAACTAAATGTTATTATTGTAATATCAAATCCAATGCAATTTGCGAGAAGATATATTTTGGCAAGAGAATTTATTAAAAGATGTGAAATGGAAGAAGAAAATATAAATTTATATATAGTTGAATTAATTTATGGAAATCAACAGTATATTTTAACTGATAAAAATAATAAATCACATCTACAATTAAAAACAAAAATACCATTATGGCATAAAGAAAATATGATTAATCTTGGTGTAAAATATCTTCTTCCTAAAGAATGGAAAGCATTTGCATGGATTGATGCTGATATAGAATTTGATTCACCTCATTGGGCAAAAGATACATTAAAATTATTAAATGGTACTTTTGATATAGTTCAATTATGGTCTCATTGTGCTGATCTAGATAAAAATGAAAAATGTATGCAAAATTTTACAAGTGCTGGATATCAATATATTAAAAATAATTGTAGTTATAAACAAAATACGGGCTTAGACTTTTCACATCCAGGATATGCTTGGGCGTGTACACGCAAAGCATATGATAAAATGAATAGATTATATGATGCTTCTATATTAGGTTCAAGTGATCATAATATGTTATTAAGTTTATTTGGTTATGGTATACAATCATTGAATGGTTTAACAACAGATGGATATAAAAAATCTATTAAAGAATACGAGAACAAAGTAAAAACATTAAGATTTGGTTATGTACCTGCTGTAATTAGACATTATTTTCATGGATCTAAAAAAAATAGAAAATATTCGGAAAGATGGAAAATCTTAGTAGATAATAAATTTGATCCACTAGAACATATTACATACGATGAAATTGGACTGTTAGTACCGACAAAATCATGTCCCCAACAATTATTAAATGATATTATGACATATTTTGCAGAACGCAATGAAGATGAAGGTATCAAATAATCATTACAAACCATCTGTGGTTTTGATTGGTATTTATAGCTTTAAAATCCTGTAAAAACCATTATAAAATCCTTGATTTTATGATGGTTTGTGACAGGAATTTTAACGGTATCAAATAATATTATGCTGTTGATTCTCCTTCTTCTTCTCCTTCTACTTCTCCTTCTTTTTTTTCTTCTGCTTTTCCTTCTGCTTTTCCTTCTGCTTTTTTTTCTTCTTCTCCTTCTTCTTCTCTTTCTCCTTCTCCTTCTTTTTTTTCTTTTTGTTTATTACGTTTTTCTTTTTTTCTCTCTTTACGCTGTTCTTCAAGTTTTTGCCGTTCTTCAAGTTTTTGCCGTTCTTCAAGTTTTTGCTGTTCTTCAAGTCTTTGTTGTTTTTGTTCTTCACTTAATGATTCTTCTTCTTTTTCTTTCTGTTCTCGTTTTTCCCTACGTTGTTTTTGTACTACTTCACGTTTCATAAATTGGGATAATTGAGTTTTTATTGAATCTATTTTTTTATCTAAAACTTTTAGCATATTGGCAATAACAACAAAATCTTGAGATCCTGATTTATCAGATTTTGGTGATTTTTGTATATTTTCTTGTGGATGTATATTTTCACCTGTTTCAGATACTTTTTCAGGTGGTTTAAAATTTGGATTATCACTTGATGATTTTCCCTCTTTTGCTTTTGCTTTAGCTTTAAATTTTTTAACTTGTCCTTTAATTTCTTTATATTTACTTTTAGCTTTGGATTTTAATGCAGATAATTTTCCTTTCATGTTCCCAAGGCTTTTACCAATTTTTCCAATATTTGGAAATTTGGCACTACCTATAAGTATATCTTTTTGTAGTTCTAAATATTTTAATTTATATTTTAAATATTTATATTCATAATTTTCATTATTATTATCGTAATTGTTAATATTATTCATATATTAATAATAATATAAAATCTATTTTTTTTATTATTATATAGTATATAAAATGGATTTTTATCAAAAATATATGAAATACAAAACAAAATATTTTAATTTACGTAATCAAACTGGTGGTGCTGGTGAATTAAAAGTAATATTTTTAAATGATAGTGCGGTAAGAAAAATATTAGAAGAAGATACACGATTATTAGAAAAATTAAAAGAAGCTGAAAGAAAAATCAATAAATATATTACAGAATATGAAAGTTTACAACAATTAAAAGATACATTCAAACCAAAACCGGCATCAGCACAACCAGCACAATCAGCGCAACCAGCACAACCAGCACCAGCACAACCAGCACAACCAGCATTACATGGAGGTTTAAATTTATTTAATTCCTCCGCAAAAAAGGAATTGAAAAAAGCACAAAAACAAGTAAAAAAAGCAGAAGATAAAACACAAAAAGAACAAGAAAAACTACGATTAGCATCAGAAAAACTCAGTTCTACTAAAGAAACTAGTCAAAAAAAAGTAGAAGAAAGTATTAGAAAAGAAGAAACAGAAAAAATAAATAAACTTAAAGATAAATTAAATTTAATTAAAAAAATGGTAGATGAAACACCATTACAAACAACAAAATGTAATATTATAGAAAATGGTATGCCTTTCTATAATTCATTAACACTAAAAGAAAAATTAACTTTTAAAATAGAAGATTTACCAGGTGTATATCATACATTTTATGGTAAAAAAATGAAGATTAGAACTAAGAAATTAAGTGATAAAATAGACAAAGAAGTTGATTTAACTAAAGGATATGGTGAAAATTATAATAATCTTAAAGATATTGTTCAAAATATATATACATCTTATGAAAATAGAATAAAATTAATTATTATTGTAAAAGATTTTGCAGGAAGTCCTGATTTATTTATATGTTGTTTTTCTGTTAATTGGAGTAAAGATAAAACAAAAGTAGACGAAATTGGCATATGTGATTCATTTAGACTTCAAGAAAGATTTAAAGATATGAATTATTTAGGTAGAGAAGGTAAAATCATTAAAAACAATATTACAACAAAAGTAAATGATTTACAAAAATCATTGCCGGAAGAATTAAAAAATGAAATAAATGAAATATTACCACCATCTGCAAAATCAGAAAAATCTGCAAATTCTACAGTATAAAATTGTTTCAATTAAAAATCTCAATAATTATAATCTTTCAATAAAAATTGTTTCAATTAAAAACCTCAATAATTTTTCTTCTAAGATTATAATTTTTAATAATTATAATCTTTCAATAAAAATTGAATAATAAACTATTATATTATATTATAATTAACCATAATAGATTATACTTAAATGAACTTATCCTGTACCCGATTTTCTTTTCTAACACAAATTAATACTATTGCTTATCTATGCAATAATTATGATATTTATTGTGATAATTATTGTCTTACCGATACTTTAAATAAATGTTATTGTTATTGTGATTCAGACAAAATATATTGTTATGAGTATACTTATTATCTACAACGCTTTTTTAGTGTATTATTTTTTGGTCTATTCGTTGCATGTATGTGTTATTACTTTTTAATATATATATGTAAGTGTTTCAGAGTATTAAAGGATAATAAACGTGATAATAATCGTGATTATAAATATTCTATTATAAATAATAATGTAATTAATGATCTACAAATAAATGAAACTCTGCCAAAATATGAAGAAATAAATAAATAAATTTTAAAAAAATAATATTATTTTTATATCTGATATATTCTTCCATTTAATAATATTATCTTTATTTAATGTTATTTTTTCAATAGAATTCACATTATATTTTTCTTTATTCATCTTAATAAATTGTAGTTTGTCATAAAAGACTTTAATACCTTTTTGTGTCATTTGTATTTCTAAATGTTTAAACAATAATTCATAAAATATTTTCGGTTCTAATTCATCTAAATTAATCTCATATGATTTTGTAATTTTTATTTGTTTTGCCAGATTTTTTGTAATCGTTTCTGTAATTATCATAAGATCACTTAATTTATCAGACAACTTAAAAAATGATGTGATTGCTCTATTATCCCATTGCTCAATTTGAGGTCTAACACAATCTCTGATTTTACCACGCTGAGACCATTTTGGTGTAGAATCTTTAAAATATGGGATTCCAATATATGAAGCAATTTTATAGATTATTTCTTTCGGTATGTCTAACATTGGTCTGATAAAATTTATTTCTTTATCTTTGAATTTTTGTGTTGTTTTAACTTTCATACCTCTTAAATTAATATAATGTGATTCTGATACAATATTTGTAAATATGTTTTCAAATTGATCATCATGATTATGACCCATAAATATATTATTTCCAAATTCATCATCATTTACACAATGAATATATGCATTGTATCTAATATCTCTAGTATATGATTCATATAAATCACGCATATTCCATTCCATCATATCCTTACGATTTATCTCAATAATCTTACGTATATATAATTTAATATTTAAAAAATTACACAACTTATCTAAAATGTTACATTCATCAGAACATTCTTCTCGATTATTATAATTAATATGAATTGCATTAATATTTACACCAATAAACTTTAGAAAATAACTCATAATTATAGAATCAACACCACCGCTAAGAGATATTATTCCATGTTCTATTTTATTATTTTTAATATTTTGTATAATATTATCAATAAACTCTATAATATATGCTGGTACTAAATTGTCAGCTATTTTTTTACTTAATTCTTCAAATGTAAGAGGATGATATTGTATAAATTCTTTTTCACATATCTGATTTTCATCATTAATAATAGTAATTACATCATTATTGTTTGATAATAAGATATTTTGTTTATCATCATTTAATTTGATATATCTTTTAAGAGTAGCTTTAAAAAATCTTTTGTAAAGAAGATTATTTTTATTATTTTTTATACAAAGTTTTGTTTCCTCAATTACAAACATAATATTGTCAAAATTATTTGTATGTCTCAATGGCAACATTACAAAACAAAAGTGTTCATCTTTCATATCATATTGATTTTTTATATAAAATGTTTTTGTAAAATCCAAAATATCATCTAAATGTTTTTTGATTTGTTCCTTATTATCATTATTATGATCTCTATAAATATGTCTTGGAATTTGATCATGCAATATAATCAATCCAAGACACAGTTTATATCTATCTAATATATAATTTATACTATAATTTGACATTTGTGATATATCATATTTTATTAAAAGTGTTGAATATTTTGTCTTAATTATTTCATCAAATTCTGGTGTAGAGTCAAACCAATTTTTTGAAACATCATCTTGAAACCAATAATCTACCAAAGAAGAAAGATCATCAAAAGATTCCATTTTATAGTAAACTATAATATAATTAATATTATACACATTTTGATTTACTAACATTATATTAATTCAATTTTTTTGAAAGAGGGAGTTTGCTTTAGCAAACTCTCTCTTAGAAGAAAAATTGAAAATATATAATCATTATAATTGTCTTATAATGTATATATATTATACAATATGGCATTTACTGTCAGACTTTCTAATTTTACCGGTACTACCCATTTCACTCAAGTGGACGACACTCTTTCAATTGAAGACTTCAAACAATTTTTGGCAACTTATCTTTACAATTCTGAAAATGTACACATTTTCAAAAATTCTCGTGAAATTATAACCGGAACCATTCAATCAAATGGAATTAGACCAAATGATATATTAAATATTGTTTGCAAAGTGAAGACTGGTTTTGATTTGATTGCAAATCAGATCAAAATGATACAGAATGAATATTATAACAAAATGAATGAGTTAAGAGAAGAAATAGAAGAAAATATTGCTCTTTTGGAAACTACGGAAACACCAGAAACAAAAGAAAAAACACCACTAGAAATATTGGGTAGTATTCAAAAAGAACGCGAAATTACAGAGGATGATTATGAAAAAGAAGATATGAGAATTCTATTTCAACGTTGTCGTGATCAAATAGAAGATGAAGCAAAAAAAATGCAACGCACTAAAAAAGAAAACGAGAGGACTAGACAAAAACTCGAAGCCTTGAAAAAGAAAATGAGTCTAAAAAAGAAGAAAATTAACCAAAAAAATGAACCTAAAAAAACATTTGGTGGATTTAAGAAAGGTTTTTTGCTTAAATAATTTTTTTTATATTTTTTTATATTTTTTTATATAAAGAATATATATAATGAATGGATTAGACTTATTATTATTTATAATATTATTACTATTAATAGTATACATTTATCAAACACGTGAATATTTACCAGCTGAATCTGAACAAGAAAATAAAAAAGAAGCAATTAAAACTAAATATTGTGCACCAGGAGAGGAAAAAAAATGTACTAAAGATTCACTTTGTATTGGAAATGATATAGAATGTAATAAATTATGCATAAGTGGAAGTTCTGAACCTATTGAACCAGGAATACGTAAATGTCTATAAATAAATTTAATGATTCATATCGTTTGAATAGATTTTATTAACGATATTATTTACTCTGATAAAACTCGAACATTTGGGAATGTCTTTCAAACTATGAGCACCTATATATGTCATGGATGATCTTATACCACCAAGGATATTTAAAATAGTTTGTTCAACATCGCCTTTGTATGGAATTTTTACACATTTACCTTCAGCACTTCTATAATGAGCAACACCGCCATGATATTTATTCATAGCATTTGATGATGACATACCATAGAACACTTTATATTTTTTTCCATTTTCTTCTATTAATTCACCTCCACTTTCTGTGTGTCCAGCAAACATAGAACCACACATTACAAAATCGGCTCCTCCACCTAATGCTTTTGAAAAATCACCAACATTTTGTATACCTCCGTCTGATATAATATGACCATTTAATCCATGAGCAGCATCAGCACATTCCATAACTGCACTAAATTGTGGATAACCTATACCAGTTTGTAATCTAGTAGTACATACTGAATTATGAACAATATTATCATTGGCGATAAAACTATGAGTATCACAATCTACAGTTATATCGAATACTTCTTCTAGACCATTATTTTCAAAATAAAAATTAGATTCATCAGAATAAACATACTCATTAGAAATAGATTCTAGACATGTAAATCGCATATTTTTAGTCATATTTTCTAATTCACACCATTCAAAATTATTTGTTTCTTTATTGAATATCCAAAATCTGTGTTCTGGTGTACATATTGTTTCTGTTATTTTTGTGGAATTAATATATTGAGTTAATTTTACTGTATTTTTAATACCTTGATTTAATACAGCAGTTACGATTACTGCTTGATGATTCATATTGTTAACTTTATCACCAACTTTAATATCTTTTATATTTTTATAAGTTCCATTTGCCATTAAAACTCGAGTATCACCTGCAAAACAACCGGATCCAATACCAACCTTTACTATATCAACACCACAATGCATAATTAATTCTTCAACTAATTCTTTTGTTACAACATTACCAGCTACAATAACTTTGTCTGGATTTTTTTCTTTTATTCTTTTTACTTTATTTTGAAAATTAATTGAATAACCATTTGCAACATCTACACAAATAAAATTAATTTTCTTTTTGGTGACAATATTATCAAGTCTTTCTAAATCTGAATCAGTAATCCCAGTAGAAATCATAAAATAATCTGGATCTAAATCATCGGGAATGTCTTCTGCTGTATAATATTTATGAAGACATGTTATAACTTTAAATTCTTGTAATTTACGTGCCATTTCTATTGTGCCAGTTGTATCCATATTTGATACAATAATAGGAACACCTTTCCACACATATGATGAATGTTTAAATTTTATTTCTCTTTCAATAAGAGCTTCAGAACGAGAACTCATATCAGATCGTTTGGGAAGAAGAAGGACATCAGAGAAATCAAGTTTAATATCTAAATCAATACGCATTATTATAATAATATTAATATAGTGTATTACTTAACTATTATTATATTTTTAAATCAATTTTTTAATATTAAATAATAATAATATATATAATATGACATCTAATCAAAATCAATCACTTTGTCAATATATTAGAAATAAATATAATAGATGCAAAATTAAATGTGGATATTATTATGATAATCTAAAACCATACATTCGTTTATCATTAGAATTTACAAAAATAATAATTGGTTGTTTATTATTTATATTTGTACCACAAATATGCAAAGGACCAGATGATATTGTACAAAGTTTAATAAAAAGTTATAATATAGATATAACACTTGACCAGATAAGACGTCCTTGTACACTACAAGATAATTTTTTTGATGTAGATGATTATAAAATATTTGTAATAACATGGAATTTTTTAACACTAATATGTTTTTTAGTTAATTTTTGTTGGGAAATAAAGAGAGAAAAATATTTACAATCACATTTTGAATCTACAATTAAAAAACCAATAACAAATATTAATGATGTATTTGAGGAAAATAATAAATTAGATATATCATATCAAAATAAAACAAAAATATTATATTATATTAATTATTGTTGTTTATTTATGGTTTTAACAAATATATTATTTACATCAATAATGATTTATAAAAATTATTATGATGGGTTTCGTTCTGTAACCGGATTAATAACATGTGTTATATTAATTTTTCAAAAATTATATTATAATTATGATACATTAAATATATCATTAAAAGAAGGATATGTATTATCAACAACTTTAACAAAACCACACGATTATAATACATTAGAACCAATTAAATTCAGACAAAATGAATATATTAAAAAATATAATAAAAATAAATCTTACAGAATATATTATTTAGGCAAAGAAACTGAAGATGATATAGAATATGATAAATATGCAATGCAAACATACAATGAAATAGAACCTACGCCAATTTTAATACCATATGATAAAAATAAGAATCATATAAATAAATTTAATAAATTAGTAAGACAAAAAATTAAAGACAGAATTAAAAATGAAATTAGAGTTAATAATACAGATAATAATGAATATGACAATATGAAAAAATCACTAGATTTAAGAGAATTAAATATAAGAAATAAAAAACGAAAAACCGATATGTCAAAAGACAATAATGATAATAATGATAATAATGACAATAATGACAATAATGATAATAATGTTAATAATGATAATAATGTTAATAATGTTAATAATGTTAATAATGATAATCAAGACAATAAAAATAATGAAAATAATAAACATAATCAAAATACAGATAATTTAAATAATACACCGATTCAACCTATATCGCCAAGAAAGAGACAAAGTATATCATATTTATCTATTGAGAATGATATGGATATAGAAGAAATTAATGATATAATGAATATGAAAAGTCATATAAATGATGAGATTAAATTAAAAAATAGAAAAATTCCTGATCATATCAAAGAAAAATATAATGAAAGAGCAGACTTAATGAATCAGATTAAAAAGAATAATATTCATCTAAATAAAATTTCTGAGTCAATAGTATAATAAATTTTAATGACAATAAATTATAAATATATTAAATTTTATAAAGAATTTATAGAGCCGGATAAAGAATATAATATTATTTCATGTTCTGTTTTTAGATTAATTAATAATTATAAAAATGAAAATATGTATACAGAAGGATTACATATATTATTAGATAATATTGAAAATATGTTTCCTGATTTTTATTTGCGTATTTATTATGATAATTCTGTTATAGATTATAAAACACCGAATAAAATAAAAAATACCAAGAATTTATTTCAGCCGTTGTTTGATAAATTACGTTTACATCCAAAAGTTCAAATGATGCGATATGAAATGAATGAATTTAAATATGATGATATTCATCATAAAGGTTTAGTTGGAACAATACCAAGATTATACCCATTATTTGATACAGAATATAATAAAAATATAAATTTAGTTATAGTATTAGATATAGATTTAAAAAATTATGAATTAGAAGCAACAAAAAAAAATTTATATAATTTCAAAAAATCACAAGTTGATTTTTTTTATAGAACTAGGTTAGAATATGATTTGCAACCACGTTTCCAAATATTAACAAAATATTTCAATATTAAATTTCCTATTATGGCTGGAACAATTATTAATAAATTAAAATTTCCATTAATTATATTGGATGATTTTTTTAAATGTATTTTAAATAAAAATCTATCAGAATGTGAATATTATAAAAAATTTGATAATCTATTAAATGTCAAATATAGTTCAAAATTTAATGAATATAAATATGGAATTGATGAAATATTAACAATGATAATGAAAGAATATTTATATAAAAATAAAATTAAACATTTAATTCTAATCCACAATAATAAAACTGATATATTTTATGATATTTTGGTTAAATATAGAGAGAAAAAAATTTCAGAAAATATTTTTAGAAATACATTAAAATATTTGTTAAAAGATGAATTTAATAATAGTAAATCTCTAGAAGAAAATTATAAAATAATTGATAACATTATTTATATACCTATTAAAGATATTAATACAAAAATAACAAAAGATGAATTAATAAATAGAACAACTCAATTAATTTATCAATTTGATAAAAATGAATTAAATAAAAATGATTATGCTTTTACTAATTACGAAATTAAATATTTACGGGAAAAAGAATATAAATATTATATAATCGATTATATCAACCAATTTACAAAAGATAATGTGCAAAAAATTGATTGGATAGAATGATAGAATGATTAAATAATATAATTATTTGCCTCTATTTTTTTATTTATAACTTTAGTTATAAATAAAAAAATTGACTTTTAAACTATTTACGTTGTTAACATTACAAAAATAACAAAATAAAAATGTCTTTTCTAACTCGTCTTTCTAATATTTTTACTAAAGAAGTTGATGCTTATGCTTTTGAAAAAACAGGTCTGACAAAAATTTATGTTCCATCTTATGATATCTATGCTCATTATTATTCAGATACAGAAGAATTTATTCCATATAAATCAGATAAACCATTTGATGAAAATAATAAAGATTATACAAATGTTCGAAAAATTAAAATAAGTACATCCTTTCTTTCATATTTATGTGATTGGTATCACATACGTGAAGAAAATAAAAAATGGTGTGATCAAAATAAATCATATTTTGATGAGATTACTAAATAAAAAATTTGACTTTTAAACTATTTACTTTGTTTATATTACAAAAATAACAAAATAAAAAATGTCTACAAAAGTTTATTCTTATCAAATTAAAGCATATGAATCTCAAGGAAACTGGGTTTTATACTAGTATATGAAAAGTTGATAATTCTTGATAATTATATGTATATTTTCCTTATATTTTCCTTATATTTTCTTATATTTTCTTAATCCGAGAAAAATAAATTATATAAATTTATTTTT
>Ga0214921_10001239_pt1 | contig 44086 bp, 45 predicted proteins | sample LL1505_MetaG_FD_177992 | JGI IMG/M metagenome (GOLD analysis project Ga0214921, IMG submission 177992) | Freshwater microbial communities from Lake Lanier, Atlanta, Georgia, United States - LL-1505 | ecosystem: Environmental > Aquatic > Freshwater > Lake | place: USA: Georgia | collected...
TCAGTTTTTTGAATTAGTTTTGAAAATTAGACAAATTTGGTTTAGTTTTTTGTTAGTTTTTTGAATTAACCGAGAGAAACTCCCTTTTTTGGTTTAGTTTTTTGTTAACTTTTTGATTTCACTCGATTTTTTAATACTTTTTAAATCAATTTTTTAACAAAAAAGTAAATTAACTTATAAAATAATATAAAGACATTCTATATTATTTTCTATTATGGAAAATTTCTCTCTAACTTGTAATAACAAAAAGGTATGGGCTTTTTATCAAGAACATAAAAATATAGATTTTGAATCAATGAATATTATATTTGTTGACATTATGTTGAACCTATCTCAAGACATGAATTCTTCTCTCAGCAATAATATAGCAGCACAACTTTTAAACAATGTTAAATCTTTACAATCTCAAGTAAATAGCGTATCTGATTCTCTCAATAAACTTCAGGCTGAAACCATTAATACCTTTGGAAATAAATTCAATGAATTCAAAAAAGAATATTTTGAAGATGTTAAAATGATTTTATCGACAAATACTTCTGACAAAATCGCTCCCCTTGTTAAAGAATACAATTCAATTTTATTGGATAAAATTTTTATCATGATCAATGATGTTATTCCAAAAAATAATGAAAATTTAAACAAACAAATACAAGAAAATATTAAAGTATTACACAATTCAATGAATGAAGATACAAATAAACTGGTGAATTCAACCATCAATAAAAAGTCTCTCGATGAGTTCATTAATCTTTTGGATAATAAGATTTCAAATACGATTTCTAATTCTCAACAAATGATTAATACTATTGTTTCATCATCTGAAAAAAGATTAGATACTACAATTAATCAAATGAAAACATCTACAGAAAAACATATATTAGATATTAAAGATATTTCGTCTTCGAATCAATCAACTCAAGTAATGTTACAAAATAATGTTGGGGAATTACTAAAAAAAATGGAGGTGTCTTCCTGTAAAGGTAAAATGTCTGAAAATGTTCTATTCAATATATTACAATCCTTGTATTCAACTGCGCAAATTGATATTGTTGGAGACCAAAAAGAAACGGGGGATATTATGCTTACAAGAAAAAACAAACCTACGATATTGATTGAAAATAAAAATTGGAGTCGAAATGTTATTCAAGATGAAGTTAAAAAGTTTATACGCGATGTTGAAATTCAAGGATGTTGTGGTTTATTTTTATCGCAAAACTATGGAATCGCAAATAAAGAAAACTTTGAAATCAATATAAATGATGGTAATGTTCTGTTATATGTCCATGAAGTGAGAAATGACGCAGAAAAAATTAGAATTGCTATTGATATGATTGATAATTTCAAGTACAAGTTAGACGAAATTATTATTAACAATGGCAATAGTTATACGATTGACAAAGAAGTCCTTGATGAAATCAATAAGGAATACCAATATTTTGTCTCTCAAAAATTATTACAAATTAAAACTGTGAAGGATTTTGGTCAAAAAATGATTAAACAAATCGAAGAAAATGATTTTCCGTCTTTGGAAAAATTCTTGTCTACCAGATATGCTTTTTCTTCAAGTAAATATGTTTGTGAATTCTGTGATTTTGTTGGAAAAAACCAATCTGCCATGTCTGCTCATAAGAGAGGCTGTAAATCAAAACTAAATGTTGTTACTATTGATGATACACCTCCTATTATTTCTCAACCAATCATTGTATCCACTGAAAAAGATGTATCCACAAAAAAAATAATAAAGAAATGATGATAAAATCAAAAATAAATTTATATACAAAACATATTATATAATGTCTTTTGTATATCTTCTGGTATCCACCGATAATGCCACCTATGTAGGCGCTACGGTAGACCTTGACCGCCGATTAAGGCAACATAATAAGGAAATCAAAGGCGGGGCTCACGCCACAGGTGCCAAAGTCGGCAAAGGTGAGACATGGGAACGCGCATGTCATGTCGCAGGATTCCCTGATTGGCAAGCAGCACTACAATTTGAATGGAGATGGAAACAATTAAGCCGAAAATTACCTGCCTCTATGTTCCCTCTAGAGAGAAGAATGAAAGCACTCAAACAACTTCTTGCTTTAGAACGACCCACCTCAAAAGCCAAACCCTATACTGAATGGGGTTCTCTCCCTCAAGTCAATTTAGAAACTCAAGATGCTCATTTATATTACAATAAATGTGATAAAATATAAATTATACCTTTCTTTTTATCCATTTTTACTTTTAGAAAAAGAGGTCAATGAGAGAAATGACAAACGAATAATTAATTTATTTTTGTATATATTTTTGTATATTTTTCTATATAACACATGTCCCAAGAGTTTGATATTGGCGACTGGGTATATATCGATAAAGAAAAACAGAAATACGGGCAAATAATCGATGAAGATGATGAATTGTGTAAAATCAAAGCAACACAATGTGTAAAAATTGATGAAAAAACCTGTAAATTAGATACATTTCACCCAAATTATAATACAAAATGGATAGATAAAGCCCAACTCACACACATGGTTATCAATAAAACTAAAACTAAAACAAAAGGGAGGATTGTCAAACAATCAAGAGGATAAAAATCGTAACTCGTAAATATACAAAATAAAAATATATAAACTAATATTAATTATATATTTTATCATGGAATTATTTCCCATCGTCAAACCACCTGAAAAAAAAATATTTTTAAAAATGTTGGATAGATGTGACCGTTTAGGAACAAATCTAATTAATTATGTTTCACAAATTATTCACGCTTATGATAATCATTATTTTATTCTTTTTGAACCTGATTTGAATTATGGTAAAAGTATTTTTGTGAAATCTTTAACTGATTTTATTCATTTGTACAACCAGACATTACAAGAAAAATACGCAGATATTCAGGAAAGTGAAGAAATTGTTATTTGTAACGACAGCGATTTGAATTACACTACTTCTCTCACCGTTAGACATTTAAAAAGTGATTTGATATCATATTTTAAACAATATTTATATAAATATATTCGTCCTACATTTGAAACCTATTCTCTTGAAAAGAAATATAGCATTCCATTTGACCCTAAAAAAACGATTTTGGTTCATTTACGATTAGAAGATGTCATGACCTGGCCTAATTATGATGGCAGAGTTTGCTCAGGTCATTATGCCTGGTTAATTAATAACAATGAAAAATGTGAGTGGAGCTGTTTTGGATGGAAATACAATCGCCAAACCCCTTTACCTACCCAAACGATTCAGTTTCAAATTGACGATGCTTTATTGAAATATCCTGATTATGAAGTCGTTATTATCACATCGCCTGGTAATTATGGCACCGGTTTTTCTTACCGGTCTATTCGTAGTAATGACGAAAACCTCGATTTATACTTGCTTTGTAATTCAGAGGTGATTATTTTATCTCGAAGCAACTTTTCTCTCAGCTCATTGTTTTTTGGAATAGCAAAAGAGGTGTATGTTCCCATGTGGGGACACTTGGCATGTATTGGTCCATGTACAAAATTTGATAATTGTAATTTCAACTATTTCTATTAGGTGACATTTATTTCTTTGGGTATATTATATGACAAAAAAAAGAATTGGTACAAAAAAAGAAGTGTTAAGAAACAAATGAAGCGAAAATCAAGGAAAATGAGGAAAAATATGAAAGGTGGTAATCGTGCATTTGTCGAAAAAATTGCTCGTTGTATTCCTCAAGACCCGGTGAATTATTCAGATATTCCTATCGCTGAAAGTAAATATATAAATAATGATGATGATTGGACGAAATTAGCCGAAAATATATCTTATAATGGAGCTATTGAATTTCAATGTGATGGTAAAGATGCTAAAATATATGGAATAAATCTTGATATAAATTTTGATACAGATACTAAAAAGGGTGAACTTTATGGAAAAATTGGAAATTCGACACCCGTTCGTTTATGGCGCAATGGTTTACAACAAACATACGAAGAACGTCCTTATTCAGTTTTTGGATTTAGTCAAACATCACCCGTAACTCCTCCAAGAGGAACACGCGCAAATTTACCTCCACCTCCAATAAATAGAAGAAACACAAATCAAGGATTACATACACAAGATATTCCTACTAGTAATCTCAGAGTTGATGGTGTTAGTCTTTTTGGAAACGACATACCAGGACATCGTGCTTACACCGGGTATAACAATTCGCGCAACCGGACTGGTTACCCTCTTCCCAAACCTCCCAGAACACAATAAATATTTTATGTTTCATGCTAATCATAAAATATTATACTACATTATCTTGTTTTTCTCCTGGAACTTCTTCCTTCTTTTCTTCTACTTTTTGTGCTACGGTTTTTTTTGTATGTAATGCTACACAACTTGTACTAGAACACCCTAAAGAAAATCCAGTGAAAAACCCTCGAATTCTATCGAATGATAGCCTCCAACAACGACGGCAATTATCACACCCTTTTTTATCACAATCCGTTGAACCACAACATTTTGTGACTTCTTCTTTTTCCACCTTTTCTGCTTCTAAAGACACATCTACTGCTTTGTCTTGTTCTTTTTGTTCTTGCTTATCCTCCTCCATTTATACTATATACAGACAAAAAATATTATTTTTCGACTAATATTTCCTTAGCGACCATTTTTATTATTTTGTTGTAATTCTTTTGGGCTTTTTCTTTATCGGTTTCTCCCAAACTCTGGTCTATTAGCTTTGTATACAAGTCACTCTTTTTATTATTCGGGTCTTTGTATTCCGGATTGGCTTTCGCCCAAAGATTCATCTGCTTCACATTCTTGTGTTCAATCGCCTTAATTGCCTTTATCATTTGTTCTTTATTATCATCTTTATGCCAAGTATCATTGTTTTTCACATGAATCACCTCCCTCTTTAAATCACTACAGTGAATCGGGCGTTTGCTTACATCCAACGTATTTAATCCCTTTATTAAAATATTACTTATACCACCACAATACCCAAGAGGACCAAAATTTTCAAAATCTGTTAAGGATAAAATTAGTGATTCCAAGAAATCACTCAAATTCAACGCATCTTTACATGTCTCATTCAAGAATACATTCAAATTGAATTTGTTATTATTGTTTTGTGTTATGTTATTATTATTTGTTATACTCCGGTCTTTACTTATTTCAAGCATTTGTTTATTCTGTTCAAGTATAAGTTCCTTGAATTCCTGGTTCTGTTTTAAAAGCTCAAGTATCATTTCACTTGAAAAATCTCCACCTCCAGGTACACTTTTTTCAGTTGGTTCGGGTTCTTCTATATCCATTTTGATATTTTCTTGGCTGTTTTTTGTATCACACTTCTTTTTATGCTTCCATAAACCACTCTTATTTTTATAACTTTTTCCACACCCACACTCGAAGACTTTTTGAGACTTTGAGATTTCCATGGTTTCCATTTGGTTTCCATCCTTACTGACAAGATGTTTATCGGTTAAAAGGTGTTTGTTAAAATCGCTTTTTCTACAGCATGAATAGTCACAAAACTCGCAGTAAAAATTGTTGAGACTTTTTGAGACTTTTGAGATTTCCATGGTTTCCTAAAATGGAAACAGAAAAAATCTCTAAATCTTTTCCCAATTAAAATCTATTTTTATGCTCACAAAATTATGCTCTCTTGGAAAATTCCACGAAAAAACCGGGAGAGCTTTATGCTCTAAAATGACCAAAAAACCCCTGTTTTTCATCAAAATACTGGCATATTTGAAAAATGGACATACCAAAAATGTCCATTTTTACTTTTTCCATTTACTTTTGTCTTAAAATTACAATTTTTAGTAATGCCTATTCTTCGAAAATATATAAAATATTTATAATAATTGTATAATTATTTTACCGTAAGTTTTTATACCCCCAAATTTTTGATTGTTTTAAGTGCCGAATCAGGAGTTACCGATATACTATCTATCTTTTCATTAATTAAAAAGTTACAAAACTCAATACTGTCGGATGGTTGTTGACCACAAAACCCGATTTTCACCCCGTTTTCTTTATAAACTTTGATTGCCATGCTAATCATTCTTCTATAACTTAAATTTTCATCATTCGATAAGTGCGTAATTTTATCACTGTCTCTATCCACACCCAATGTTAATTGTAACAAATCATTACCACCAATGGAGACACCATCAATCATTGGACTAAATTCCGCAGCTTCTATGACATTTGAAGGTATTTCACACATTAAATATATTTGAAGCCCATTCTCTCCACGTTTTAATCCATAAGACTCCATTTTTTGTATTACCAATTTACATTCTTCTGGAGTTCTACAAAATGGAATCATAACAATAATGTTGGTCATTTTCATTTCTTCGCGCGCATATTTAATCGCCTCACATTCTAACTCAAATCCCTTTTGGTATTCACTAGAATAATATCTTGACGCACCTCTCCAACCAATCATTGGATTTTCTTCATTTGGTTCATAAATATCACCACCAATTAAATTCTTGTATTCATTGGATTTAAAATCAGACAATCGAACAATCACATCATTTGGATAAAATGCCGACGCAATTTTCGAAATACCGCGCGCCAATCTTTTGATAAAATACCATGTTCCATTATCATGACTTCCTATGATTTCATATATTTTCTCTCTAACATCATTTCTTATTTTTGGATAATCACAAAGAGCAATTGGGTGAATTTTAATATAATTACTAATGATGAATTCTAATCTGGCTAATCCAACACCACTATTTGGAATAATCGAGCTGTTGAAACTATTTTCTGGGTTACCTACATTCAACATTAATTTGATTGGTAATTTTAAATTGTTACTTATTTGAATACGGTCAATTTCATAACTCAATATTCCCTCATAAACAAAACCTTGTTCACCTTCCGCACAAGACATGGTGACCTCTTTTACATCTTTTAAAGTTTCCGTACAATTACCTGTACCGACGATTGCGTTCAATGCCAATTCACGCGCAACAATAGCAGCATGACATGTCCTTCCACCCTTGTTTGTAATAATGCCCGACGCGATTTTCATAATAGGCTCCCAATCTGGGGTTGTCATATCGGTAACCAATACATCACCTTTTTCAAACAACTCAAAATCACTTATGTTTTCTAATACTTTAATTTTACCAGTGCTTATTTTATCGCCCACTGAAACACCGGTGGTAAGTATTTTACCTTTTTCTCTCAAAATATACTTTGTCAATTCCAAATTTTCATTATTACTATGAACAGTTTCTGGTCTTGTTTGTATGATATAAATATTTTGGTCTATACCATCAATTGCCCATTCAACGTCAACCCCCATTTGTTTGTTGAACATTTTTGAATAACATTCTTCTAGTCTTAAAATATATCTACCGAGAGAAATAGACTGATTATTTGCGATACTTATATTGAATCTTTCATTGTGATTTGTTTCTACTTCTTTTACGCCGCCATTTTCATCATATATAATCTTGGTCTGTTTATCACCCTTTTTCTTTGTAATAATTGGGTCCGCTTCTATATCTTTTAATAATCGTTTATCCAAAATGATTTCATCTGGTTTTACACCACCTGAAACTACCAACTCGCCTAAACCAAAAGATGAATTTATAATTACTGCTTTATTGTATCCAGTTTCTGGGTCAATCGAAAAAGCAACACCAGCCGAACCTATATCTGAACGAACCATCTTTTGGACCGCTACTGATATTTTTACTTCACCAATTTTAATATTGTGTGTTTTACGATAAGAAATCGCCCTACTATTGAATAAAGAGGCAAAACATCTTTTTACCGATACCAATACATCATCAAAACCGCGTATATTTAAATACGTATCTTGTTGTCCAGCAAAAGATGCGTTTGGTAAATCTTCCGCTAAAGCAGATGACCTGATTGCCACTTCTAAATTTTCATTACTATATAAATTACACAATTCCTTGTAATTCATTATGATGAGTTCCTTGTGTAGAATTGAAAATTCAGAACTAGTAATTAAATTTTTCAAATATTTGGATTTTTCTTCTAAAATACCGACATTTTCAACGTCAATATTTTCGATTGTTTCACTTATAATAGTTTCTAGATTATTGTAAGTTATAAAATTATCATAAAACTCGGTTGTAATAGCAAATCCATCAGCAATCGAAAATAACATTTTCTTTGATAATTTGTATAACTCACCTAAAGAACAACATTTTCCGCCTACTAAATTTTTGTTCTTGTACGAACAGTCTTTGAACCAAATAATTTCAGACATTATACTAACCATGTCTAAAATTATTTTATTTTTTAATCGTATTTTAATCGTATTTTAATCATATATTTGTAATCCTACCAAATTTTCATCGTTTAATATTTTATTTTGTAAATATTCTAACAACGCGCCACCACCAGTAGAGACGTATAAAGACCCATTTTTATGCTTTACGAGTGAACTCGTCTCGCCACCACCAATTATGATTGTCTTGTTGTTTTGTTGCTTCAAATAATCCAATAATAAAATACTACCCTTGACATATTGTTCATTTTCAATGACACCGAGAGAACCGTTCCAAAAAATAATATCTGAATCATCAATCAAATCCATTAATTTTTTCACACTTTCTTTTCCTATATCATATACGTTCAAATGAGTGTTTTTTATATTTTCAATATAAGTCGACGCTGTATTTTCATCCAAATTTTCACCACCAAAACCATCATTCATAACCATTTCATTTTCTGTTGTTGGAGTATAATGTTTCGCAATGCCTCCTGCTATGAAAATTGTCGAATTCGCGATTTTCTTTAAAGAATGAATGATTGGAATTTTATCTGCGATTTTATTACCTCCAATAATTCCCAATACTTTCTTGCCATTGCTCTTGATTAATGTATTTATCTTGGACACTTCTTTTTCAATTAATAACCCATAACCATACATTTTTCCAAATGTTGAAACCGCATGAATACTCAAATGTTTTCGATGCGTACAACCAAACGCATCACAAATAAAGGCATCCCCCAAATTTTTATAAATATTCAAAACATCTAAGTCAACCTGGTTTATTCCCTTTTCATATTCAGTTTCTTCTTTATGGAAACGAAGATTTTCCAATAAATAAATTCCTTGGGGATTTTTTAATTCTTGTAACGTTTCGAGAGATAAACCCTTTTCCAAAAATGTTACCTTTCTATTCAAATATTTTTCCAAAACAGGAATCAAAAATTTCAACGAATATTTATCCTCTGCTCCCTTTGGTCGCCCAAAATGAGAAGTTAATACAATATATTTGGGTTTTTTTTCCAGTATTTTCTCAATTGTAGGAATTGCTGAATATATTCTAAATTCATCACTAATTTCACCCTTTTTGTTTACTGGAACATTAAAATCAAAACGACCCACGACACCCTTGTCTTTTAAATGTAAATTTTCCAAATAATATTTTTGTTTGATTAAACGATTATTATACTCATACATGTGTTGAACTAATCGAATTATTTGAGATGAATACGACCATTCATTATCATACCATACCATTAATTTGAAACGTCCATTACCAATTTCAATCGACGCATTTGTATCCAAAATGGACGGTGTAGTAGTTGTCGTAAAATCACTGCTTACCAATTTTTTACTAGAACAATCATATACGGTTTTGTAATATTCACTATTTTTCAAAATATGTATGATATCATTCATTTTAATGTCACTATTTTCTAATTCAACATTTACATCCAAGAGAGAACAATTCAATACTGGAACCCTAACACTTGTACCGTTTATCTTACCATTTAATTCAGGTAAAACTGAAATTACAGACGAGGATGCCCCTGTTGTATGCGGTATTATATTATTTAATATAGAACGATTCGTTCTGGATGTCTTTTGTAAAACATCAACCGCATATTGTGACGCAGTAGTCGCATGAATTGTTAAAAATACACAATTCTTTATTTGATAATTATCATTCAATAATTTTAACAAAGGACTAATACAATTTGTTGTACATGATGAACCAGAAATCACTTTTTCTCCATCATAATTGTTTTCATTCACACCATAAATTAATGTTTTTGTATTGTCTTTAGATGGAGAAGTCATTACAACATAATCTACATCATGGTCATTACATTTTTCAGTGGTTAAATATGAACCAGTCGCATCTATTAAATATTCACACCCATTTTCTCTCCAATTAATTTTTTTAGCATCTCTTTCACTGATTAATTTTATGACGTGATTCTTTATCTTAAATGTATTTACATTTATGATTTCTACTGTTATATCATGTTTCCCGTGAACTGTATCATATGATAAATAGTCTTCAATTTCGTGAATATTAATATTCATCGCATTTAAACAACAAACTGAAAATTTATCATTATTAAGCAATTGTAATAAAACACATTTACCGATTCTTCCAAAACCATTCAAACCGACTTTTATCATAATATTTATATTCTTTAAAAAATATTTATATTCTTTGAAATATATTTAATTATAATTTAAATTTAAATTCAAATTATAATTATATTTATAAATTATACATTATGTCTAAAACAAATAAAAAAACATGTCCAGAATGTAATGGTAGTGGTTTTATTAAAACCCAAAAAATTAAATGTAATATTTGTTATGTGAATAAAGAAAACTGTTGTGACGCGGATGGATTTATTAAACAACCGCCATATAAAGAATGTAAACTTTGTTCAAGTTCAGGGGAAGTCGAAAATTGAATTTATGTATTGAATGGAAATTCATATGTTCTCACTTGTTCAGCCAAATCGTTGTATTCCTTGGTAATTTTTTCAACATCATCAGTGTAATGCATATCAAGGCCAATACTTCTCATAAATTGTGTTCTATGGTATCGTTTAATCACCTTATCGACAATAAATGGCACTCCTAGGTAACGAAAATGCTTATTATAATATGCCTTTTCACTGTGCTTTATGGTACCCTCTGGACGACACCAGTGTGCTCCATGACCATAATTCATCTCTTGTATTTCAGGACGGTAGAAACAAAGACTTTTGCTTTCATGTATGAAATCCATGCCTTTATTGATGGAATGTAAATCGATGTCGCTCAAATCAAGGGTTTGACTTTCGCCCAACATTTCCACGCCTTGAACCGTTAATATAGTGGTGCCCTGCTCTCTTTCGTATTCCAGGTCTTTTTCGGTGACGCATAACCATTCGTCCATATCCAAGGCAAGAATCCATCCGTCTTGAACACTTTTCCAACAGTGATTTTTAACGCCTCTTTGGGTTTCCTCGTTTTGTTGGTTATCTGATTCAAAATACATCACTTCGCAACCTAATGATTTCGCAATTTCTACAGAATTATCGGTGCTATGATTGTCGTAAATTATGATTTTACTATTAGGAAGATATTTTCTATAATGCGCAATCGTTTGCGGTAATAAAACGGATTCGTTATAACAAAGAATATAAATATTCACGGGTACTGTCATTCTATTTAGTAATTATATACACATCTTTTTATTTGAGTTAACACATAAATAATATATTTTTATAATATATGAGTCAAACACCTACAAATAAAAATAATAAGAAAAAATATGCTCTTCCCGAAGGTAGTCAACCTGTTAGACTAAAAAATAATAAAGAAAATTTTCTTATTGTGGATACATCTCAATTTATGAATCAGTTAAAAACTCCTGAAAAAACGACGAGTGAAATCATTTCTGACCCCCCAACAAGAATGTTATCTGATAGTGGACATGAACTTTTTCATGATATGTATGGAATACATCCTGTAACAAGTGAAACGTATAAACCAGACATCATTTATTATAAACCTGGAAATGAAGGTTACAAGCCAATTGTTCCAAAAATTGAGAATTTTGTACATCCAGATAAAAGAATTGGTGATGCACGACCACAACGTCTAGATTTTTCGTCAAAGGATGATATTGATATAGGCGGAAAACGCAGGCGTAAAACGAAACGTAATACAAAGCGAAAGAAAACACGTCGCCATAGACGTCGCAATACCAGAAAATATAAATAATAATTTAAAAAGTATATAAAATAATTATTATTTATAATATAAATGTGGATACATATTTGTTTATTTTTCCTTTTCGTATCAAATACCCAAAGTTTTACATTTGTAAAGACCAATAACGGAAAATATCCAATATCACGACCGCATTATGAAAATACAAGAACAAATAAAGATAAACCACAATACGGTGACCGCTCATTGAATCGAACTACTTTAATTCGGCCTGAAAGAAAATATCCTCTATCGCGAAATTATCAGGAAGGTTATATTCGACGCCTGAATTCGAATAATCAAACTGAACAAGATTTTAAAATTCTTGGGGAGGAAGAAGAAAACCCAGATATTGATGAAGATGTAATAGAAAATCTCATTACAAAATTACTGGAAAAAGACACGAATTATACGGATGATGGAAACCCAATAAATACCCAGAAAAAACAGGGCGGTATCCGTATTATAATGAACAAGGAGATGTTTAGTCAGTTTATGAATAATGGTGATAATGATGATGAAGATAATGAACCATTTGGGGGAAGGTCAAAAAATCGGGATAAAAAATCAGATAATTTTGAGGTCATTACAAAATTCCCTTATAATTTCACGGATATTGGCGGTTTTGATAAAATCAAAAATGAATTATCACAATGTATTGATTTTTTAACCAACTATGCCAAATATTCCAAATATAATGTCCGTGTTCCCAAAGGTCTTATTTTAGAGGGACCGCCCGGAAATGGAAAAACTTTATTGGCAAAAGGTCTAGCAGGTGAGGCAAAAGTCGGTTTTATTGCTGTTTCAGGGTCAGAATTTCAAGAAAAATATGTGGGGGTTGGTTCATCTAGAGTTCGAGAATTATTCACCTTGGCAAAAAAGAATGCTCCTTGTATTATTTTTATTGATGAAATTGACGCAATTGGTAGAAAACGTTCAGGTGATGGCGAAACATCAACGAGTGAAAGGGATAGCACTTTAAATGAACTGTTGGTTTCCTTGGACGGATTCAAGAATAGCACCGGTATTTTCCTTATTTGTGCGACAAATCGTGCGGACTTGTTGGACCCAGCATTAACCAGACCGGGCAGAATTGACAAACGCATTTTCGTGGGTCTGCCCGATTCAAATACCCGTGAGGCAATTCTAAATATTCATACCAAAGGAAAACCGCATGATGCGTCAGTGAATATAAAAGACCTGGTGGATATTACATTGGGTTTAAGTGCGGCACAAATAGAAAATCTATTAAACGAGGCAATGTTGAATGCCTTGAGAAATAATCGAGACACTATGACAAATACAGATATCGATATTATTATGAATCGAATGATGGCTGGATGGCAACCTACAGACCATCAGTTTACGTCAGATATAATAGACCACATTGTTATTCATGAGATGGGTCACGCCATTGTCGGCATGCTTTCGAAACATCATTCAAAAATGACAAAAGTGGTGATTAATTTATCCTCACCAAAGAGTCCTGGATATACGATTTTTGAGGGATCTACGAGCACCATTTACACTCGTGAGGCACTGTTTGAGCATTTGTCTATCTTATTGGCGGGGAGAATTGCGGAAGAAGTCTTTTATGATGTTTCAGTGACAACCGGTGCGATTAATGATTTCGAGGAGGCATTCAAATTGGCAGAAAAAATGATTGTTTATTATGGAATGGGTAAGAAAATAATATATCCTAACTTGAGTGAAACCTACAAGGAAAAAATAGACAATGAAGTATTTAATTTGATTAATGACGCGTATGCTTATGCGGAGTTTATTGTTAAGAATTCCAAGGATTTAATACATGAAAGTGCTCAAATACTGAAACGAGAAAAAATACTTACCGCCGAGACGTTGATTGAATTAATGATGAAGGATAAATACAAAAATATATTTGATTTGAAATATTCTCAATAGAAATAATTATAATATTGTATAAAATATAATATAATATAATAATATACTAAAAATGATTAAAAATAAAACTATGAAAAACAGGAAAAAATCACAAAAATATAAAAAATGTTCTGGACCTATTACGATTAAAAATTTCAAGAAAGGAACACCGGTTTGTTGTTATGATAGGGCATCTCGTACTCAACTATCTGTATTAGATTCGCATTTACATTTAAGACCATTTGGGGGGAAACCAATTGAATTTAAAAAATTTTTGAATATTTTACGAGATTCAGGAATCATATTTGTTCAAGGAGAAGGGATAGGTCAAAGATTACCGATAAATTCATCCTGTACATATTATTTAGATTGTCCAGGAGTAAGTGTAAAACCAAGCATGAAAAGTGATATGTATAATGCTCAGGCAATATTAGATAATGATATGAAAGATTTAAACATTAATTTATCAATGACATTTCCTGATTTAGATAAACCAGAAACGATTTTAGATGGTATGCGTTTTTTGGAAAAAGAATATCCAGGAATGTTTCGTTGGATGGGCGAGGTTAATTTAGTAAAACAGGCGATTTTCAAAAATGGTCATAAACCAGTGTCAATAGATAAAATAAAACATTGGAAACCTTTTATGAAAGAATTATACGAAAAAAAATACCCAATTTCAATACATTGTGATATTGGAAATGATAATGAACAATTTAAATACTTACCGTTGATGTTGGAGGTGTTGAAGTTATACCCAAAAAATAAAATTGTATGGATGCATCTTGGTCTCTCAAAACAGTTAAAAAATGTAAATGTAAAAGAACACACCGAATTATTAGAAAAATTATTAAAAGAAAACCCAAATCTATATTTTGATATTAGTTGGAATGTTTTATATAAACAAGTATTTTATGACCCAGTAAAAAGAGCACCTTATATTGAATTAATCAATAAATATCCCGACCGTTTTTTACCAGGAACTGATTTTATAGCAGCACAAAGTCACACGGGTAAAAATTATAAAAGTGACCTTAAAGAAACGAGTTCTATTTTAAAAGAATTAAATGACGAAGCATTTCGAAAAATAGCATTGGGACAAAACTATTTTGACCTATCTAGGAGTAAATATAATGCGCCTCCAATTTGTTGATTGACCAATAAAATTATAATTTAATTTGTAAGTTATAATTTATATATTTATAATATAATGTCTCTTTCTCATTTGAATTGTAGGTTGAATTATAAATTTCAAAAAAAGGATGACCGTGACCATACATATAAAACAGAGGCGCATCCAGAATTAACACATTTACAGGTTACAAGTATAACTAGAAAGGGAATTGTCTCGAAAAAAACCTCAAAAGTTGCGCCAACTAGTTATAACGTCACCGGTTTACCATCAATCATAGACCAGGGTAATATCGGTAGTTGCGTTACAAATGCGTTTTCCTATTGCGTTAGCAAACAAACTAATAAATCACTGAATCTTTCCAGGCTTTTTTTATATGCTATTTGTAGATGTCTTGATTATACCTCACTCGATATGGACGATGGTACTACCGTTAGAACCGCATGTCAATCAATCAAAGGTTATGGTGTTTGTAGAGAAAGTGTTTATCCGTATATTACGTACAAATACGCGAATTTACCGCCACGTATTGTATTTACAAGCTCAAAGAAATTCCAAAAATTCACCTATACATTTGTGAATCAAGACCTAGATACATTCAAAAACTGTTTATACAATAACAATACCCCGATTATATTTGGTTTTATGGTATATTCCAGTTTTATGTCGTTAAATGTCGCCAATACCGGTATTGTTCCAAATCCAGATACGGCTACCGAAACACTAGAAGGAGGTCATTGTATGTGTATTGTTGGCTATAATGACACGACTCAACTATTTAAATGCGCAAATTCTTGGGGTAAAAATTGGGGTGATGCCGGTTATTGTTATTTACCATATGCTTATATATTAGACCCCAATTTAGCAAGCGATTTTTGTTTTACCCAATTTGTTTATTAGATTTCGTTTTAGTATTTTTAATTATTGGTTGTATAATAAAATATTATGAAAATAACTATTTTCTTTATAACAATATAAATATTATTTTTTGATTCATATTTATATTAATGAATATTTTGGTATACGGTTCAAAAGGCTGGATTGGGCAACAATTCATTGATATATTGACAACTAAGAATATTCATTTTTCATGCGGTAAATGTCGTATTGATAATGAAGAAGATTTAAAAAAAGAAATTGAAGAAATACAACCAACTCATGTTGTTTCTTTCATTGGACGCACTCATGGAAGAATCGGTGATAAGATTTATACTACCATTGATTATTTGGAAGAAGAAGGTAAGTTGGTAGAAAACATGAGAGATAATTTGTATTCTCCGTTATTATTAGCGGATATTTGTAAAAAGAATAAAATTCACTATACCTATTTGGGTACAGGATGTATATTTAAATTCGACGAGGACCATCCTTTTGGGAAAGAAGAATCCGGGTTTGATGAAAAATCACTCCCAAATTTTTTCGGGTCATCCTATTCAATTGTAAAGGGATACACAGACCGTTTGATGCATTTATACAATGATTCTGTTTTGAATTTGAGAATTAGAATGCCTATTACAGGAGAGAAAAACGGTCGAAACTTTATTACAAAGATTACTACTTATCAAAAGGTTTGTTCGGTACCGAATTCAATGACGGTGTTGCCTGAATTATTACCAATTGTACTCGATATGATGCGTAATAAAACAACGGGAACAATGAATTTAACCAATCCAGGATTAATTAGTCACAATGAAATATTGGAAATGTACAAGGAAATAGTGGACCCTCATTTCACCTGGAATAATTTTTCTCAAGAAGAACAGCGAAAAATATTAGCGGCTGACCGGTCAAATAATTTCCTCGACACTACTCGCCTACAAACCATGTATCCATTTATTTTAAATATTAAAGAATCCGTGCGCAATTGTTTGATTCACTACAAGGATACATTATTGACGGGTGGCTTTGTTCCGGAACAACCCAAAATGAATTTGTTGATTACAGGTGGGTGTGGTTTTATCGGTAGTAATTTTATCAATTATTATTTCCCAAAAAACAAGTTCAGGACGATGGTAAATATTGACGCCATGTATTATTGTGCGAGTGAAACAAATGTAGATGCCCCGATTCGTTTTCATAAAGACTATGTTTTAGTGAAAGGTAACTTGTGTGATTTTGAGTTGGTAAGAGAAACCGTAGAGAAATACCAAATTACACACGTGATACATTTTGCGGCACAATCACACGTACAAAATTCATTTGAGGATTCTATTAAATTCACCCACGACAACATATTGGGAACTCATACATTACTGGAGGTGTGCCGAAGGTATGGCAAAATAGAAAAATTTATTCATGTATCAACGGATGAAGTATATGGTGAATCCATGAATCATATTGAAGAAAAACACAAGACTGAACATTCTATTTTGTGCCCTACGAATCCCTATGCGGCTACCAAAGCCGGTGCGGAATTAATAGCACAGTCATATAATCATTCTTATAAGATGCCTATTATCATTACCAGAGGTAACAATGTGTATGGACCCAATCAATATCCGGAGAAATTAATACCACTGTTTATTAAACAATTAAAAGAGAACAAGAAGGTTACGATACAAGGAAAGGGTACCGCGGTTCGTGCCTTTTTACACGCGTATGATACCGCCAAAGCGTTTGAATGTATATTGGAAAAAGGTACAGTCGGTGAAATATACAATATTGGTTGTGATGACAAGATGGAATTTTCAGTGATGGAAATTGCCAAAATATTGATAAAACTCATCAAAAATACAGAAGACTATAATAAATGGATTGAATATATAGAGGACCGTCCTTTCAATGACCAACGGTATTATATTAGTAATCAAAAGCTCAAGGATTTGGGCTGGAATATTGAGGTGACGTTAATGAGTGGCCTCAATGAATTAATTTTTTCGAGTAATGTTTAAATATTCATTTATATTAGGATAAATTAGGACAAATGAGTGAATATGTTAATTTTGATTGGATTAGTTATTATAATTTTTACGGTGATTTGCGGCAAATAGGTATTAATACAAAAGTGAAAGCCTGGAATCACTGGATAACAGCTGGTAAAAAAGAGGGGCGTATATTTTTCGATTTAAAAGAAATTAAAAATTTTGATTGGAAAATATATATAAATAACTATCCAGATTTATATAAATACAAATTAGACTCATTTGGAAAAGCATATGAACATTGGGTTACACAGGGAAAAATACAGGAAAGAACGTCATTATATTACAACACATCTAAAATAAATTATTATGGGTTTGGTAGTTCATTTTTTATAAATATGGCGTGTCATTTTTTATCATCAAAATATAATTTGAATTTTGAATATAAATATTATCATTTATTTAAAAAATTAGGAATTATTTTATTTATAGGAAATCAAAAATACAATGACAATCTTTTATTGACAGATGATAATTTTTATGAATTAATTACTGAACCAAGTGAAGCTAAAAATCTAGTACTCAATTATGATTTGACATGTCATAACAAAAATTTTTGTTTTTATTTAAAAAAATATTTTAAAATAGAACAAATTAGAAATAAAATAATACAATCCAATATTTTTAACATTAGATATAATAATAATGATGATGTGTTTATTCATGTGCGCTTAGGAGATGTTAGACTTTTGAGAAAACATAATTTATTTGACTATTATTCAGAAACATTAAAAAAGATAAGCTATGAAAACATATATATATCTAGTGATGAAATAGATAATAATATTTGTCAACAATTGATTCATAAATATAATATGACTATTATTAATAAAGATGAGGTAGAAACAATCATGTTTGCGTCAACGTGTAAATATTTAATATTATCGGGTGGTTCATTTTCATGGTTGATTGGATTCATGGGTTTTTTTTCGAAAGAAATATATTATCCTTGTAATAAAAATACTTGGTATGGTGATATTTTTGTTTTTAACAAATGGAATGGCGTTGGATTTTTCAATACATTTAAGTATTATATGAAAAAAAGTATTGCGGATGACCCTACTGATGAATGGTATGATTCACCATTTGATTATAATAACTACACTGTAAATTCAAGTGACGTTGTTAAAACCAAAAAACCTTTGGTTGTAAAATCAAGTTAAATTGAATATTATTATGAATATAAAGAAAAAGTAAAATATTAATATTTATTATATGAAAGGTAATTGCAATCATTGTGAAAATGATACAACAGAATATTATAATTATGAAGAGAGAAATGATGAATGTCATCATCATTGTCACGATACAAATTTCATATTAGATGTTGCTGTATTATGCCAAGAATATTCCCCCGTAGAAGTCACATGTAATAATAGTCATATTGTGAATTTAGACGAAATATCAATCAATGAAGAAACATTTAGAAATATTTTTTATCCCTATGGTGAAACTTTTGGAATAGACCCCAAGAAAAGTTGTGTCAAGGAATTTTTTTATTTGACATTTTTAGCACCATATAGAAAAGTAAACGGAAGACCATTTTCATTGCTAGAAGAAGTCATTAAAAATACAGAAGAAGATTTAAATGTATCTAGAAATTGTTTCACCACTTGTTCCTTGATTGATTTAAGTAATGATTTATCAAAAATCAAAACTTTATGTGATATTAATTGTTCTAGTTTAGTTTGTTCTCTCACTTGGTCTAATATTATAAGTATGTTGAGAGATTATAGTTTAGTAAATAAACACCCCAGAAATATAAGTCCCCTTTTTGTGGTGAATGTAATATTCAAAAGTCCTAATCCCTGTGTGAAACCAACGGTGGTCAAGTTCAACTACCGTGTACATTCAATATGCATGAAATAATTCATTTGTGAATTTTCATTGTTTTATACATATACTACTAATATATGTATAAAAATTACAAGTTAAAAAATATTGTTATATTAAGATAGTAGATAAAATGTCATCCAACAATATCGATTTAGATATAAATAGTTATAATTTTTTTGAATTATTGAATATATATCAATTATCAAATGACCATAATTATGAAAACATTACCAAGATTGAGAATAAATTAAAGCTCATACAAGAGCGTTTTTCCAGTGATATATACGAGTTTTATTTAAAGGGAGCAAAAATGATTCTCACCATTTATGCTCTTTTTGAACAAAACTACATACCCAATATGACGGATGCGAAGAATATTAATCAATACATGGATAAGATAAAACAAATCAAAAATTACGAGAGATACAATTCAAATCAAATCATCGATGTTATTTTTGAAATGGATGTAAAGAAAAACAATACTTCGCAAGAAGGGATTAGCGATTTGAATTCTGTTTTGAATACGACATCGCGATTGAATACGCTTGATTCGTTAGTCCATAACAAGACAAATATAGTCTATAATTCATTTCCAAATAGCGTCGCACCGGGAGACTTGAATTCAATCAAACGCATTACACAGCTTACGAATTTGAATTTAAACAGTTGTTTCCGTCATAATTATTACGCTAGTAATCCGTGTGATTTTCAGTATTTTATTCCAACCGAAATCAAAAACGTATTGTCAATGAGATTAGCGTCTATTGAAATCCCCAATGCGTGGTATTTGTTTTCCAATATGAAAAAGAATAATACCTTTAAAATACACATTTGTCTTTGTAACGAAGATTATACATTTGTGATACAAGTGCCTGACGGGAATTATGACAGTGATACGTTACAGAATTATTTGAATACGACTTATTTTTACGAGGCAGAAAAGGATGATGCGTTGAAATACGTTAAATTTTCAATCGACCCGTATAGTTTTAAATCCTCATTTGAATTGACACAAAATCATCCCAAAGATTTCAAATATACGATTGAATTTGTGGAAAATATAAATCAAAATATCATGAATAGTATGGGTTGGACGCTTGGTTTTCGATTAGCGAAATATGAAAATATCGCTGTTAAAATTCAATCAGAGGCGCTATTTGATGCTGGTGGTGACCGTTATATTTACATGTCGATAACGGATTATCAATATAACAACAACATGTCAAATATAGTTGGTTTTGATAAAAGTATGTTGAATGAGGATATTATAGCAAAAATTCCAATTGTCAATGGAAAATTGTCGATGGTCATTGATGAAACTCAAAATCCTTTGGCGAAAAGTAGAAAATACAATGGACCTGTGAATTTAGCTAGACTTCATATTAAAATATTGGACAAGTTTGGTAAAATCATTGATTTTAACAATATGGATTATAGTTTTACATTAGAATTGGAAGTTTTATATGAAAGTTTTAATTTCAAAAATGTAACTGGATAGTTCTTTGAAGAGAGAAAAATTTATTATATACAAATATTATATAAATATATAATAAATGACGGAATTTATTAATGGTCAAACATATAATAATAGTGAAATATATACTCCAATAGGTGATACTTGTTTACATCATTTTCCAATATTACCTATAGCAACATTATATAATTTTTTTGAAAAAAAATCGGGTTCATGTTGTGAAAAGGACGGAGGACCACAACAATATTGTAATACAAATCATATTGTTTTAAATGTAATTAGTTTAGAAGAAAAAGAATTTTTTAATTTATTTTACAACAACCTAACAAAATATTTTTGTGTAAACAAGGCACAAATTACAAATAATAGTATTGTTTTTACTGAACAGAGTTATGTTTCAAACAATTCTTTTATTAATCATTTTTCTTTATATAACGAGGTTTTGAAATGTTTTGAGGAAAATTTCAATATGAGTATAAATAATGTGAATCCAACAACAATTATTTGTTTACAAAAAGAGGTTTATAAAACACAATCACTTGCGTCAATTTGTGGAACACAAGTTGGATTAAGTTGGGACCAAGTAATAAACACATTGATAAGTTCTGGATATATTGAACATTCATCAAGAAATAATTGCGCACCAATTATTTTTCAGATTAATTTTAGATTTTATTCATGTGTAATGAATGTTTATTTAAACATAACATTTCAATATAAAGTCCATATTTCTGGATATTCATTAAAAAATAAATGTATTATTCCACCTATTTGTGATACTAGTAGCAGTAGTAGTAGTAGTAGCAGTAGTAGTAGCGATTCATCTTCTTCAAGCGGTACAACTTGTTGTGAGACCTCATCTAGTAGCAGTACAAGTTGTTGTGATTCTTCATCATCCTCAAGTTGTTGTGAATCGTCATCAAGTTGTTCAAGTTGTTGTAAATCGTCATCAAGTTGTTCAAGTTGTTGTAAATCGTCATCTTGTAGTTGTTCTCATTCATCATCAATCTGCTCAAGTTGTAGTCATTCCGGTTCTTGTAGTTGTTCACATTATGATGATAATGATACAGCATCATGTAGTTCAGAATCATTGTCGTGTAATACCTCAATTTCTGGATATTCTTATAAAAATTAAAAATATTATTATAATATATGTCATATAAAAAATTCTTTTCAAATAATCATGATAAATCTTATAATGACTTTTTAAAAATAAAGAAGGGGAGAGAAATGATTAAAAAGGCGATTTCTAATAAAAAATATAATTTAAATACCTTTATAAATTACGAAACATTTTTAATATTGACAAAGACCTTTTATGATAACTTGAATAACCGTTATACATTCGCTCCACCAGTTTCAATTACCAATTCAAATACCAGTTATATAAATTATAAATCAATACTTGCGCATTTACATGATGATGATTGTGAGCATTGTAAAAAATGCCCGGTAGAAGAAATTGTAAATTGCAAGTATGTCGCCAATATATTATATCCTTATGGAGAATCCATAATAAAAAATGATCCTTTAGAAAACATGTATTTTCCGCATAATATTAATTTAAATTTGTATTGTAAAAAATGTCCATTTCCTTGCGTAGAAGAATGTGAGACATTTCATTATAAATCATGTGGTTCGTGTAACTTTTGTAAAACTTGTGACAGGGGGTGTGGAAATCCTTGCGACAAGGGATGTTGCGGAGGTCATTGTGACTGGGAGTACGGAAATTCTTGTAACAAGGGATGTTGCGGAGGTCCGTGTGACCGGGGGTACAGAAATCCTTGTGACAGAGGGTGTGGAAAAACCAAACCTCTCTTTTTCAAAGAAAAGGACATTTGTAAGTGTTCCAAAACCAATTCCAAATGCGTAAAATGTTATCATTAAATTTATTTTAATAAAATAAACATGTTATAATATATAAATATTATAAGATGAATCATAAATGTATAACCACTAGTTTATCAGGAAAAAATATACTGAACCCGGCAAATATTTCAGGAAAATCTCTTTGTAATACTGAATATATTCCATCTGACGTTGGTAAGATTAAAATTTACATCATGACAAATATTATCATACCACTTGTATCAAAACAATGGAAAATATTACAAGAAAATCTATTTTGTTTGGACCATATCAAAAAAAAATTAGACTTGTATTACAATTGTTATAAAATACAAGACATGAAAATATACAAGGAATTAATCAATGCTTTTGAGACAATTTTATTAGAACATCAACAATTGGAAGAATTGGAAAAGACCATTTATGGAGGCGATTCCAAAGATGTAACAACTATGATTTACCGCACTGCGATGATTCGTCTCAAACCAGAATACGAAATTTATGATATTCTTTATGGAAGACCTATTCGAAGTGAAAACCAAGAATACAATACAGTGATTGTCGAATATATTGAGCGTTTATTAAAAATAGAAGGAATCACATTTCATAAAATAAAGGAATATGTTCTTGTCAAATACCCAGCAACACACGTGTAAAATATGAAATTATTAACGGTTTTTTCGAGTCTTGTTCTTGGTTTCTCTCTTTGACTTGTTTATAAAAGAGTAAATTTCATTTTTTTGATTACAAATATCATCCGCTACAGGTTGAAAGTAACTACGAAATTCACTCCTCATTTTGGGGATGTCATCAACACATACCCATTTGATTTCCGCCTTTTCAAAAATCCTAGAATTTTTGATTAAACTATCCTCCAATTTTTTCTGTAAAAATCTTTGATTGTTATTGTAATAAAAAGGCAATTTTTCATCATATTCAAACGGAAATATATGGATTCTATATTTACCTGAATCGAAATGAACATTGTAAGTTCCGTGTTTTTTTAATAATTTATCCAAATCTTTTTCGCTGCCTAAAAATCCCGTTAATTCTTCGGTCCCTTCACGCAAAGCATTTTTCATAAATGATTCACCTTTTTCTTTACCACCGCCAAAATCGCACCATCCCGGTGTTTTATCAAAACGATTTTCTTTTCCAAATAAAAAATATAATTTATTTTTATGTATACAAGTTGGTAATATACCCGAACCTCCCATACTTTAATACAATATTTTTTAATTCAGCTTTTTTTTAAATATGTGTTAAATATATGAGACATAATAAAACAAAAAACAGAACCATCAAACATAGAACTATCAATAATAAATATTATAATAGATTAAACAAAAAGAACAAAAAAAATAAAAAAAACAAGAATCGAACCCGAAAACTACATATTCTTAAAAGCACTACTCCCCGAAATATACAATCTTTAAGTACTTTGATTTCAAGCGAAATAAACCATAAAGGAAAAGGACTATCATCATATTCACCAACAATTAATGAAGAATTAGTTTCTTTAAAGTCCATGACGAGAGAAAACATTTTGGGATGTAATAATGATAATGCTTTTGAATTACGCGAGTCTCTCGAGATTGAAATTCCTGGAGATAATAAATGTGTTCCTTATTACGATGAAAGAGCAAAAAAATTATTGTTACACAATTTATCGGCAAATAAACACGTAGATGTTTCTAAAATAATTACCCCTAAACAAAATTTATCAAATTGTTGGTTCAACACAATGTTTGTTACATTTTTTATAAGTGATAAGGGGCGCAAATTTTTCCATTATTTTAGACAACTCATGATACTTGGCGAATTGTCAAATGGAAAAAAAATACCGCGCAATTTAGCAGACGCATTTGCCTTGTTGAATTTTGCGATTGATTCGTGTCTTACTGGTTCAGAGTATGCGTATGATTTAGACAATAATAGTATTATTGAAAAAATATACAAATCTATTCCAATACATGGATACAACACCAAAGGATTTGACAATCTTTATAATGTGAATGACAGTGGAAACCCCGTTCATTATTATTCAAGTATTATTCATTATTTACAAGATACATCGATTGATTTATTATTTATAAATACTTATAACAATACGGATTGGAAAAACACAGTGAATGACCGTATCAAACAAATGGGTTATTATCCGCATATCATTGTGATTGAAATAAATGATGAACTGAAACAGAGACCCGGTAATTCAGGTATTATTATGGACAAGGAACAAGAATTCACGATTCGCGATAAAAAATACGTTCTAGACAGCTGTGCTGTTCGGGACAAGGCTCAAAATCATTTTTGCGGGTTAATTACATGCGAAGGAAAACAATATGCTTATGACGGGGAAAGTTATCACCGTTTAGTTGCGTTGGATTGGAAAAGACATATTAATTCCTCATTTACTTGGACTTTTGAAGGAACATACGACAGTTATGGTCAAAAATTGCTTGAATGGTCTTTTTTACATGGATATCAAATGTTGATTTATTATTTGTCATAAAACATGTATTTTTTACACATGTTTTATGTTATGCGACATCTTTTGCGTTGTCTTCTTTTTTGGCTAATAATTTACCAACTATTTTTTTATCAGCATAAATATACATATAGTATGCTAAACATGCACCAATCAAAGCACCCACAATAACTTGTTTAATATAATGATTTTGATATTTGACTCTTTGTATCAATGTGAGTATTGAAATGACCGCATATATTAATGTAATGTTTGTATTTTTGAATACCAAATAAATAAATATTGTTGAATAAAATACGTGTTGAGAATGTCCAGATGGCATACCATAAATATCACTTGATATGCGGGCCGATTGTTTTTCGTTTGGTTTAAATATATTGATATCACCCTTTGGACGAGGTTGTTTTACAATTCCTTTTATCAAAAAATTCAACATTGTATCCAATATAAAGCCAATGATATAAACAAATAAGTAATTTGATTTTTTATACAGTAAAAAGATGGAAGAACCAAATAGAATTTGGGGTCCGTAATAACCAATTAAATCTATAATATATAAAGGATTCATCTTATTTATATATTAATAAGAAATTAAAATAGTAAAAATATTCATTAATATTGATATAATATTTCCGCAACAATTGTTATACACCAGTCAGCACCATTTAAATTCAATACATTTCCTCTATCATCTAATAATTTAACGCGCATTCTGTCTATATTTACCGGTCCAAAATAAACTCGTTTATTTAACTGTAACGTACTTGAATCTTCCACATATAACTCGCCGGTACTTAGACCTTTTTTATCTAATGGAATAATGGCGAAAATGTCAGAACAAGTAGGTGCGGATGAACGGTATTTCACGTTTCGTTCATTGTTTTTTATAATTTCATTTATTGAATATATTTGCGATTGAGTGAGTATTCGCGGCGCAGTAGGTAATACAGTAGGTGTTGGAACATAACTTACATCCCATTTATCCATGATTAATGTTCCCGCATTTATATCATCTATCAAAAATTCCGTATTTGAGTCGAAATTTGTTCCCATTGGATTTGCCGAGGTACATCTAACCGGTAAATCTCTACTGTAATAATTAGGAAGTTTAAGTGTTTTTGATAATTCAGTAATTCCAATAAGACCATTATTAATGTGATTTTGATTCAAATCATCAATAACAACAATTAAATATTTGGGTCCAATTAGATTTATAATTGCGGGGGCAACATTTCCCGATGCTGATACATTTATGTATGGCAAACGGTAACCCAATGTCCAGCCTAAGGTTTGATTTACCAGATTTGTTTGTTTACAACTGTTAGATGAACAAGATAATTCATCAGTGGGGTCAAAAAAAGTAATAATGGTTTTCGCAGTTATATTATAGGTAGTGGATGTTATTGGGTCAGTGTAATGTCCCCCATATAAATTTAAAGTGATTTTACCACTGGTTGAATTATATAAAACCGGATTTCCGGTGAATCCAGAAAACCCTGCATCTGTAAAACTGGTATTTAAAGCGGTTACAATACTTGTTGTGGTATAATTACCCGGGTCTAAATTAATCGATACCGATTTTTCAAATAAATTTGTTGTTGTATTCATAAAGGATATCCAAAAACATGTATTACCATTTGAGGTATCAATCGTATACCAGGTATATGGCACTTGAAAAGAATAGGGTTTCAAAGAAAGTACATTTACCAAATGTTCAGATAAATCAAGAGTATAATCCGTTGAGATATCGTTCGGTCCAGTCACTTGGCGATATTGACTGTCTAAACTAATAATGCGGGTAGTTACATTTGTCAAAGTAGGGTTCAACTTGTCTTGTGCGACTTCTACCGCTTTAACATTTGCCACGCCTAATTGTTCTTGATTCATAGGCACATGTGTATTGTTATATATTTGACTATTTGTTCCACGTTCGGTTATTTTCTCTTTTTGTGACGGTTCAGTTTGAGGTAATAATTGTTGATTATCCCACCAAAGTTCTGACTGTGCTTTAGTTGGACGATAAGTTACTGGTTCATTGGAGTTTTCCAATTCATCTACGTATTCAAGAAGTGCCTGTTTAATGTCTTGAAAAAAAAGAACCAACTTACTATTATTTTCTTTTTGAAATTTTAAAATTAATTTATCAGCCGCATCTGTCACAGATTTTCTATCGGGAATCGACGTATCTAAGGATAAAATAGTTAATAATTCGGCAAGAGTATAATTATCCACATTTGTATCAAAACCAGCACTCATTAATATTAGTATATATTATACATTTATATATTTTTTTACTTTTACTTTTTTGTAAACCCGTGAATGGTTCTTTTTTTTCAGTTATCTTTTTTTGGTTCCTTTATTTCAGTACATGCGAAATGCTGCCGGAATATTTTTCTTATTTCTTCTTGGATAACCATGCTTCTACACATTTCATGCTTCAACAGTTTTTCAGGGATTAATTTCATTCCACTCCCGCGTTTCATATGTGTCTTTTCTTTGAATAAAATATAATCCAGGCATTCAACGAGGTCGACATTGAATTTTTCCAAGATGGCGCGGTCAATATGGTAGTCGCCCTTGTAGACATATCTATTATAGTTGTGACATTTGTATATATTGTAATATTTATCAGCTCTTACCGTGTTTTTGATTAAACCGATGCCTTCTATTTGATTCGTGCTGTTGTTCATTTCCACGACGAAAAGGATTGTATCGTCTGCGATTTTCGAGGATATTCTTCGAGGGCAACCATATATACAACCGTTGGAGGCGTTTATTTTCGCTCGATAATTACAGTTTTCGTCCCATGTTTCATTATTAAATCGACTTGTTACTATTGGTATCATTTTTTGACTTCTTTGTGAATTCAAAAAGAATTTTCAATTTTATTTTTGTCTTTATATCAAATATAGTTAAAAATATAAATATATTTAAAAATATAACCAAATAAAATACAACAATCAAAATGGATGGTTGTATTTTATATCCCGAACAATATTCCTTTATTTGGAAAGTCTCTTTTTTTTCTTTGTTTTCTTGTATATATGCGTTTTACAATAACCATTATGATTTAGCTCTAGTTCCTGGTGGTGTTTTTTTAACATCCATCAACTATTGGTATAAACCGGATTATTCTTGGAGAAGATATGTGGATATGGGTGTTGTATATACCTCATTAATTTATCAAATTTTACGAGCATACAATGCGGAATATTCAAAGATGTATTATTTTACTTTGTCTTTAGCAATATGTTTTTATCCGTTAGGCGTTTATTATTACAATAAAAAACAATATTGGCACTCTACTTATGCTCATAGTATGTTACATTTAATCGCAAATATATCCAATGTTATTTTATATTCGGGACATATTGAACCAGTAACTAATATATATTTGTTAACGGGAGATTTCATACAAAACAACATGTCAAATATTGTACACGTTGTACAATTCTTGATAAAGGCAAACGGAGTATATGATATTTTATGCGCATTGTCTATATTGCGCCTAATAAACATACCATATTTAGACCGCCTACACTTGTCAATGATTAAAAACAACAGCGAAAACCCATTGTTTGAAAGATTTTTGGCATACTGGATATTTACCTATGGAATCATGCGACTTTCTGTGAATTCTTCCATAATAACCTGGTCGTATTTTTTAGAGGCGTTTTTTTTCGCGAATGAATTATTCAAGCATAGGTCAGTGTATATCGACAATGCTTTATTTGTCATATTCACCTCTCTATTGTTAGCATATATATCTTCTTTTTATTAAAATTACAATGTAAATTAAGCATTAAATAAAATTTTGACGATTTCTTCTTCGAGACACTTGTATCTCGTATTTTTCAAAGATTCCTTCATTTTGGTATAAGGTGTTATATTTGGATGGTACGTCTCTGAACAAGATGTAAATCCTTTATCTTGAAATAAATTCAATAATTTGGGGTTATTTCCAGAAATCATGGTTACATTTGGATGTATCGATAAACATGGGAATCCATGCGTCGATTCCATATTCCAAAAAACAATATGTGGCAAGGTATAAGCTTTATTGACTGCCTTTTGACCAGCGTTTTCATATTTGTGTTTAATCGCCTCATATACGGTTATAAAATCTTGGTCTTTAGATTGCTCTTTTATAAATTTCATATTGGAAAATATAATAATACCCATTTCAGCGACTTGTTTTTCAGGCATTTTGGACTCTACAATGGTCTCCAATAATTTATCGATTCCATCATACAGATTCGAATATTCATCCAAATACATAGGACTGCATGATGTATTATCGCAATGATTATTCGTGATAATTGCTTTTACCGTACCAACAAAATCATCACAATGTTCCAAATTATGCCACTTGGATGTTTTTCCAAAAGTCATGATTTGTTTTCCAAAATACGCATTTTTTTCGGCAACTCGTATTCCCAATCCAAGCGCAAAATATAATGCGTCATTTTTCAACATGGATAAAGACGTGTCTACCATAGCAACCATAGGTCTTAATGGCAGATTATTATGGGCATTTTGTTTCCATAAGGTATTTAATAGGTTACTTTCTTCTTGGTTTCTTGTATCATCCTGGTCAATCATTTCTATCGCCGTCTTGACATATTCGTTCAATTGAATATGAGGGGTTTTTTTGAAACTGGAGGAAGAATCGGCCGATTCAATATATTTGATAATATTATCGCGGCAATAAAGACGGTCCTTTGTTGTTTTTCGCATTATTTTTGAATTCGAATCGGTTATGGAACCTAGTTTTTCAATTGGCATATTCAAAAAAGCCTTTCGTTGTTTGAATAATGTTTGCGAGGTAATGTTTGAAGGCTCAATCTGCGACCATTCATTTTCGCATTGTTTTATTTGAGTTGTATCCAGACGCCGATTTAAATATGATATTAATTGTCGATACTCCATTTCACACTTGTTTTTTGCGCGTTTTATCTGTGACACATCATCCTTTTTTGCCGTAGTCAAATACTCTTTAAAATACGCGTGTGCCATTTTTTTGAACAACCATGAAAATTTTGGTTTTTTTTCACGAGGAATCCACTTGGCAACCAGTGTCATTTTCTCGCATATGGTTTTACTATCTTTCATTAACTGTTGATTCGTCAATTCAATGGCGTATTTTATAAGCGGATGATTATCATCACCTGTTTGTTGTTTACAATAATTACAAAAATATTTAATATCTTTCCATGAACCATACGGGTGTTGTTCGTTGTTTGACATAATCACAAATGACTTTAATAAAAACTCGGCAAGAACCGGATAAAACCCGTACCATACGAGTATTTGCATGTATGCCAACATGTACTCCCCTTTGCCATCGATAATATCTCTAGTATAACCAACCAATTTGTATAAAAATACAATTTGTTCCTGAAATTCTTCAGGTAATAATTTACCATATTCTAAATTGTCTTGTAAATCCTTGATAATATTATATAAAATGTCTGCTAAATGAATAATTTCCGTTTCTTTGCTTGTTCGTACCAATTGATAATTAAATTGAACGATTCTTTCTTTTGTGTACTCCGACCATCCATATTCATCGTGTCCATTTTTACCGGTTTGTTTTGTGAAAATATTATTTATTTGTGATGAGTTTGGCGATGGTACATGTGATGACATTTGAAACATAGTTACTAATTACTATTCAAAACACTTTAAGTTGTTTCTTTTTTGTTTTATTGTTACTTATATATATCTTTTTAGTGGTTTGATGATTTGAGCCGCATACAGGCGTTGTTTTTTCATAAAAAAGTATAAAAATAGTATTCAAATCTTGAAACATCGAAATTGTTTTTTTAAGAGGTATGTTATCAATGTTTTTCACCACCACTAAAAAATCTCGGGGTAATACAGATTTCAAATAATGTTTTACATGAGTGGTTTCCAAATCAACATTGTATTTCAAGAGAGATAAAATAGTATATCTTTTTTGGTCTTTGAAACTATTCTTTTTGATAATGTCAATTAATTCTTCTTTTGTTACCATATTTTCTTGTTTCAAAAGTAGTCTTTCTTCTTTGATGGTTTCTATATTATTTTCTTTATCAACATACAAGGACGTCACTTTAATTTCATTGACATCTTCGTTATAAAATGGTACATAATTTTGGTCAGTCTTTTCAAATTCTTGTATCCAATTTGTGTCTAAATTTGTTTCTTCGTCTGGTTCTTCTTCGTAATTCATTTATGTAATGTATTATATTTATTCATCAAAAAATATAATATATTCAAACCAATTTGTTTCTTTACAAATAATTATCATAATCGTCGATTATGTCGTCATAATAATCTTGTTCATCAGCACTTGACATTTCATCATTGTTATATTCATCCCCATCCTCATAATATTTATAGTCGTCCCTTGGCATCTCATACATGTGATTATAACAATCCTCTCCATATAATTCAATATAATTTTCCTTATATTTTTCCCACGATGTTATCATTTGTCCTAATATAGTACGCCAAGTAGTGTCTTTGCTATCTTTGTTGATATATTTTTGTTGAATTTTGTAATTTTCGATTTGTATAGTTCTATTTTTGTCCATGGTTAGATACGTCCAGCCAGGTTGCTTTTTTTCTTTATCATCATTGTTATCGTGATTAATAAGTGACGCACCTTTATAATCCAAAGATTTCTTGGGTTCTTCTTTTTCCATAAGCGGGGTAGTATGATTCACCAAATCCGGAAAATCGTCTTGATTAAAATTTACAATAACGGGTTGTCGCTTTTGGTGTTGACTTGTTCTCGATGATGACGATGATGAAAAATTTTTAAACATATTGCTCATTTCAAGTGAAAGTTGTGTATATTATACGAATATACTAAAAAGATAATCTATATAGTATCATGTATAATACTTTAAATGGTTTTAAAATATGTATAATGAAAACAAAATAATATAAAATTGATTTTGTTTTCTCTCTTTGTCATTAAAAACAAAAAGCAAAAAGTAAGAAATGAATACAAAAATTAAAAATAAAAATCTAATTCGGGGACAAAGATATTTATTTTCACAAAAAGCGCCCTATTATGAAAATGAGAAATCTTTTAGAGCCAATTTCTTGAATTATTATGAACATTCAAATACATTAATTATAAATTCAAGTGAAACGGAAAGGTCACCTATGACACAAGTTAGTATTCCTTTTGATTGGATTACCAAAATTCAAACTTTGGAAGATATATTGGAGAGAGAAAATGGCGGGGGTGGGGGTGTGGTTTTACCAAGCGACATCTTACTTCAAATTGATGGCTATATATGAATTTATTAAGAAAACAATATAAAGACTATTCTTGATTAGTATTTGTCTCCATACAGCAATGATGCGTTGTTATCATAACTAAAATATACATTTTTGTATAGCCACATAATATTTTACCTATAAAATATTTACAGGAGACAGCAGTATTTCGGGTGTCGCATAATCGGGATTCTTTAAATAAGGGGTGTAGCTGAAATAAAAAAATAAAATATTTTCGTAATATTTTATTTTTTACAATACAATAGTATATAATAATATTGAGATGAATTCTAGGAATTTTTTTAGGAATTTTATCAGTAGAAAACTACCGGTAATAAATTTCTGTGTATCAACATCGTGTTTACTGCTTCAATATAAAGGCCAATTTATTGATAAAAAACGTCTTAATTAAAATACTTATATTTATTTAGAGCATTTAGGACATTGACATGATTTTTTGTGAGTACATTGTTTTCTTGATTTGTTGGCCTTTCTTGATTTTTTATTATTGCGACCACGATTTTTTTTGGTTTTACCCTTTGGAACAATGATTGGGGCTGCTTCTTCTTGTACCATTTGTTTTTTCGACCCTTTTTTTGCTGGGGCAACAGATGGACCACCCTTTTTGTACATTTTTTTAGCATCAACCATTGCTTGTTTATATTTGTAATCCGGATTTTTGGCACGATTTTCTTTAAATACTCGTTGAACTAATGAAATCCAATTTTCTCCCATTATACATTAATCAGAGAAAAAAGAAAAAAGAAAAGAAAAAAGAAAAATTGATTTTAAAATAAGGACTTTAAAATAAATTATATAATAACTATAACATTGTTACCATGAATCTTGAATATATAAAAAATCTAAATATTGATTGCGAATTTACTCTTACACGCTATTTGTATGTTACAAAATATGTAAAATTATCGTTAATTATAGCTTTATTAGAAAAAGACCTAGATAAAGCATTATTTTGGACGTTTGAACTCTATTTCTCTGGGTTAGACCAAGAATTATTCGGTTTGCTTTGGGTTGTTTATTTTGGATTTTACGCGTCTTTAAACCCCGAATTATTTGATTATTTATTGGAAACCTACAAAAATTGGGTAAAAAGTGAGGATTTTGATGAAAAATCAAAAATCGTATGCTTAATGATAAATAATTTAATTATTCGAAATTATTCAATTGACGTATTTATTTTGTCAAAATTGTCGAATTCTCAAAATATTGACATTACTGGCGTTGAATTAGCAAAAGAACTAGAGGATAAAAATTTTCCGGTTATTACTAAATATATCATGAGTAAGACAAAATTAGATGATTTATTACAAACTTATAAAGAAATTTTAGATTATTTCAAAAAAAAGAATAAAAACAAGGAAATGGATGCTTTCCGTAAAATGATGGAGGTTTCAAATGTAAATCCTGGTATTATATTATTATCCTTGGTCTTTATTCATTACAACAAAAAATTAAAAATAAAAATGAAGAAAAATGTGATTATCGAATCTTTTGATAAGAATCTTGATGATTTCAAAACAATACAAGTTCAGGACGATTTACCTGCTTACCAAATATTACCCATTGCCTATGAATATGAAATATTTGATGAAAATAATTATATACATTTGTTTGACAACCGGAAAAATCTTATCAAAAGAGAAGAAATTATTGATATGTACGAGTATAAATGGCTATATCATGCGTCTTTCTCGCCTGTCTGGTTTTATAGAATACAAAAATATAATGGAATTATTAGTCATTCTAAAAAAACCGTCGTGTTTCCTGATGAAGAATCGCTTCAGGACTTTTATCTGTTTTATGGATATGAACCGGATGAATTGCCTAGAGCCATACAAAACAAAAGTATTGGATACTTTTCGAACTGTGAGGAAATGTACGAGGGTAAAACCTGGAAGACCTTTTATGAGAAATATGGCAAGAATGGTTTATACGTAGTTAATTAAAAAATAAAAAATAAAGTAAAATAATAAGGGTTTAAATATAAACCTTTTTTATTTGTATAAAAACATTGAAAATATGGAAAATCAAAAACCAAATGTTATTATACAAACATCTAGAACAAAAACCGGAAGTACGGTACTTGTAAACATGCTTTATGGTTTTATTATTAAAAATGAACCTATTCGTTTTTTTATATCAGTTGATAGTATTCCGCGATATTTGTTGAACAATAAAACAAATATATTTAAGTTTCATAAACTAGATATTGACGAATTTATTCAAAAACATTCAGATAAATATAATTTGTATTTTGTTTGTAGTGAACGAGGAGATAAAGTAATTGATGAAAAATATAATCACTACAAAAATGTATTGATTTTCAATTATGATGAATTATTGGAAACTGAAACATATTCGGTAGAAGATATTGTCACTAATGCATATAATAAATTAATTGGGTTTTTACCAGGTGATATTGAATTAAATAAACAAGATGCGGTTGAACGAATACAGAAAATGAATCTACTATATGAAGAAATAAAAAATAAACCATTCACATATGCTGATGATTTTTATCAGTTACATGGCTCACATAGAACAACCACCAAATAATCTGGTGATTCGGTCTTTATATATAAATAATTTTTGCGTTTCCATTAGTGTGGACAGTGCCTATTTGCGTGGAGGATTTTGTAATGTCGATTATTTTCGAATAAATAATGGGTAATTTTTTCTGCGAGGCATATTTGGAATATTGCTTACATATACAAGCACCTTGTTTGGCAATATAAGCGATTTCCTTGTGATTATATTTTTCTGCGTTGGGAATACTGGCGACTACGTGGCATGATGGTTGGTTATCCACATGAAACCATAAATCGGTTTCTTCCGCCGCGTCTATAATATCAAAATTGTCTTGAGCATTTGTGCCAATGGTAAATGTAATGGTTTCGTTGATTTTTGGAATATATACTTGCGTTGTTTTCATTTTAGGTTTGGAATTGTTATTGAATTTTATAGTGATTATTTTTATTATTGTTGTAAATAAAAATAATTCAATTTTATTTTCTTCGGGAATGTTTTCTTGTTTTTCTTCCGCGTCTTTTATTTTTTCTAGTGCGTCTTCTTTTTCCACCTTGTGATGATACTGATGCGAATGATGACCTTGGCGAACTATCTGGACTATTCAAAGGAGATTGTCTACCTGTCAATTCTTCGAATTTTTCTGATAATTTTTGAATTGGAGTGTTATGGGTTATTTTTGCGGTGGACCTTTCAACACCACTTTTATATGCACAGCTATATATTTCATTATAACCATCTAGACATTTACCTGATAATTGAGGATATCTAATATCTCCTTTATTATTTTTACATTTTATAATTCTTTCTTGATTATCTGGACATTGTATAAAGTCTTTTCCCTCACTGTTAGTGTAAACAGAATATGGATAATTACCACGACATACATAACCTTCATCAAATTCAGCAATTTCACTAGATTCATTTGCACATTTTACATTTCCTCCTCTTATTTTTCTTCTTTTAGTATATTTTACCATTTATATAATATATAAATAATTTAATTAAAATCCTAAATAATATTTTTATAATAAAAATCCTAAAATCCTAAATACTCATATTTTCATAAAATAAATAAAAATTGAAAAGAAATATGATTCTTATCTTAATTCTATAATAATAATATATTCAGAAAATGGTAAAAAATACTAAAGGTGGTAGTGGTCATAAAGGACAAGCTCGTAAATTTGTGGTTCCCTCTTCTTCGAAGCAAATGGTGAAAACTCGTGTTGCCTTGGAAGACGGGGAATTATACGCACAAGTAACAAAAATGTTGGGTAATGGTATGTGTCATGTATTGTGTCAAGACAATAAGACGCGCTTATGTTTTATTCGTGGTAAATTTCGCGGTAGAGGAAAACGCGATAACATGATTAGCAATGGAAGATGGATATTGATTGGATTGCGGGATTATGAATCTGAAAAAGCAGGTGGAAAACTAGATAATTGTGACTTGTTGGATGTTTATTCAGATCAAGACAAGGAACGATTAAAAAATCAAGTTCAAACTGTGAATTGGACTCAATTTATTTTGAATGACCGTAGTAATACAAATACGAATACAAATGATGGTGATAATATAGATGATGGTTTTGATTTTACTGATGAAAAAGAGGATGAATACAAGAAAATTATGGAAATGGACCTTAGTGCAAAGAAAATCAATTTAAAAATCGAAAAAGAAAAAGAAAAAGACAGCGACGATGATGATATTGTATTTGTTGAACGCGATGATGAAATTAATATCGATGATATTTAGTTTATCAATGTCTTGTTGGTGAAAAAACGAAAAACAAAAATAAAAAACAAAAATAAAAAATGGGTTAAACCTTTTTTATTTTTCATAATAAATAATAAATAATAAATATTATTTTGATGACGCAGGATTCATTATCATGAAATAACGATTTTTATACGTTTTTTTGATTTTGTTTTCCAACATAGTTTCGTCAAATCCTTCTTCTTCACATAAATGCTGGGTTTTTTCTTTAATATACTCAGCGTTTATTTGTTGAAACTCCTTTACACTGTCTGCCGGTTTCATTTTTATATTGGCAAACACATTTCTTTTGATATGTTCGTCCATCGCATATAATAAATCCTTGTCCAAATTCACATATATACCGCGTTCACTTGGGTCTTTCTTTATGGTGCTCTTTTTACGAAAATAATAACGCGCACTTTTAAACATTTTATCCATAATGTCACCCTGGTAATTCATATTTTCGAGTCGTTTGGTTTCAGCGCTTATTAATTCCGCATTGTCTTCCGTCCAACTATTCCAAGCGTCCTTGAAATCGTGGCGGGAATCATACTGGTGTACTTTTGAAAATACATACATTTCATCAATAAATGGTTGACTAAATTTAAAACGAAATATGGGTGTTGATTTTGTCGATTCTTTTAAATCAGCATATCTTGAACTGCTATCAAGTGTATCATCATTCTTGGTGGAGGCATTACTTGTTGTGAGGGATATCTCATATTCCTTTCCACTTGTATTACATATGATACCGTTATTATTAGGAACCAGAGTAACAATATGAGTAGTGTTATCAAGAATAAATGTTGATGACGCATCATTTGGCATTGTATTTATTTTATAGAAGATTTGTGTGGTTGTTTCTTTTGTTTTATACTTTTTATAATTAAATTACTTTTGTTTCAATTTTTTATTTTATTTGATATTTGATTTATATTAAAAATTGAAATATAAATTAAATATTTTCTGTTTATTATTAACAAATAAATTATGATAAAAGAACTGGAAGATGTTTTAAAAGAATTTGAGATTGAAGAAAAAGATTTCGCGGTGTCGCATTATAATGAAGAAGACCAAAAATCAATCGTCTCCTATTTACAAAAATTTAGTCCAAAAGAAAAAAAGGCATTCGTGATAGCAAAACAACACCTAGGTACATCTTTTCATATTCTTAGAAGCACCGGATATAATGAATGGAAAAAAAATAAAACACATACGGCTTAATATTTAATACGTCGTCTTGTTTTTATTTTACTTGTTGTTCGGTGAAAACGAGAAATACTTTTGTTGACACGATTCATTATTTCATTGGCTTTTTTTATTGACCCCCCCAATTGATTTTTCGGTATAGAGGATGACGTCGGTAATTTTTTTTGTCTATCTAGTATATTCATAAACTTATTCGAAAATGTATTAAATTTTTCAGACATTTTTTTAACAATTTCCATATTTGTTTCAACTAAAAGTGTTGCGGTTTTTACGCTACTATCAAATACTCTAACCGCGCCAATTACGGACCCGACCCCCGGTATTGTCGTTCCCATATTTAATAATAAATTTGCCAAGGTATTCGACAGTTTGTCCGCACTTTTACCAAATATTTGTATTATATCCGGAATCATGCTTTTAATCTCCGGCATTGCCGCTTGTAAAGCAATATTACCATAACCACCAAGTTCAATAGCTAATTCCTTCAAATCATGTTTAACATTCGGGTCTTTTACTAAATCATTCAACTCCTTTATTTTGTTTGTTATCAAATCTTTTAGATTATTATTTGTAATAAATGACAAGTCGAATTCTATATCTACAATTATTTTTTGAATTTTCTCATTTGTTTCATGAATCACATTTTTAATGGTGATTGGTAACAAATTAGTGATATCCAATAAACTGTTCATTATTTCCGGGTCTTTTAATATGTCCTTTATTTCCTTTATTTTTTGTGTCAATGATTTTTTTAAATTTATGGTAAATATCATGGTAAATTTCTCCTTTATTTTATTTATATTATCAATTTTGTAAGTTATGTTTCTTTCCAATTCATCAATGCTTTTTTCGACCTCGGGATTTTTTAATGCTTCGTTTAGTCCGTCGATTAGATTTATTAATAAACTTTTTAAATCAAACTTTTTTGATGATATATTTACCGGAACATTCAATCCATCATTTTTATTTATTTCGTCTTTTATAGTATTTATTAAACCACTATCTGTTGAATGAGAAATATTTTGAGTATTTGTTTTATTATTTATAGTCATTTATTCGTTTTATATAATATATTATAAAAGTATATTTTTATTTTTTTTGACTCATCCCTATCATTTTTTTAAAATCAGAAAAATTCATGGCATATCTTTTATCTACCACTTTTTTATCTACTTTTTTCAAGAAACTGAAATTCATTAATTTTCCTTCGCAAGAATAACGATTTGCTTTTTCTTTAAGTATAAGCGGCTTATCACTCTCTTGTATATTCTTTTTTGAAACCGACTTTTTATCCGTTGGTATTCCAGATGACTTTAATGATGTATTAGTATTGTATTTTTTCAATTTGGCAAATACATCTTTTTTTGTAATCGATTGATTTTCTTCGGGTTTTTGCCTTTCGAGTTCTTCTAATTGTTTCTTTTTTTCCTCCTCATCTTGTCTCTTTTGTTCTAATTTTTCCTCTGCTTCTTTGATTTCTTGTTCCATATCAACATGGATTTGTTTACAATTATTCATTACCACATATTTTCGTGAAATGACTTCTAAATATCGGTAAGGAATATTACTGTCTGAATAATATATAAAGGTTTCACGGGATTTGTCATAGTACATGATTACATTACCTAAGGGAGTATTTTCCATTAAAATTGTGTTTTTCAAACCCTCTATTTTTTCATCGGTACAAACAATAGAATCGGTTTTTTTATAAATATCCAAGTATTTATCCTCATATTTTTCGGGGATTTTTTCTACAATTGCTTCTGGTGTTTGCGGTGTTTCATCGTTTTTTAAAAGTAGAAATGAACATTTTTCTTTTACAAAATCGACAAGATTATTATTTACAGTATTCATATATTGATAAAATAATTCGACGTCATTGTATGTATAAAAGTTTTGTAAAAAAATATAATTATACAATTCTATAAAATTATGAATAAATGAATTTTGTGATATATAATCATGTTCAACGACCTTTTTAATAAAAAAGGCGGAAACAAATGAAAAAAATAGAGAAAAAATATTCGACAACCACATATTAATTATTCAAGTTTATATTTTTATATTTTTTTCACATTACATATTTTATTATATTAGGGTTCGCGTCGTTGTTACTTCGAGGCGACGTTATCTAGTTCTTCTTTTCGATATTCAAATAGTGATAAAACCTCCTGCGACAAGTCTGCGCATTTTATTAAATCGAATGTTTTGCGCGTATTATTTGGATGGAGCCTCACTAAATACAAATCGCGGACTTTCTTATTGTATTTGCGCTCAATAATTGCCTTGTAGATATTTAATTGGAGACTGTAGTGCCAATAATTGGTATTTGGCAAGTGATTTATACATTCCGTCGTGGCATATTCGTTGAATCCGTTTGATTTGGATATTTCTTTACTGCGTTTCCAATCATATATTGAAATACTGTCGTCTTCCGGGTGATAATAAATCATATCAATCGAACCGGAAAATTTAAGGTCTTCGTCGAAAACGCGTTTTTCGGTTCGATAAGGGATGAGATGGGGAAATGTCTCGGCGAATTTCAAGAAATAGCCCCATTCTTCCGATTGATTTGGCGGTGAAATATTTTTTGCGGTGTAATTTTCGTGATAGTAGTCTAATAAATGCGCATGAGATACGTAGGTGTCTGGGTCAGGGTTTTCTACCGGATAATTCATAAAACATTCAATATCAAAATGAAGATTGGTGCCAAAGGATGAAACAGACTCGCCGTTTTTCTTCCATTCGTTTTTGATTTCTTCCGGTGTCATTCCCCAGTACTTATTGGAGGGATTCCAGTTTTTTCCACTCATCATTTTTTTAATCACATTGTCGGGATTGAAATGGGGAAAATGGGTGTGAATCCAAGTGGTCACTGAGGTATATTTACTGTGCGGGTCGGTTATAATTGTATACTTGTGTGATGGCTCATCGAATAATATAAGGTCGTCTTTTTCATCGTGAAATTTATTTTTCAAAGTTTCCAATAATACTGACATTTTTGTATTTTATTGTATGGGTATGGGTCTTCTATATTTATAGGTGGTTTTGTTTTTAAATGAAATAAATCAATTTTTATTCTCATTGATTTATTTATATATTTTTATATGAATATGGGAATGCGATTATTTATTCAATATATATATTTCCGGATTCAATGAATCATGGTTTGTGTATAGTATTCTTGTTCTCGTAGAATTTATTATAATTGTATTTTTTATATCTAATTTAATATTGCTTACATCATATATATGTATATTTTTTTCACCTATAAAATTAAAAAACTGTTCATTACCGGTACTATTTATAAAATGAAAAATCGTTCCATTATTATTTTTTGAATTATCATTGAATTTATCATAATAAATATTCCACGTAATTAATCCGCTATTTGATTTATTTATATAGATATTATTATGTTTTATTTCGCGTATATCTATGCTGGAATTGTCACCATCTATCATTTGCGTTAGTGTATCATAACCAGTCTTTTGTGAGGAACCATCCATAAATTGAATTCCTTCTATATTTGTTATATAGTTTCCACACAAATCAATATCACCTAGACTTACCAACTTGTCATTTAATTCTAATAAATGGTTAATTTTTTTAGTTTGTTCTTTGATTTCCTTGATTTCTTTTATTGCTACACCAATTAAACCGGTATAATTTAATGATTGATTACCTGGTCCATCTTTTTCTCCTGAAACCAAAAAGGGGAAATGTTCTTGAACCTCGTGTGCTATGAATCCAATATCTGGTTTTCCTAATAATTTATTATCATAACTTACCGGTCTTAATTTATCTACACTATATTTTTCTGTATTCAAATTTTCCACGTTTTCTTTAATACGGTAATCTGATGTAGCATTAAATGATAATGCTGTAATTGTGCCAGACGCATTAATACCTCCGCTTAAAATTATATTTGTTCCATATAGAGTTGATGTCAATGTCAGTTCAGGTAATGGTGATGTTAAAACAGTTTGCCATGTTGACCCATTTGATAGTTTTAATATATTATTTGTAGTGTCGTAATATAATGAACCTTTTATACCAGTTGCACCTGCTCCAGATGTATAACCACCTACATTAATAACTCCGCCTGTATATATGCTGTTATTACAAGTATATATATTACTTACACCATTTTTAACTCCATATATATATTGTCCACTTCCTGAAATTGTTAATTTATCAAGACTTAAACTAATATTAGAAATTATAATTGACCATGTATAACCATAATCCGTTGAAACATATACGATTCCACTACTTATTGATGCTATTTGAATTTTACCGGAATAATCCATTTTTATAGATACCCAAGCAAGTGATGATGCTGTTGATGTCCACGTATTACCATAATCACTTGAAATATAAATATTACCTGTATTTACAATCGCACTTTGGTATTGTCCCGTTGCTGACATGGTTATTCCATTCCATATTCTATTCCCTGCGTTTGTATTTTGTATCCAATTAGACCCATAATTTGATGATGTATAAATATATTCTGCTCCACCGGCTGATGTAGAAGCACAAGCATTCAAATATTGTCCAGATGCGGAAATTGATATTCCAGTCCAATATTCTTGTCCAGCACTTGTATTTTGACTCCATGTGTTTCCATAATTACTTGACAGATAAATATAATTGTTATTTGTTGCTCCATCATTTGAACACACTACTTGATATTGTCCGGATGCTGACATTGCTGACTTATTCCAATAACCTGTTGTTGAAATATTTGTCCAAGTTGACCCATAATTTGATGAAATATAAATCTCACCATTATAAACAAATGCTGTTTGATATTGTCCATTTGCTGAAATTGCGACTGTTTTCCATGATAAAGATGAACTGGTAAGTGAAAATGAAGACCCGTAACTTGATGATACATAAAGTTGACTACTTGTAGCACAAGCTATAACATATTGTCCGGTAGTAGATGATTTTATATCTGTCATTGTTGATGCTGATGTAATTGTAGTCCAATTAGTCGCATAATTTCCCGTTGGTCCGACTAAACCATAATCTACTTGTTGAAATGATGAAAATATATCACTATAAGACCCTGGTTGTAATCCGGGTGTATTTGTGGTTCCTCCTCCATTAGAATACGCAAATTGTAAATTTACATCACTTGTTAACGTCACACCATAAGATAACCCGGTTACCCCTAGTGTAGTCACTCCTTTTGTTACATTACCTGTACAACCAGTAAAACCTATTGGTCCAACCAACGCAACATTTGCGCCCGAATTCCAAGAACCAGTAGATGAAGAAAAATTATAAAGTGTAAGAGTATATATACCAGTATTATATGAGACATTTGTTACTTGATAATAACTTACATAATTTGTAGTATCGTCAATTGTAATATAACAATTTGCTGTGATATATTTATTATTTGTATTTGAAGTAGTGGATAAAGTATAATTACCCGTCGCACCTGCTGCGATTGAACCACTTGTTGCCATTGTAGTAGTTATTAATGGACCAACTGGACCGGTAGGTCCTGTCGCACCGGTAGGTCCTGTCGCACCGGTAGGTCCTGTCGCACCAGTCGGTCCTGTTGAACCCGTCGGTCCGGTCGGTCCAGTCGCACCAGTTGGACCAATCGGTCCAGTCGCTCCAGTCGCTCCAGTACCACCGGTCGCACCAGTTTGTCCTGTTGGCCCAGTCGCACCGGTTGGACCAGTTGGACCTGTA
>Ga0214921_10001240_pt1 | contig 44067 bp, 37 predicted proteins | sample LL1505_MetaG_FD_177992 | JGI IMG/M metagenome (GOLD analysis project Ga0214921, IMG submission 177992) | Freshwater microbial communities from Lake Lanier, Atlanta, Georgia, United States - LL-1505 | ecosystem: Environmental > Aquatic > Freshwater > Lake | place: USA: Georgia | collected...
CAATCACCAAACTTTGTCCTGATTCAATCTCACTTAATCCACGATAAATAGCAGAGATCGCTCGAGTGGCTACCTCGCTTCGTCGTTCTCCGGTGCCTCCGGCTGGAATATCTTCTCCACTGAGCCAGGCCGTGAATTGCGCATCACTATCTTTACGAATTTCAAGACCAGTTTTTCCTTCCCAATCTGCGCCATATGTTTCGCGCAAATCAGGATCAATCGTTACTGGCAATCCACATCTTTTTGCAATCGCCGCTGCAGTTTGGCGAGCACGTAATAAATCACTAGTTATTAAACGATTAGGACGAAGCGATGCAAGAACTAATGCAGATTTTTCGACCTGAGCTTGCCCAGCATCGTTCAAAGGAATATCGGTGTGGCCTTGAAATCTATTCTCTACATTCCAATCGGTTTGACCATGCCTGACAATAATTATTTTTCGCATAATTACTATTCAGCTCTTAATTCAACATTTGGAAGAGTAATAATTGGACAATCCCCCCAAAGACGGTCTAGCGCATAGTAAGTACGCATCTCTTTGCTTTGAATGTGCACAATTAAATCGCCATAATCCAAGAGCAACCATTGTGAAGAATCTCCGCCACCTTCACGGTGAATCACTTTTTCTCCTACAAATGAGAGTTGACGTTCAATTTCATCAGATATGGCTTTGAGTTGTCGATCATTTGCACCAGATACAAGCAAGAAAACATCTGAGAGGATCAACTGATTTGATAAATCCATGGCGACAATATCGCTGCCAGATTTTTCATCAGCGGCACGAGCCGCTACAGCTGCTGCTTTGATCGTTTGAGTACTAAGAGCCATAAATCCCTTTCACTAAATCTAAAATTTTTGAATCTACTAATTCAGAAACATCTTCACTTTTCGCAACTTTTTCACGAATTAATGTGGATGAGATATCTAACATAGCCCCTTGTACGCGGTTTACTTGAATCCCCGTTGGAAGATCTGCTGCATTAACGGTCTCACCACTTCTTAGTAATTGTAAAAATTCGACTTTTCCAATCAACTCATCTAGGCGATGCCAACTTTGAATGTTTCTTAATGCATCACTGCCAAGCACCAATGAAAATTCAGTTCCTGGATAAATCCGCTCAAGTTCTACAACGGTGTCGATTGAATAAGTAGGTCCACTTCTGTTAATTTCGATATCTAAAACTTCTATCTTTGAGTTCCCAGCTGTTACTAATCGACACATCTCTAACCGTTCGGCTGAAGTAGCAACTAATTGACCTTCTTTTTGCCAAGGATTTCCGGCTGGGATCATAAAGATTTTAGAAACTAGACCTTGGTTTAAAATTACTTCGGCTGCATGCAGATGACCTCGGTGAATTGGATCAAAAGTTCCGCCAAAAATTGCAATTTTAGGAATTAGTGATCCTTGTCTATCCGCATCGCAAAATAAAGAAGTAGCGAAAGAATTCCAAAACCAATCAAACCAAAAGCAATAGGTGGAGCAGGTAGTTCGCGTCCCTCAGAAAATAAAATCATGTTCATATCCTATTCCCCAAGCGCAGCTTTTCCGCCCTCTAGCAACTTAACAAACTGTGCTTCATCAAGGACTGGCACCCCTAATTCTTGGGCCTTGGCATATTTGGAGCCCGGGGCATCTCCCACAACTACATAATCCGTCTTTGCGGAAACCGAGCTAGTGGCTTTGCCTCCCCGATCGGTTATTACCTGACTGACACCATCGCGGGTAAATCCATTTAGCGATCCAGTAACCACGATAGAAAGACCGCTAATAGTTTGAGTTAACTCACTTACTTGATGGTGTTGTCCAATTCCTGCCGCTCTCCACATTTTTACAATCTCACGATGCCAATCCTCTTTAAACCAATCCACGATTGCTGCTGCAATAGTCGGACCAACTCCATCTATCTCTGCCAACTTTTCAATAGATGCTGCTTCTATCGCTTCCAATGAACCAAACTCTCGTGCCAATGATTGGGCAGCCGTCGGGCCTACATGTCTTATGGAAAGGGACACAATTACTCGCCATAACGGTTTTGATTTGGCTTCTGTAAGTGCGTTGATAAACCGCTCAGCAATCGCACCAAGCGTCCCATCTTTTTTGGTAAAAAACTCTGACGTTGATAGTTCGGCAAGAGTTATTGCAAAAAGCCCACTCTCATCTTTCAAGATTCCATCTGCTAGTAAGGCACTAGCGGCTTCATAACCAAGAACATCAATGTCGAGCGCAGAACGTGAGCCAATATAAAAAAGTCGCTCACGTAATTGCGCTGGGCAACTTCGGCTATTTACACATCTAATATCTACATCTCCATCTGAGATTGCCTTCAATTTACTTCCACAATCTGGGCAGATGTTTGGCATAACAAATATGCGCTCTGACCCATCACGTTTTGAAAGAACTGGACCAAGTACTTCTGGGATCACATCTCCAGCTTTTCGAATAACTACGTAATCGCCAATCAAAATTCCTTTTCTTACAACTTCTTCTTGATTGTGCAAAGTGGCCTGTGAAACTGTTGAACCAGCAACTTTCACTGGCTCCATAAATGCAAAAGGAGTTATCCGACCAGTTCGTCCAACACTTACTCGGATATCTAGTAGTTTCGTGACGACTTCTTCAGGAGCATACTTATATGCAATCGCCCATCTAGGAGCGCGTGAGGTAAATCCAAGTTTATTTTGGATCTCAACTTGATCAACTTTAATTACAACGCCATCAATCTCATGTTGCAAGTCGTGGCGATGATCTAAATGTCCATCAATATATTTTTTAATCTCACTTACCTTGCTAAAAACTCTAACTTGATCACTGGTTGGCAATCCCCACTCTTTAAAGGCTGCATATGCCTCACTTTGAGTAGCAAATTCCACACCGTCTACTTTTCCGAACCCATGCACCAACATTCTTAGCGGCCTGGCCGCACTAACTTTTGGATCTTTTTGGCGCAGAGAACCTGCGGCAGCATTTCGAGGGTTAGCGAAAGGGGCTTTGCCTAATTCTTCGATGCTCGCATTTAACTCAGCAAACTCTTTTAACGGGAAATAAACCTCTCCCCTAACTTCTACTATCTTTGGGAAACTCTTTCCACTTAATTGATGTGGGACGCCTTTGATTGTCTTGACGTTGAGTGTTACATCTTCACCCGTTGTGCCATTTCCCCTAGTTAATCCACGAATCAACTTTCCATCTTCGTAAAGTAAGTTCACTGCCAGGCCATCTATCTTTAATTCACAAAGCCACTTGATCTCATTTTTTCCAAAATCTCGCTCTGTTTTCTCTAGCCATGAATCCAACTCCTCGGAATCAAAAACATTGTCAAGGCTCATCATCGGATTCAAATGATCAACTTGAGTGAACTGAGTTGAGAAGCCACCACCTACAGCAACAGTTGGCGAACTCTCACTTCTTAATTCAGGATTAGCTTCTTCTAGTTTTAATAATTCATTCCAAAGTGCGTCAAAATCTGCATCTTTAATTTTCGGACTATCCATTACGTAATACAGAAATTGGTGTTCGCTAATCTCTTCACGTAATTGTTCTATGCGACGTCTTGCTGAATTATTACTATTATTAATTGCCATTACTTGAACCAATGGCCTGATCGGTACGGTCAATTGTCGCAGAACCTACAACTCGATCACCATCATAAATAACCAGAGCTTGCCCCGCCGCTAAACCATAAAGTGGTTCATCTAAAGTTGCAGTTAAATTCTCACCATCAAATTTGTAAGAACAAGGTAGCGCTTGACCATGCGCTCTAACTTGGGCAAATCCGCGTAGTGATTCATTTCCTGGTACTGGGCCACACCATTTAATTTCACTGCCTGAAATTTCGCTAACTGCAAGTTTTTCATGTGAACCGACAACCACTGTGTTTGAAAGCGGTTCAATTTTCAAAACATATCTTGGCGATCCGTCATTTGCCGGAACTGTCAGGTTCAATCCTTTACGTTGCCCAATCGTGTATGTATAGGCACCTTTATGCGAACCTAGTTTTTTTCCATCTTCATCCAAAATTGATCCGGATTCACTACCAAGTCGCTCTCGCAACCATCCTGCATTATCTCCAGATGGAACAAAACAGATGTCATGGCTATCTGGTTTTTGAGCTAATGCAAAACCGCGCGCCTCTGCCTCGGCACGAACATCTACTTTATGTGTATCTCCCAATGGAAACATGGCGCCAGCAATTTGATCTTGCGTAAGAACTGCCAAAACATATGATTGATCTTTCTCTGGATCATTAGCCCGATTTAAGGTTGGCCCGGTTGGTGAATCTACGACTTTTGCGTAGTGACCAGTGACAACTTTTTCATACCCCATTGCACGAGCACGGTTTAACACAGCTGCAAATTTTATTTTTTCATTGCAACGAAGACATGGGTTTGGCGTTCGTCCGATTGAATACTCTGAAATGAAATTGTCAACAACTCCCTCATGAAATTCACTTGCCATATCCCAAATGTAAAAAGGTATGCCAATTATGTCTGCCACACGTCTTGCATCATGTGAATCTTCAACTGTGCAACAACCTCTTGCACCTGATCGATACTTTTGTGGATTTGATGAAAGTGCTAAATGAACTCCGATTACTTCATGGCCAGCTTCAACTGCACGTGCCGCCGCAACCGCAGAATCAACTCCACCACTCATGGCTGCAATTACTTTCATACTAAACCTGCCGCTCTGGCACGCTCAACAACTGGTGCGATTACTGAAATTACTAAATCAATATCTGCCTCTGTAGTTGATGGTCCAATCGAAAAACGAAGTGAGGATTTAGCACGTTTATCATTCATGCCCATTGCAAGTAATACGTGGCTTGGGCGAGGAACTCCGGCGCTGCACGCAGAACCTGTTGAGCATTGCACTCCTTGGGCATCTAGCAGTAGCAGTAGTGCATCTCCTTCAGCACCCTCAAAAGTAAAATGTGCAATTCCCGGCAAATGATCTGTAGCACCATTTACGGATACATTTTCAACTTTAGCTATGACTCCTGAAATCAATCGATCTCTTAACTTGCTTACTCTTGCAGCACGTGCACTGAGTTCAGCAATAGCAAGAGTTGCGGCGGCTGCAAATCCTGCAATTGCTGGAGTATCAAGAGTTCCACTGCGCAAATCTCGCTCTTGCCCGCCGCCATGTAATACCGGGGTTAGATCTAATCCTTTTTTTAACACTAAAGCGCCAATGCCAAGCGGACCGCCTATTTTGTGTGCACTTAAACTCATTGCAGTTACATTTAAATCTTTAAAACTTAATGGTATTTTTCCAAAACTTTGAACTGCATCAGTATGAATCGGAAGATTTAATTCGGCGGCAATAGCTGCAATCTCGCTAACGGATTGAACCGAACCAACTTCGTTATTTGAATGCATGACAGAAATCAAAGATATTGAACCAGCTGCTGCTTCAATTTTATTTTTTGCCTCTAAAAGTTTTACTTGTCCATCTTGATTGACATCAAGTTCAAGCCACTTTGCATTTTCATGTTCAACCAGCCACTCCAATGGATCAAGAATCGCATGATGTTCGATTGGAGAGGAAGCAATTACATTTCTACCTTCTTCAAGCCGATGCCAATAAAAACCCTTTAACGCTAAATTATTTGCCTCAGTTCCAGATGCGGTGAAAATCACCTCACTTGGTGATGCTCCAACTGCTTCAGCAATTGCTTCGCGTGATTCCTCAACAACTTTCCGCGCACTGCGCCCTGCGGCATGCAAACTTGAAGCATTTCCAACTATGCCCAACTGTTCACTCATCGCTAGGACGGCTTCGGGGACCATTGCAGTGGTGGCTGCATTATCTAAATATGCAGTCGCGCTATTGGTGGCCATTAGGCAATTCTAGAGCGTTAACCCTTTCGAGCAGCGATTGCGCTGGTGGCTTGCGGGAGCACGGCAAAAAGATCGCCAACTACGCCAAAATCGGTCACTTCAAAAATCGGCGCCTCTGGATCCTTATTAATCGCCACAATCACTTTGCTGGTCTGCATTCCAGCGCGATGTTGAATTGCACCTGAAATGCCACAAGCAATATAGAGAGAAGGTGAGACGGTTTTGCCGGTTTGGCCCACTTGATGTGAATGCGGATACCAACCAGCATCAGTTGCGGCACGGGATGCGCCAACCGCTGCGCCAAGCAGATCTGCCAACGCTTCAACTGGAGCAAAGTCGCCATTGGTTCCGCGTCCGCCAGAGACAACAATCGCCGCTTCAGTTAATTCTGGACGTCCGCCTCTTTTGGCTGGCTCACGATTGCTAATTGAAACTTTTGTCGGAGTCAATTTCGGTGAAACTAATTCGACTTCGCATGTGGAAGGTTTGCTCTCTGGTTCAACTGAGTTTGGGCGCACCGTAATTATTGCAATTCCTTTACTTACCTTGGAGTGCACAACTGCAGATCCGCCAAAAATAGATTGCGTGGCAATCGAATCAGAAGTTACATCTACTGCGTCAGTAATAATTCCAGAATTAGTACGTACTGCAACTCTTGCGGCTATCTCTTTCCCGCGAGCGGTTGAAGGAATCAACAAAGTAGTAGCGCCTTTTTCCAAAAGCAAGTCAGCTAATCCTTGAGCAACAAGAGCGCTCGGATGATCGTAAATAGCGCTATCTTCAATTGCAATAATTTTATTTGCGCCAAAAGAATTTATAGCAGCCGCTGCTTTTGCGCCGTCGCCTGGAGTTCCAACCAACACAGCAGTAACTTCGCCAGCTCGTCTAGCGATAGTCAATAACTCCCCTGCAGTTTTTGTGATTGCTCCTGCAATGTGATCAATAAATACGAAAGTACTCATGCCAACCTCTTTTCAGCCAAAAAATCACTAAGGGCAGTTCCGCCGGAACCTTCATCCGTAACTTTCACGCCAGCACTTCTCGCAGCTTGTTCATTAAAATCATTTACCAAACTCCAAGCACCAGCACCGCCTACTTCAGCTGCACTTACTCCAAGGTCGGCAAGAGATAAAACTTCAATTGTTTTTTTCTTTGCAGCCATGATGCCTTTGAATGATGGATAACGAGGCTCATTTATTTTTTCAATTACGCTGACAATTACTGGCATCGGAGAATTCATTGAATCGACACCTTCATCAGTGACTCTTTTAATACTTACTTGATCTGCGCTCACATTAACTTCGCCAGCAAATGAAAGTTGTGGCAATTCAAGACGTTCAGAAAGCATTGAGGGAATAACACTCATGCGCGCATCCGTTGATTCAGTTCCACATAAAATTAAATCCGGGTTAATTCTTTGAATTACTTTAGCCAAAATTAATGATGTAGCGAGTGCGTCAGATCCGGCGAGCGCAACGTCGCTTATAAGTACTGCATCATCAGCACCCATCGATAATCCTTTGCGAAGCGCCTCTGTTGCTCGCTCTGGTCCCATGCTAATTAGAGTGACAGTGTGTCCAGCTTCTGCTCCACCATTTGCTTCAACAATTTGCAGCGCAGATTCAACGGCGTACTCATCCAAATCATTTAGGACTGCATCAACACTTTCGCGATCAATCAACTTAGTGCTGGCATTTAATTTCTTCTCAGCCCATGAATCTGGAACTTGTTTTACGCAGACAACAATCTTCACTAATTGCTCCTAAACCGGTGGTGATTACGAGGCGAATACCATCCTATGTTACCGGTCGGTAACTAAAATGTGCGAGTGTACTTAGGAGTAACCCGATGGTGGTCGTAAAGTGAAGGGGTGCTCGCCATTATCGCTCCCGGACAAGGCGCCCAAACCCCGGGATTCCTATCCCCTTGGTTGGAATCAGCCCGCGTTAAGGATTTATTGACCTGGTGGTCGGCTGTTGCCAATTTGGATCTAATTCACTTAGGCACGAACGCCGATGCAGATGAGATCCGAGATACCGCAAATGCTCAGCCGTTAATTGTCGCCGCTGGATTAGTTGGAGCGCTTTCACTATTTCCGCACCCGTCTGATGCATTTGGCAAAGTCGGAGTTGCGGCTGGCCACTCTGTTGGTGAGTTCACTGCCGCAGCAGGTGCCCGGGCAATAACCGCTGAATCCGCACTTGTATTAGTACGCGAGCGTGGATTGGCGATGGCAGCTGCAAGTGCTGCGACCCCAACTGGAATGTCAGCAGTATTAGGTGGAGATCGATCTGATGTTCTGGCTGCGATTGCTAAATTTAATTTGACCGCTGCAAATGAAAATGGTGGCGGACAGATTGTCGCCGCTGGTGAATTATCAACCTTGGCGGCGCTCGCCGAAAATCCGCCAGAGGGCGCAAGAGTCCGTTCGCTCTCAGTAACTGGTGCATTTCATACCTCTTATATGCAACCGGCAGTGGCGCGGATGAAATCCCTTTCAACTTCAGTAACTGTTCACGATCCCCGCACCAGAGTAATTTCAAATCGAGATGGCGCAGTGGTTCATAGTGGCCGAACTTTGCTTGATCGAATGATTGATCAGATTGCTAACCCAGTTCGTTGGGATTTATGTATGGAAACTCTTAATGAGTTGGGAGTGACTGCAGTAATTGAAATGCCACCGGCTGGAACTTTGGTTGGATTGATCAAACGAGCCTTACCTAATGTTGAAACTCTTGCACTAAAGACTCCCGATGATATTCCGGCCGCTCTTGATTTGATTGGCCGCCATGGTTCAGTAAGTGCTCTTGATAATCAACCAACATGGAGAATGATTGTGGCTCCATTTGCCGGCTACTTCAAATCTGCGGGAATAGAAGTAGGCGCACACCTTGCTGCAGGTGCAGTAATTGGAACTGTTTCAAACAAACGCGAAAGTGCTGAGCTTAAAAGTACTCATGCTGGAACTTTGATTGAAATTATTGTTGAAGAAGGCGATCCAGTTTCTCCAGGTCAACCGATTGCTCGCTTGCATCCAGAGGGTCAAAACTGATGAGCAAAATTTCCGAACCATTAGCAACTCGTCACTCACAAATTTTGGGCGTCGGAGATTACCGGCCATCTCGCGTTGTCCCTAACTCTGAAATCGTAGATTTAATTGATTCAAGTGATGAATGGATTCGCGAAAGATCAGGAATCGAATCACGTCGTTATGCATCGGCTGATGAAAGCGTTGTTGATATGTCAGTAGCGGCTGCTCAAAAAGCATTAGCTGCTGCAGGAATAACCGCTGCCCAATTAAGCGCAGTAATTGTGGCAACTGTTACTTATCCATTCCAAACACCAAGTGCTGCGACAGATGTGACTTTGCGATTAGGCAATCCAAATGCAGCCGCATTTGATATCTCAGCAGCATGCGCCGGTTTTTGTTATGGCGTTGGTATGGCCAGTGACATGGTTCGAACCCATAGCGCTGAATATGTTTTATTAATTGGTGTTGAAAAACTTTCTGATTTCACCGATCCAACCGATCGTGGAACTGCATTTATTTTTGCAGATGGTGCTGGAGCGATTGTTATTGGACCAAGTGATCGACCAAAAATTGGTCCGATGATTTGGGGATCTGATGCAACTGCTCGCGAAGCAATCGTCATGCAACCTTCATGGCTTGAACTGCGGAATCCAAATGGTCACGGAAATATTGGGAATATTGGTTGGCCTGATATCAAAATGCAAGGCCAGGCAGTGTTTCGTTGGGCGGTTTATCAAATGGCACCGATTGGATTGAAAGCTATTGAAGCTGCTGGAATTTCCGTAGATCAATTAGATGTCTTCATCCCTCATCAAGCAAATGTCAGAATTATTGACGCAATGGCCAAAGCTATGAAATTACCTGAAGAAATTGTGATCGCACGAGATGTGCGCGTCTCTGGAAATACATCGGCTGCTTCAATTCCGTTGGCAATGTCCGCACTTTATGACTCAGGTGAAGTAAAATCTGGTCAGTTGGCACTGCTAATTGGTTTTGGAGCGGGTCTGGTCTATGCCGCCCAAGTAGTTGAACTTCCGTAACCAATCACCACAAACGAAGGAGAAAGCATGGCGATAACAGAACAAGAAGTACTAGCAGGGATCAAAGAGATCGTTGAAGAAGTAGCTGGCGTTCCAGGTAGCGATATCGAAATGTCAAAGAACTTCACTGATGATCTTGATGTTGATTCATTGAGCATGGTTGAAGTTGTTGTTGCCGCTGAAGAACGTTTTGGAATCAAAATTCCAGATGATCAAGTTTCTGGAATGCTTACAGTTGGCGATGCAGTTAATTTCATCGTTAAGGCAGCAAATTAGTGTCATTAAAAAATGATCGGATTGTCATCACCGGCCTTGGTGCGCTGTCACCACTTGGCCGTGATGTGGCATCAACTTGGGAAGGCTTGCTCGCCGGTAAAAGTGGCGTGACTCGTCTTCCAGAAGATTGGTCGCCAGATATCCCGGCTCAGATTGCAGCGAAAGTTGCAGTAGAGCCGGCCGAGTTAATGGACCGCGTTGAAATGCGCCGACTTGATCGCTCGGAACAGTTTGCGGTAATCGCAGCACGCGAAGCTTGGGCTGATGCCGGTTCACCTGAAGTCGATCCAACTCGTCTAGGAGTTGTCATTGCTTCAGGAATTGGTGGCGTTTTAACTTTGTTAGGTTCTTATGATGTTTTAAAAGAAAAAGGTGCGCGTTCAGTCAGTCCGCACACCGTTCCAATGTTGATGCCTAATGGTCCGGCTGCATATGTTGGATTGGAATTTGGAGCAAAAGCTGGAGTCCACACACCAGTAAGTGCATGTGCATCGGGTGCCGAAGCACTTGGTTATGCATTAAATATGATTCGTACTGGCCGCGCAGATGTTGTTATCGCCGGCGGAACAGAAGCAGCGATTCACCCATTGCCGATGGCTGGCTTTGCAAATATGAAAGCTTTATCTACTCGCAATGATGATCCAACTCGCGCCTCACGTCCATACGACAAAGATCGGGATGGCTTTGTTTTAGGTGAAGGTGCTGGAGTTCTTGTAATTGAAACTTTAGAACACGCAAAAGCACGTGGTGCAAAAATTTATGCAGAAGTAGCGGGACAAGGTTTAACTTCAGATGGTTTCCACATCGCAGCACCAGATCCTGAAGGAACAGGTGCAACAAGAGCGATGTTGGCAGCTCTTACTGATGCCAATATTGCTACAGATGAGATTGTGCATTTAAACGCACACGCAACATCAACCCCTGCAGGAGATATCGCAGAGGCTGGAGCAATTACTGGCGCATTTAAATCTCACCTCGATCAAATCGCAGTCTCTGCCACAAAATCTATGACTGGTCATTTGTTGGGTGGCGCTGGAGCAATTGAATCTATTTTTGTTGCCCTTGCCCTGCATCATCGCATGGCACCTCCGACAATTAACATTGAAAATCTTGATGATGCAATTCATTTAAATGTTGTCCGCGATAAGCCCCGTGCACTTCCTGCTGGAGATATTGCAGCATTAAACAACTCCTTTGGTTTTGGTGGCCACAATGTTGCTATCGCTTTCCGGTCTATTTAATGAGTGAGCAACCAGCACAAGCAGATCCACGTGACCCGCAACTTCGAATGGAACGGTTAGTTGACGCTGGTTCCCTTGTTGCTTTAACAGAGCGCGACACCTCTGGAATGTTTGCCGCTTACGGAAATATAAATGGATCTAGAGTTTCCATTTTTGCAACCGATGCCACTATTCAAGGTGGTGCAATGGGTGAAGCCGGAGCGCATGTAATTCTTAAAGCTTACGAAGATGCAATGGCACATAAAAATCCAGTTATTGGAATTTGGCATTCAGGTGGCGCACGCCTACGTGAAGGTGTTGCTTCGCTCCACGCTTTTGGTTTGGTCTTTCATGCAATTACCCAAGCAAGTGGAAAGATTCCACAACTATCACTAGTTGTTGGACCTGCTGCTGGTGGCGGTGCTTACGGTCCAGCATTAACTGATGTAATTGTTTTAGGACCAGAAGGTCGAATATTTGTTACTGGTCCTGATGTTGTTAAAAGTGTTACTGGCGAATCAGTTGACATGGCACGTCTTGGTGGACCCGAACCTCATGGACGTCGAAGTGGTGTTGTTCATGTCGTTGCTGAAACTGATGATCAAGCATATGAATCAATTAAAACAATCGCAGATTTATTAGGTGCCCAAGGTTCTATGGCAGCTAAATTGCCTGAGGTGAATCTGGCTGGGTTACTTCCTGAATCAAGTAAACGGGCTTATGACGTTCATCCTTTGATTGAAGGAATTCTTGATACAAATAGTCAGATCCAAGAGTTACATCCAAAGTGGGCGCCGAATATTGTGACCACACTTGGTCGTTTTGGTGGGCGCACAGTTGGCGTGGTTGCAAACAATCCTTTACGCCTTGGTGGTTGTTTAGATTCTTCATCTGCCGAAAAAGCTGCTCGTTTTGTGCGCATGTGTGATTCATTTGGAGTTCCACTACTTGTAATTGTTGATGTACCTGGATATTTGCCTGGAGTTGGGCAAGAGTGGGATGGTGTCGTTCGCCGCGGCGCGAAGTTATTGCATGCATTTAGCGAAGCAGTTGTTCCGCGCGTAACCCTTATTACTCGCAAGGCTTATGGCGGTGCTTATATTGCGATGAACTCACGTTCACTTGGTGCAACGAAAGTTTTTGCTTGGCCAGGAGCTGAAGTTGCAGTGATGGGTGCGGTTGCTGCGATTCGAGTGCTGCATAGAAGAATTTTGGCTGATATTCCTGATGACCAACGCGTTGCCATGGAGTTAGAACTTGCTGCTGAGCACGAGAAAATCTCTGGTGGTGTCGCACGGGCCATTGAAATTGGCGTAGTTGATGAAATCTTGGAACCAACTGTTACCCGCACGGCTTTAGCGCAAGCAATTTTGCAAGCGCCAGCTAATCGCGGTTTGCACGGAAATATTCCACTTTAACAATTATCCAGTTGCGTGTAACCAGCGCATACTTTCTTGACCTTCGCGATACGGGACAAGTTCTGCTTCCCATTCCACACCTAAGGCTTTAGCAAACTCCTCTTCAAAATCTAATCCGCGTTTATAACAACTTTCTAAAATTGCACCGATCTGATTTTCAGAGATTAAGACGTCGCCATTTTTTCCAACCGTTGCATGATGTAAACCAAGTGATGGAGTTCCTAAATATCTAGCGCCATCGCTATCCCGTCCACCCATTTCACAAACATCAAAACGTAGGTAATTCCAACCGGCGAGCGCTGTTGCGATTTCTCCTGCCCGACCAGAGGGTGCACTAAAACGTAAACGTGTTTGAAAACTTCCAGGAGTTAAAGGTTGCGCGCTCCAGGTTATTTGTAACTTGCAATCCAATGCGCGCTCTAACGACCATTCGACATGAGAAAGCAATGCTTTGGGTGCAGCAAATATTTCTATCCAGCCCGAAACGAAATGTTGATTTAATTTAGCGCGTGCATTATTTGCACTTGCCATGATTCCTCCTGGCCTTGCATGCGGTGCACTTGCCTCTCAGGTGCGACCTTCCCCAGTCCACCTACGAGATTCCTACCGCTTTAACTACTGACCAGTATTTATTTAGGAGGGGGCAAATGATGCTCCTTTTGCAGCAAAATAACCAGATCAGCCAAGTTAACAACTACTGCTGAGCCTAAAAAGCAAAGACCGAGATCTAGACAGACCCTAAACCTCAGGTAGACTTCTGGGCAGTCCAACGCTTGGCAGTACCCGTTTCTTGGCTCGGCCGGTTAATCCCCGGAAGACGGCTTTGTTCGGTATCGCTGTGAAAGAGAAAGACTGGCGCCTGTGGAATTCACAGGAGTCCCCACATACCGAAGGATAAAGCTCAATGGCAACAGGAACAGTTAAGTGGTTCAACTCAGAAAAGGGATTTGGTTTCATTGCAGTTGATGGTGGCGGAGCAGATGTTTTCGTTCACTACTCAACCATTCAAGGAAACGGTTACAAGTCACTTAATGAAGGTCAGGCAGTAACTTTTGACATCGTCCAGGGACCAAAAGGTCCACAGGCAGATCAAGTAGTGCCTAGCTAATTAACCGCTAGTTTCTTGCAAGAAGAGCTTTGGATTTATCCAAGGCTCTTCTTCTTTTTTGCAACAGCTTTAACTGGAGATAAATTCTCTCCAACTTTCCAAGCATCTAAATAAGGCCACGGATAAAGAGTTCCCCGTCTAATCTTCCAATCCCCTGCTTTTGTAGGCCAAGAGATACCAAAATGTAAATGCGGAGAAGTTCCTCGCGCAGAACCAGTAGAACCAACTTTTCCTAAAACATCTCCGGCCATCACACTAACTCCTGGAACAATTCCCTCTGCAACACTTAACAAATGTGAACCGTAATAACGCACACCATCTATTCCAATAATTGATACTGATAATCCACCACGGTCTTGACCTCTATTGGTTTTGCTACTCCATACATCTTTAAAATTTACATCCTCAACGACTCCATCGATTGGAGCCACAAAAGAGCAGCCTTTTTTAGTCAACATGTCAGTCGCCGGATAATCATGATGAGAATGTGCATATTTCACTGTGCATTCAGCGACTGGAAAAATATAAGTGAAATCTTCGGCTTTTGCTGAAGCAATGCCTACTCCAAGCAAGGCAAAGGAGAGGAAAACTGAGATTGATTTGCGCATAATCACCAAGTATCGCTGCTCGCCAGTACATATCTATGGAGGCGAACCTCTAAGATTTAGCGTGGGGGCGGTAGCTCAGTTGGTTAGAGCCCCGGACTCATAATCCGGTCGTCGTCGGTTCGAGCCCGACCCGCCCCACCAGGTTTGATTCAAAATATAAAAATTTCCGCACCTAATTCTATTTCTGTGTTAACTCTATTTTATTACTTCGAAATTGGTTCCCATTTCTTAGTTAATTGAACAAGACATTCGGTTCAATTAAATGATGCAAGTGATTGCTTTCCTGAAATTTGTCATACAACATTTATTAAAATTATAAATAATACTAATAGTTAAAGTCTTGACAACTAATTTTTGGAGTGGCAAAGTACAAATTACAAAGCTCCCCCATAAAAGAATTGGAGATGAGTATGGAAATTTCTAGAATTCAAAAAACTAAAAATGTGCATAGAAAAGCCAAGATTTCAATAGCTTTGACTTTTCTTATCGTCTCTTTAGTTGGGTGCAGTTCGGCAAGTCAGGATAAGGATGCTGCACAATCAGAGAGTGCCCCTGTTGTCGAAGCCCCAATAATTGGGGGTACCGTCAATATTCTAACTTGGCAAACTGGTGCTTCGGTTGATGCCGCCGTGAAGACTGTTGCTAAGCTTTACGAGAAGACTCACCCTGGTACAACCATTAACGTAACCATTCTTCCTTACGAGCAGTATGAGCAGAAACTGCAACTCGCCATTACCGGTGGGAAAACTCCAGATATTTTCCAAGCAGCCTCGTCTGCGTTGCGATTGGTTGAAAGCGGAAAAGTTCTCCGGCTTGATGATCGTATTGCCAGCGACCCACTTCTCAGTGATGACAGTAAAGTCCGCACAACAGCATATGATTTAGCAAAGTTTGATGGAACACATATTGACGCATTTCCAACAGGCACGCTGTGTGGTATGCAACTCTTCTACAACCAAGATCTTTTTGATAAAGCAGGAGTTACTTATCCAACTGCTGCATGGACTTGGGATGACTTTCTCGCAGCTGCACAGAAATTAACCGTTGTAAAAAATGGCAAAACAACTCAGTGGGGTACAACACTTGGATACCTAAGAGGATGGGACGGTGGTTGGCAAGCAATTGCCGCATCGAATGGTATGGGAAGCTTCCTCGATTCAAGCGGTGCTACACCTCGACTAGCAGTTGAGCAACCACAGGTTGAGAGTGCATGGCAATTACTTCAAGACCTGATCTACAAATATAAAGTCGCACCAACCCTTAGCACTGAAGAAATTTTCAAGCAGAGTGGAAATTCATTCCAATCAGGGAAAACTGCGATGGTGGTTGATGGCTGCTGGCAAATGGGCCCTTACGATAATGCAATTAAGAATCTAGGAATGATGACCCTTCCTGTTGGTTCTTCGGGACAAAGTGTTGGACCTGTTTGGGGTTCAAACATGATCATCTCTAAAGATAGTAAGAATATAGACACCGCATGGGACTTCTTACGTTGGTGGACAGTGACACAAGATGCCATGGTGCCGTTTGCCAAAACTAGTGCCGCTTGCGGTAGTGCAATTGTTAAGGAATTTGATGCTTTGCTAAATACTCCCTGGGTGAATATTCCTGGTGGTGATGCGTGTGCCAACTCCCTTAATAATGTTAAGAACTTCAGCATCTATACACCAAATTGGGGTGAGGTATACGGGAAAGTCATCGACCCCACTTGGAATACGAAATTACTCGAAGGGAAGATAACGGCAAAAGAGTTTGTAGCTACTTTGACGGCCGAGACGGAGGGTAAATTATGAAGGAAAGGCCTAATCAGCCCTCTCCTTTTGATTTTTACCTAAGATCTCTAGATCTCCGAATTAGCTAATAGCCATGAGTTTATGGCAAGAATCGGCTTTTGATGCGATGACTGCAATCGGTCATCGCATCGATCGCGAGCGCGGGGGTCAGCCTTATTTTTGGACAGATCTCATTAGTAAACCTCCTCAGCTTAAGCATCAAAGTTGGGATTACTGCGATATGTCAGGGCGTTGGATTGATGCGTTAATTCGGGGCCGGCTAATGACGGGTTCATCTCTGCACTTGGAAGATGAAGAAATCTTGAAAAAATTTATGCTCTCCCGGGCAGGAGAAGACGGCCTGTTTTACAACGACGCCAAACCAGAATATGGATCAACTTATGCAGCGGATATGTTTTGTCAAAGCCGCGTATTTCTCGGACTGAATACTTGGTTTCAAAATTCAGGCTCTAATGTTGTGGAAGGACACCTCGTTCGACTTTCCAATCGTCTTGCAAATGTGGCTCAATGGGAGGGCAAATACGCTTGGTTCCCTGGTAGCGAATGGCGGGATGACCGATGGCTTGATGCTGATGGAACCATTGCGAAGTTTGATCCCAAGGTGGCATCGGCATTAAAAGCCCCTGGGTATCGAACAACATTGCTAGGTGGATTAGTCGAATACGCAGAGCTGCTTGACGATAAAGAGGCTAAACGCTTAGCACTCGGTTTGGCCCTAAATTACATTGATCGATCAGGTGCTATTGCCCCTGACGGAAGTTACGTTGGCCACACACACAGTGGTGGTGTACTTCCCACCGTCCTGGGAGTGCTCCGTTGTGGGATCGCACTGGGAGATGAGAATCTTATTAATTGGGCACGAAAAGTTTATGACTTCACAATTACGCAGATCAGCAGCTTCGGCTGGCTTGCAGATGGAATTGGGTTTGCATCAGATTACTTTTGGGGGGATTTTTGTGAAACATGTGGACTCGCAGACTTTATTGAGATCGGTATTTTACTGACCGAGAATAAAATAGGTGATTACTGGAATGTAGTAGAACGTTGTGCACGCAATCAATTGCTTGAAAATCAAATTAAGGATGTCGAAGGCTTATTTAATGGGCCAGTTTCAGAAAACCTAGTCGCAGCGACAATTGGTAGTTTTGCTTGCTGTGCGCTTCCAAATAGTTACCTTGGTTGGGATCAAGGTTTAGAAGGTTGCTGCATAGGAAGCGGGATTCGAGCCATCTATTTATTCTGGCGCCACGGCGTCAAAGACGATGGCCAAAAATTAATTATTAATGTTCCTATCTCCAGAGAAACCGAGATTGCGCATGTATATAGCGATGATCCCTTTGTTGGGTTACTCCGGATAGTAATGCGTCGTTCAGGATCAGTTGATTTGCGGAAGCCCTTTGGAAACTCTGGACCAATCAGAATCACAGTAAACTCAAAAGAATCAACTAATTTAGGCGAAGGCGAATGGTTTTATCTTACCGGACTAGCCGCAGGCGATGAAATAATAATGGAGTACGGGCTCCCTGAGTCAAAAGAAAGAACTGTAATTGCTGGCAAAGCTTATGACCTGTCATGGCGAGGCAGGACGGTCATGGAGATAAATCCGCCAGGTAAAATTTGTTTAACTTATCAAAGAAGTAATTATCTTCAATTAAATAAATCAAAGCCAGATAAACTCTTTGCAGCAGAGCATCGCGAGAAATTATTGCCATGGTAGCTTTGCAAGCCAAAAAAAGAAAAATTAATCTAGGCAAATATTTTGACTTCCCGCGTCATACTCCACTGCGTGCCCGGACACGTGAGGCTATTGCTGGATACATTTTTGTAGCTCCCGCAATAATAGGTTTTGTAATTTTGGTTGCTGTACCTATAGCCGCATCTTTTACTCTTAGTTTTACCAACTTTGACATGATAAACACCCCAAAGTTTATTGGCACAGATAATTATCAAACCATGATGCATGATCCTCTTTTTTGGCAATCATTAAAAGTAATTGCTATCTCGGCTTTTGTCGGCCTGCCTCTAAATCTAGTTTTATCCCTCACTCTTGCCGTTTTACTAAATCACCAAGTCAGAAGTATCGCGGTTTGGCGCACGGTTTATTATTTACCAACTGTTGTGGCACCAGCAAGTATTGCAGTTCTTTGGGTTTGGATTCTTAATCCTGAATTTGGCGTTATAAACGGCGCCTTGCGCGCAATAAATATTGAAGGTCCAAATTGGTTGGGAGATAGTCACACAGCCTTGGGCTCTTTAATCGTTGTCAATTTGTGGGCTATTGGTTCAAATATCATCATCTACCTAGCTGGTTTACAGGGAATCCCAACTGAACTTTATGAAGCTGCAGCTGTTGATGGCGCTTGGGGTTGGAAAAGTTTTCGCTATATCACATTGCCGTTGTTGACTCCAGTAATTTTTTTTACTCTCGTTTTAGGATTAATTTATTCGTGGCAGTGGTTTAGTGAGCCTTTCGTAATGACGAGAGGTGGGCCCGATAACAGCACATTAACTTATCTACTTTATGCATATCGGAATGCATTTGTGTATTTTAAAATGGGATATGCGCTGTCATTAGTTTGGGTTATGTTTGCAATAGTGCTAATTCTAACTATTTTTGTATTCAGATCTAGTTCACGCTGGGTTTACTACGAAAACCAAGAAGGGATGTGATTTCGTGATAACAACTTCACGCAAACGAAGGCGCACAAAAAATTTCGTTGTTTTGACAATAATTATTTTAGGTGCTTTACCTATGCTATTCCCGTTCTACTGGCAAATTACCACGTCCCTAAAGTCACCTAATCAAATTAGCCAGTGGCCGCCTACTTGGTTCCCATGGCCTTTGCACTTTGAAAATTATCGAGAATTAGCCGAGCAGGTGCCATTATTGAACTATCTAAAAAATTCAGTGCTTATTGTTTCACTTGTAGTTATTGGAACAGTAAGTTCATGCAGCTTTGCAGCTTATGCTTTTGCAAGATTAAATTTTCCTGGAAGAAGTTTTATTTTCTTAACTTTAGTCTCGGCGATTATCATTCCTTCTTTTGCATTATTAATACCACAATTTATTATCTATCAAAAAATTGGCTGGTACGACACATTTTATCCCTTGATTGTTCCAGCATTTTTTGGAAATGCTTTTTACATATTTTTGTTGAGACAATATTTCATGGGAATACCTCGCGCAGTTGAGGATGCTGCAAGAATTGATGGCGCGGGTTTTCTACGCACCTTTCTTTATATTATTTTGCCTATGTCAAAACCCGCTTTAGTGACTGTTGCAGTATTTACGTTTGTTAGCACTTGGAATGATTTCTCAGGTCCCTTAATATTTCTTACGGATGATAATAAGTTCACCATGCCGATTGGGCTTATCTTTTTCCAAGGCAGTCCTAGATCTGCCAGTCAGACTCATTTGTTGATGGCAATGTCAGTTTTGCTTGCTGCACCTTGCGTCATCCTTTATTTCATTGCTCAGCGAGCATTTATGAGGGGAATAACTTTGGGAGGCGTAAATAGGTAAAGATTTTAGGATTACTAATTAGAACAAATCCCTAAATTTAGAAAGGCGTAAATTAAAATGGTAAAAAGTACTACTCGCTTAGATACCGAGGGAAATTTAAATCCTTTTGACCTAATGGCCCTAGCCAAGCTTGCTTCGCAAGGGCTTACTAGGCTTGTAGATCTTGAAAGAAAAGGTCTCACTTATTTCATAGGCGAGTGGCGCGCTAACCCGCCCCGGGCGGTACATAATTTTTGGGATTATGGAGATGGAAGTGGACGACTCCTCGACGCATTGACTCTTTGCGCGATCATGTCTAAACCAGATCTTGAAAGTAAAAAAGCTACAACTCTTATCGAGGATTGGGTGCTACGCCAATTCGGTTCCGATGGTCTCTCTTGGGTACCTAACGAACCATGGGCTAAGCCATGGGGAGATGATGCGTTATTTGTTCATCCTGTGCTGGATGGAGAGTTTTGCGAAGTGAGTTGGTCACAACGAGGCTCTCTGATGGGAATGTTAAGTAAGTATTTATCTACGGCAGATCCTCGCTATTTTGAAAAAGCCAAACGACACGTTGATGGATTACTGAATATCGCGGTAAAACATGTTGACGGACTTTATTTTCCTGATGTCTATTATCAGAATGTGGGATGGCAAACTTTGCGTCACGATATGGACCCGGTCATGGTTGAGTACAACGCTGCAATTCTTCCAGCGCTGGTGCGACTTTATGAAGTTACAAAATATGAACCAGCTCGCGAACTAGCAATAGGAATTACTAACTTTGCACTGCTTCATACGAAGGGTTATGGGCCAAATGGTGAATTTTTAGTGCCCGAAGGCAACCTTAGTTCACATTTCCATACTCGTTCAAACTTTGTGCTAGGAGTACTAAAGCTTGGTATCGTGGAAGAAATAAAAGAGCATATCGCTTGGGCAAAATCTAGTTATGACCAATTACGGAATCTTGGAACAGATTTTGGTTGGTTCCCAGAAGCTATCGGGGGCCGCCATGGTGAGTTGTGTTGCACAACAGATATGATCGAGATTGCGCTACTTCTTGGACAGCATGTAGAACGAAATTATTTTGCAGATGCAGAGCGTTACGGAAGAAATCATTTAATTGAGAGCCAATGGCGCTCACTTCCAAGACTTCTATCAGCAGTATCAAAACTTAAACCACCCCCAAGTGAAGAATCTGAGTTTCCTGACTATTTCACACTGGACAATGTGCCTGAGCGACAAATCGGAGCATTCTGTTCACGCCCGGCTTTGAATGATGGATTTCATCTTGACGCCACAGCGCTTATGCAATGCTGCAATGGTGCAGGGGCTCGTGCCTTATATGATCTTTGGAGATATGCAATAGAAGTCTCGGAGACAGAAACACCCGTTAAAATTTCTATAAATCTTAGAATGAGTGTCGAAACTGCTCTCATGCGGGTAGTGAGTCATGAACCTGCAAAAGGCATGCTTGAGGTCACTCCCAAAATTGATTGTAATGTTCACATCAGAGTTCCAGAAGGTACTGATTCAGCACTTTTGAGAGTGCCCGGTAATGCAGAGCAAAATCTAAAGGCAGTGGATGGATATGTGAATTTTTCGGCTCGTTCAGATGAGTTAGCACAAATCCAGTACACATTGCAAGAACGGCAAGTGGAATACAGAGTTGGATCTAATGGCCGTAAAGATATTGTGCAGGGATTTTGGCGAGGTGAAACTTTGATGAAAGTTGATCCACCAGGAAGTTTTTATCCGTTCTACTTACGTGATGATGATATCGCGCCAGTATTGCCAGCACTCGCATCTGGTAAGGCCATAGATTCGATATGAGTAGAAACTAATGGTTAAAACTAAGAATGGGAATTATGTTTGGGAAATTGGTGGGCCTCCTCCCGCGCGACTTCGCTTCAGTCAAGATTGGTTTAATTCAGCTGATTGCAGCGAACCCATCTTCGTAGTTGGTAAATCAGATCCCAAAACCGATTGGCCTCTAGTGCACCCTGGACCACTTAATGCCTCGACTGGATTTCGTGAACTTTCTGCAACTATTCTTTTCGAAGGTGAAATTAATTCAGCACAGCATGGGCACATTCTAGAAATTGAAGCGCGTGAAGTCAGCGGACCATGCCCTGACTTACTTATTGCAGTAAACGGTCATAGCGGGATTGTGATACCTGACGCTGTGCGAGTTGATCGATCACATGGACCTTCTGTGCCTTCGCCAACAGCTGGCATTATTCGACGAAATTTATGGATTCCACCTGGCTTGGTTGTATCGGGCTCCAACCGTCTAGTTATTACAACGATTGCGACTCTTGAAGTGGATCCACAAGAATTAATTCCAGCCATGCGCCCTGACCTTGGATGGTTGTTTGGTAGCGCGATTGGCTGGGAACGACTTGCTCTTCGGGAAGTAGAAGAGCACTTTGTGCAACAACCAGCACAAGTTCATATTTCGATGCTTCCTCTATTTGTCCGTGAAGAAAATGGTTCGGTGCATGAGTTAGTTGATGTTATTGCAGAAAATCTCACAGAATTTAATCAAGTCGAAATTGAGCTTAATCTTGAAGAAAAAATCATCAATCGGCAATTTCAAAATCTCACTCACGAATTTGGTGATATTCGCATGCGAGTACCAATACCGGAGTTTTTAGGTGAGAAGTTGGCAATAGTGAAGGTAAAGACCGCTTCTGCAACTGTTGAAGTTAAGTCACTAATCTATCCATCGCGTAAGTGGACGGTGCACCTAATCCCCCACGTTCACCTCGATATCGGCTATACCGATGTTCAAGCTAAAGTGATTGAAGTACATAATCGCAACATTGACAAAGTTTTAGATATTGTTCATCAAAATTCAGATTATTCATTTTCGATAGATGGCTCGTTCAGCGTTGAAACCTTTATGGCATCACGAAGTGAAAAAAGGATTGAAGATTTAATGAGTGCACTTAGAGAGGGCAGTATCTCGGTTAATGCTTTGTGGGCTCTAATTCTCTCTGGAATTGCAAGTTTGGAAGATTTCTATCGGGCAATGTACTTTGCAGCGGAATTGCGCAGAAAGCATGGAGTTCAACTTCGTTATGCGAATTTAACAGATGTTCCATCCTACACTTCTGCTCTTCCGTCGATCTTGGTTGCCGCTGGCATTGATTCATTTGTCGGAATTTCAAATCACACTCGTGGCGGCAACGCCGATAGCGACGCCCTCCACCTTTTGTCGCCTGTGCGATGGCGCGGACCTGATGGCTCTTCGGTCCTTGCCTATTTTTCAGATCACTACAGCCAACTTCGTCTTGTTTGTGCTGATCCACCAACCATTGCAGGCGTCGCACAAGGACTGACAACTTTTTTGCGTCGTTATGAACGGACCGACTATCTTCCAACAGATTTCCCATTACTTGGCACACATTCAGACAATGAAGATCTATCTCACGGTTACGCTGATTTGATCAAACGCTGGAGTGATAAATACGTGTGGCCTCGTTTGCAGTACTCCACTATGGCTGATTATCTAGATTCGGTTCGCCCATTATTTGACAATCTCCCAGAATTAGTCGGAGATGGTGGCAGCTTTTGGGAAGATGGTGTTGGTACGCAAGCTTGTGCTGTAGCCGTTCATCGCAGAACGCAGGCAATGTTGCCTGGTGTTGAATCGCTAAGTTCATTATCTGCCAGTCTTACTGAGGGAGCAATCCCTGATTTTGGATCATTAGATGAAGCATGGCGAGCATTGCTAATTGGTTCAGAACATACATGGACGTGGGCACACACCATGACGCACCCCCATTCGCGTCAAAGTCTTGACCAACTCGACTGGAAAGTGGCACGAATTGAAAGAGGCCACCGTTTAGCCGTAGATGAGATGAGACGAGCCCTAAGTCAGTTAGCTGAATTGATCAACGCTTCTTCGCTGCCTTCTATTCTTGTTTTTAACCCCAGCAGTTGGAAGCGCGACCTTATCTTTGATTTTGAAATAAGAGAGAACGAATTTATTCTAGATTTAACCAATGGCAAACTTGATTCATTTCAAGTAGGCGAGGTCGTGGATGGCCTTAAAATATTACGAACTAAGCTGCCAGAAGTGCCGGGATTTGGTTTCTGCTTGCTACCTATTTCCAATATCTTGAGCGATAAAAAAATAGAAAGTCGTCCAGGGAGCCAATCTCCCTTAACTAAAAATCCTGAGCCCAGCGAAGTTCCAAAAGTTTTAGAAACTATTTATTATCGCATTGAGATTGATGTCAATTCCGGAACAGTCACTAGTCTCTGGCATAAAGAACTCAATGTGGAGCTGCTAGATAGTACATCTGGGTACTCTCTTGGTGATGTTCTCTACGTAGCTGGCGGTGGAAGCGCAGAAGGGCGTGGACTTAAAGATGAAGTTAGCAGTATTTATGATTACACTCCAGATTTGCCCGAGGTAAATCTGACAATTACAGGGGCCGAATTTTTTAATCCTGAATTGCATCGAACGCCTTGGGGCTGGATTCTAGTAAGTGCAGGAAAATCTCAAACATTACCTTTCATTCGGCGAGAAGTTGAGTTTTTTGATAACTCTGATGAGGTAAGTGTTCGAATCAATCTGCAAAAAGAGGCAACGTTATCTAAAGAGTCAGTTTATGTATCATTTCCTTTTGCGATTTCGAATCCAATAGTTCGATATGACCGTCAACAAGGTTGGGTAAATCCTCAAGTTGACCACCATATTGGCGCGTGCAATGAGTGGCTAACAATTCAAAATTCCGTAACACTCACTGCAGATAATTTCTCCGTTGCTTGGTCCGCGGCAGATGCTCCACTGTTCACAGTATCTGATGTTGTACGGGGTACTTGGGCTCGTGAATTCAACGCAACAAAAGGCGTAATTTTTTCATGGGTTATGAATAATTATTGGATGACTAATACACCAGCTCAACAAAGCGGAAACCTTTCTCTGAGTTACTCATTTCAGCCAAGCGAAAAGTTTGACCCAGTTTTTGCTGGACGGCTAGGTCGCGAGCTTCGTTCTTCAGCGCTAGTAAGCGACCTCCTTCACACTGACCGAGGAGATAATGAGCGTCGTCCGATGTCAGCAAATGAAACCCTATGGGAAATCGACGTTCCAGAAAATGTTGTAGTAACAATTCTGGCAGCACGTAATGGAGCCCAATTTACAGTGCGGATGCAGGAGGTTGGTGGTGACCCCACTCGTTTCAGACTGATTCACCCTGGATTGAACTCCTCACTTCATCAGCTTTGGGGCGCATTTTGTACTGCTACTGAAGATGTGTTAGAAGTTGTTAATTTTGACACTGATGGAAGTGTCGAAGTTGAATTGAAGCCGTGGCAAGTACGAACCTTGTGCTTTGGGAATTCTCAATTAAAGATTACAACATAGAAAGTTTTCAACGCAATTTAACTCTAGGTTAAAAGGAAGTGGGACCAGAAATGTCGAAAAATATTTTGGATATTTCCAAAGGTGAAATTGAATTGCGCCTTTCTAAGAATAATGGAGTTTCCCTTGAAAGGCTTTCGCTGCCTAATGTTGGTGATTTTGCCCTAGGTGGTCCATTGTTTGGAGTTTCAACTTCTGAAGGCTGGGTGGATGGAAATTCTGTCGAATTTACAAAGCATGAAGTTTTCAGGAAACCAGGAGAAGTTGAAGAACATGTTATTTCAGCTAAGGGTAATAAGGGTGCACTAGAAATTGAGATACATATCATCATTCAAAGTTCCACTCCTTTAGTTGAAATATGGTCCATAGTCCGAAATGTTGGAGATCACTTAATTAATATAGATCGCATAGATTCTGTATCGTTGGATTTAGTTCCCGGCAAATACGAAGTTTGCTCTTTTAGGGCTTCTGGAAGCTGCACGGAGTTTGCTCCTGTTGCACAGTCCCTTAGTTTGGAATCAAGCTATGCATTAGGTTCCTTATCTGGCAGATCATCAAATGGCGATCATCCCTATTTTCTGATTAATGGAGACTTCGAAAAACAAATCACGGTATGTGTTGCATGGTCAGGCAATTGGACAATGCGCTTTGAACCCCTGAGTAATGGCGCATACCGCCTAAGTGGAGGGTTGCATGATGAAGGGTTTTCCAAAAAAATCGCCCCTGGTGAATCTGTATGTGCACCCCCTATTGTTTTGGTGCTAGGACAAAGCGATCCTTCAGCATTGGCCGCAGCTCTTGTTAAAAGTGGTAGGGAGCGTTGGTACCCAGAAGTAAGTGAGAATTTTCCACTTACTGAGTGGAACCATTGGTGGCCATATATTGATCAATTTATAAATGAAGAAGTTTTTATTGCCAATGTTGATGCAGCTGTTGATCTTGGGCTGGAAATCTGCACCCTTGATGCTGGGTGGTACGGTTCGACAGAATTAGACTCTAATTGGGTTCAACAACGTGGCGACTGGGATCTTGTTAACACTTCTCGGTTCCCAAGGGGATTACGAGTACTTTCAGATTACACACATTCTCGGGGCTTAAAGTTTGGTCTTTGGTGTGAAATTGAAGCGTTAGGGGAAAAAGCACAGATTGCTAAAAAAAGGCCCGATTTCCCGGCACTACGAGATGGCAAATTACTTGGCTACCTATGTTTAGGCAATCCAGTCGCTAAGGAGTATGCCCTAGCTACGCTTGATCGATTGATTGCTGAATATGCATGCGATTGGGTAAAAATTGATTTTAATATTGATCCGGGGTTGGGTTGCGATAGAACTGATCATGGCCATGGTATTGGTGATGGCCTCTTCGATCACTACATGGGATTGTATGAAATTCTTGATGAGATCCGCCGCCGCTATCCTGATGTAACACTTGAAAATTGCTCTTCTGGTGGGTTACGAATTGACCTTGGTATGTCTCGTCGCACTCATATTAGTTACTTAAGTGATCCGGATTGGCCTGAGCACAGCCTTCAAGTTTCTTGGGCTGCATTTGGCTGGTTGAGTCCCGAGCGTTGTCTACACTGGGTATTTTCGCAGTGGTGGCATCTTGATGCGTTGCCTCATCAGAAATTTGATCCCACTGATCCAGAGCTCACAACTAAACAACTTGATTACTTCACTCGGATCAGTATGTTGCATGGATTTGGCCTTTCCCAGCGTTTGCCTGATCTGCCTAAGTGGGTATCTGATTCTTTCCGGTCTCACATTGCTTTGTACAAAAAAGTTGTGCGGCCACACATAAAGAAATCTGAAGTCTTGCTACTGACTGAGCAACCACTTCGTGAAGGTAAGGGAGATCGTTGGGCTGCATTTCAATACGTAAAATCTAATGATGAACATTTACTCTTTACCTTCAGACTTGATGGTGCAACACAAGCCCGCTTGATTAAGCCGGGTCGGTTAGATTCAAAAAAGATATATTTAGTCACGAATTTGGGAGATAACACACAATATCAGCAAAGTGGTAAAAAATTACTAGAAGGAATACTTTTCGACACACTACTTGAACAGGATTCATCTCTTCTTAGAATTGTGCCAGTGAGCGTCTGAATAAAATAAATTACTTTAATTCTTATTCTTTTTGAACTGCTTCGATCATTGCTTGGATATAACCATTTGCAAAGGCACGACCACGATGTCCCCATGGAGTATCTCCATGAGTGTGTGGAACGTGATCATCAATGAAAAAACCATCAAAGTTGTGCTTGTGGTAAATCTTCATCGCCTTATACATATCAACGTATCCGGTGTTTACAAACTCTTCGTAGAAGACTGGCACTTTGCCGGAAACGTTGCGGAAGTGGACATAAAGAATCTTCTTACGAGATACGAAATATTCAATCATTTCGTAAATATCATCTTTCATCTCTGAGAAAGTTCCTTGGCAGAATTCAATTGCATTGCTATCACTTGGATAGATCTCAACCAAGCGCTTGTAAGCCGCAAATGAACGAAGTAACTGAGGAATTCCACCAAGTGTTTCAACTGGTGGATCGCAAGGATGGATTCCGAGACGGATTCCTTCTTCTTCGGCAATTGGAGTAATGATCTTGATCCAGTACTCAAGATTTGCCCACATCTCCTCTTCGTTGTATTCGCGATCATGTGTCAGTGGATACTTCTTGGCAATATTGTCATCAAAAGCTGTAGCAAGTGCTCCACCGCGAATCAACTTCGGCGGAGTGCGCCATACGTGCGAGGGCATCCAGTGATAACCAAAAATTGGCACACCAGCTCTTGCAAGATTTCGAATTGTAAAAATCATATTTTCAATTTGTTCGTCGCGGGCAGGGCCATTTAGCATGATGTGGTCATAAAAGCCGGTGGGGACATTTTCAATAGCAGATAGTTTGAGATCAAATTGTTCTACGCGAAGTCGAAGATGAACCAAATCTTGTAATTGCCATCGACCACCATCGCCTGGAATCGCCGGTGTATTAAGAAGGATATCTTTTGCGCCAAATTGCTGGGCGAAAAGTAAATACTCTTCACTGGCTTCCTGAAATTGTCCGAATCCTGGTCTCAAGAGATTCTCATTCCTACTTTGATTCTAATTTTGATCAATATAACAATGATTCATTATACACAAGCAATAACTTAAATTGGCTTGTTAACAATAAAACGAAATATTTTTATTGCCGTGTCGTTTCCATTAAATCATAATGGCGGCCTCGTCGGTTCGAGCCCGACCCACCCCACCAGATTGAATCAAGATTGATCTCCAACTTGAACAATTAGGTTATCTTTGACAGATGTCTTTGGCTTTGATCTCATCGCTAGCGCTAATCGGATTTATGACTGGATTTTCTAAGACCTCTATTGGTGGCATTGGATTAGTAAACGCAGCACTTTTAGCAACTATCCTGCCTGCGAAAGAATCTATGGGAGTAATGTTAATTCTTTTGATTGCTGGAGATCTTTTTGCAATTGGAATTTATAAGAAACATGTTGAGTGGAAAATGCTTCGCTCTCTAATCTGGCCAATAATTATTGGAATATTTGTTGGTGTTTATTTTCTATCTCGTGCGACAAATGATTCCTTAAAGCAAACAATTGGTATAACTGTAATTCTGCTTGTCATTCTTTACCCAATTAGTCAGAGATTGCAAAGTAGTAATTTCAGTTTAAACCTTCGTTATCCAAAAGCTCTTCGTCTAAGCCTCGGAGTGATGACTGGCTTTATGAGTATGGTAGCTAACTCGGGCGGTCCCCCAATGAGTATTTATCTTTTGCTTAGAAAAAATACTGTCCTGAAATTTATGGGGAATAACGCTTGGCTCTTCTTTATGGTAAATCTTTTCAAACTTCCTTTTGTATTTGCACTTGGCCTACTAAATTTTCAATCAGTTTCATACATTATTCCTGCGCTACCGCTGGTTCCTCTCGGCGCATTATTGGGTCGAAAAGTCATCAATAAATTAAATCAGGAACTTTTCCAGAAGATCACATTAATAAGTGCTGCTTTGGCTGGTCTAAATTTACTAATCAGATAAGTTTCGAGCCGTACCTGCTTCACCGACTGTCAAAATTCATTCGCGGTTATCGAAATTTCTTAAGCCTGTCAAGCAAATAAAACGGAGTGTTTGTGCCTCTCAACCCCTTCAAAATCTGCCTTTAACCTGATAGTTTTTCTATGTCAAACTTCGTTTTCCCGCCTAGGGATAAATATAGAAAGGTAACAATGCAAAGGAATCTTTCAGCCAAAATTCTTGCTTTAACTTTTACTTCTCTTCTCATACTTACGGGGTGCAGCAAGTCAACGTCGGAATCTACCGACGCAACTGCAGCTACTGCCGAAAAAGGAAGAGTATGCGCCATTCTTCCAGACAGCTCCACATCTCCTATTTGGGAAAATGTTCACCGCCCAACTTTGACCGATGGATTTACTAATGCTGGCTACCCAGTAGATGTTCAAAATGCATTAGGTGATACCAATAAATATGCAACTATTGGTGCTCAACAACTCGCTAGTGGTTGTGCAATCATGCTGCTAGTGGATCTTGAAGGAGCAGCAATTCAAGTTGCTGCAAATGCTAAAGCACAAGGAATCCCAGTTATTGCACTCGACCGTCCATTGGCTGGTACTGATTACTTTGTTTCTTATAACAATTACCGGATTGGTTTTCTCCAAGGTCAATCAATTGTTGATGCTGCAAAGGAACAAGGAAAAGATCTAGCTACGATGAATGTCGTATATGTCAGCGGAGATCCAACTGATGGAACTGTTAAGTACCTCTACCAAGGTGCAACAGACGCTCTCACTGCTGGTGGACTCGTAAAGCCAGCTGGTGAAACCCAAGGAACATGGGATGGAGCCAAAGCTGGAACCTACTTTGAGCAGATGTACACAAAGCTCAAGGGCAAGGTTGATGCAGTTTGGGTAGCAAACGACACAAATGCTGCTGCTGTAATAACCATCTTGGATAAGTACGGCAAGAAGGTTCCTGTGTCTGGTCAAGATGCTACAGATGCCGGATTGCAGAACGTCCTACTAGGAAAGCAGAGCGCAACAATTAATACCGGTGGTAATTTCGAACCGGCGTTAGCAGTAAAAGTTGCTATAGAAATCCTTGAGGGCAAAGTACCTGCCTATACGGAAAAACAAGATGGGATTCCATTTATCATGGTTGAACCTCAAGTTGTCCATGCCGATACTGTGAAGGAACTGATTGCAAGTGGTCAGGTAAAAGTTGAAGCACTGTGCACTACTGCTGAACTAAAGGCTGCGTGTGAAAAATACGGAGTCAAGTAAATAAAAAGATAAGAAGAAGCGTGGCGCAGGCTTAATTCAGAATCCCTGAAATAAGCCTGCGCTCGACTCTCTCCAGCGTTGTCCCACCAAAATATTCTTAGGGAGTCAGATGAGTATGCCGAGTATGCAGGATGTGCCGGTAATCGAATTAAAATCAGTAGCAAAATCTTTTGGTGCAGTTCAGGTTTTAACTGGTGTTAATTTTGTTGCAATGGCAGGCCAAGTAACCGCCCTGGTTGGCGATAACGGAGCAGGTAAATCGACTTTGATTAAAGGTATGGCTGGCGTCCAAGCATATGATTCTGGAACGATTCTCTTCGAAGGTAACGAAGTTCAGATTAAATCCCCTGTTGATGCCAGCAATTTAGGCATCGAAGTTGTGTATCAAGACTTGGCGTTGTGCGACAACCTAGATGTTGTCCAGAATATGTTCCTCGGACGTGAACTGGTCCGGTCAATTTCAATAGATGACGAAACGATGGAGCAAAAGGCCACTAAAACCCTTGCTGGTTTATCCGTTCGAAATATCTCATCTGTAAGACAAAAAGTTTCAAGTTTATCTGGAGGGCAAAGACAGACAGTTGCCATTGCTCGATCGGTTTTGTGGGAGAACAAACTAGTAATTTTGGATGAGCCAACCGCAGCCCTTGGAGTCTCACAAACAAAACAAGTTCTCAAGATGGTTCGCAACCTTGCAGATACCGGATTGGCAGTAATTCTAATTAGCCATAACATGCAAGAAGTATTGGCTGTGGCTGACCGGATTCACGTCCTACGGTTGGGACAAATGGTAGCTAATGTAAAGGCGAGTGAAAGTAGTCTTAATTCGATTGTCAGTTATATAACTGGCGCTGAAAATCTATCAATCTCTGGGGAGGCTGCGCTATGAGTAAGAAGCAACCACAGGATTCAAATCACACTCATCTAGATGATGAAAAAACTTTCGAAGTTCTGACATTTAAACAGGAGGCTGCAAGCTTTCTAAATGGAGTACGCCAGGGGCGAATGGGTTCCTTTCCTGCTGTAATTGGATTCTTAGTACTCGTGGTGCTGTTTTCTTTTCTTAGTCCAGTATTTTTTACCCAGTTGAACTTTGCTAATTTACTTCAGCAATCTGCTCCATTAATTATTCTCGCAATGGGGTTAGTTTTTATCTTGCTTATCGCCGAGATAGACCTCTCTGCAGGTGTAACTTCAGGTCTTGCTAGTGCAATCTTTGTTGTCGTCCTTAAGAATCTTGGCATCCCTTGGTGGCTTGCGATAATCCTTTCGCTTTTAGCTGGAGTGGCTATTGGACTTGCCATCGGCATCATGGTGGCCAAAGTCGGTATTCCATCTTTCGTCGTGACTCTTGCAGCATTCCTCGCCTTTCAAGGACTGCAACTAATGGTGATAGGCCAGGGTGGTCTCTATAGAGTAGAGACGCCAGCTATCTTGGCATTGGAAAATGACAATCTCTCAGTCGGTTTCGGTTGGACGTTGGCCGTAATCTTGGTTGGCTTTGTTTTAATCAATGGTCTGGTGTCTCGTAAACGCCGCACGAAAAATGGTCATGCTAATCGTGCAATTTCAATTCTCTACTTCCGAGTTGCTACAACGGCTTTGGTAGTTTTTACCTCTGTTTATTTTTTGAATTTGCCTCGAGGCTCAAATCCAGAATTTCAACTTCAAGGTGTGCCGGTCGCTGTATTGGTTGTCCTAGTCGTCCTTATTCCTTGCACTTATTTACTTAATCGAACCCCTTTTGGAATCCATGTTTACGCTGTTGGTGGCAATCCAGAGGCTGCCCGCAGAGCTGGAATCAATGTAGGTTCACTTCGAATCATTATCTTTATGATCGGTTCGGGATTGGCCTCAATATCTGGCCTAATGGCCGCTAGTCGAGTAGGGACAGTAGATGCCGCCGCTGGACGAACGGTCGTACTCAGCGGAGTTGCGGCTGCAGTAGTCGGTGGAGTGAGCTTATTTGGTGGACGCGGAAAATTAACTGATGCGGTTGTTGGTGGACTCGTTATCGCTGTCATTGATAACGGCTTAGGACTTTTAAGTTTGCCTGCTGGCTTGAACTTAGCTGTTACCGGAGGGGTACTGCTGATGGCAGCAACAGCAGATGCGCTTTCTCGAAAACATGGGAACTTAAATACTCGCTAACAAACCAGGAGTCCGCTCCCTCAAAAACCAGTAGACCGGAATTCTTAATGATTATTTCTTTTTAAACCCACTAGGGCATTTAGGATTAGTTCCAGAAACCTTCTTTATTGACTTACCTTTTGTGCAAACTATTATCTTGAATTTTGCAGAATTATTATTTGCTTGCGCGGCTGGTTCATTTTTAACTGGTGCCGCTTTTTCGCTCGTGGTTATTTTTTCGCTTTGGCTTAGCTTTATCCTGATTGTTGGAGAAGAGAAGGTGAAGTTTTTAGCACTAAGTGTCATCCAACCATTTTTTTCAGTAACTAATTCACTAGCGATATCATTAGTCGATCCATCACTTGAAAGTACTGAAACACTTGCTCTAATCGGAGCGTTAGAAAACCCATAAATGCAACGTGCCGTTTCAGATCGCATTGCAAGATCGTAGGTACCCTTAAAAACTTCACCATTAAAATCCTTATGTAGCCCAGCAACTTTGTAGCTAAGCACGCCATCTTTGAGTTCTGGTGGCCCTGGTGAATAGATCATTGAATTCGTTGTGACTACTCCTAGTACTTTCCCGGTATTGGCCAAGCAACTTGCATTATTTCCTGTTGTTGATTGTGCACCAAAAAAATCAGAAGTTATGGAAGAAATTAGCCAACGCTCACCTTGGCTTTGGCTGGGTTTGAGAAATGGTTCATACGCTGTGAAGCCTGCAAATCCACCGGCTGAGGATCCAGAACCACCCCATGCACTCGAAGGATCTGCCAGAACTCTTTCGTATCCCCCCGAGCCTCTCCCTGGAAGAGATTTTTCATAACTTTCGATTAGTGGATATTTTGATATTTCACTCTTTGGGATCCAGCCGATTGCCGCTGGAACATCTACAGGCTTAGCTTCGATCCTTAGAGTGCTGTTCGTGGCATCGAGTTGATTTGTCGAAACGTCTACATCTTTCATCCGGCCAAAAAGCCATCCAGTTAGATCAGTGTTCAGGCGTAGTGCGAGTGCAACATTAGACTCTTTAGCGAATGATGAGATCTGCGCGCACAGAGCCAACTCGGTCCAGAGACATTTCAGATTTTCAACTCTTGGTCCAGTAGCGCCGGCCTTCTGGCCAAGTTCAATACCCATCAAGCCCTGATAAGGACCAAACTTTTGGATGGACTCTTTTGCTTCGGCAACATTTGCATACTGTGGAGTCATCGCCACTGGCATGACGCTGGCTGAAAAAGTTAGGAACTTTAATTTACTTGGCTGCTTAATTCCTTGAAAATACGAAACTGAAACTACAACCCCATAAGTGTCACTTCCACCTGCTTGAGTTGCCGACGAGATTTTCCAAAGAGTTGGTGATCCCCCAGCTGCTAATCCGATAGTGGAATCAGAGGGAGTAGGTGCACTTGCGACCGAGTGGTCAAGAGTTGCTTTTGTTAGTGCTGATCCATTGGTGCCAACTTCTAAACCCTCTATACACATCCGACTTGAAGCATCAGTGCAGGCTGGGAGGACAAGTTGAATTAAAAGTGAATCCATATCTTCACAATGTGGGTCACGAGCAGATTTGCATAATTTGCTAGTTACATAATTGCGTACTCCATAAATTGCAGAGAAGGTGTTGAGGTTCCCTCCAGTAAGTGATTCGTTGATAGGTAAACCCCAAGAAGCAATGCTTGGAGGAATTACTGTGTCTACTGCGCTGTAGGTTCCAAGAGGATTCGAAGCCTGTGACGGCAAGACAACGGATGCCGCGATCGCTGAGCTAACGATCGCAATTAGTAGCCTTTTCATTGCCAAGAATCTACACCTAGATTTAGATTTGAAAGTAAATAGGGTGCATATTCTCGAAAAGTCGCTGTAATCTCTGTTTTCAGTCTCTTATAGCCCACTAGATCTAAATTCTTTAGATGTTTTTTCATAGATTAATTCCAGTCCATCTTCAGGGTCCATCTGTTCGCCCACTTTTTCGAAACCCATTCTTTTAATGATGTGCACTGAAGATTTATTTTCTGGCGAAACGGTATAACGCAAGTTTTGTACATCTGGTCGCAAACAAATCATCTTCCACATGCCAATTAGAAGTTCAGTACCAAACCCTTGATTTTGTTTTTCTGGAACAATACCAAATCCGATTTCAATCATTCCCTTTTCATCTGGAAAATCATGAAAACCAGCAGAGCCAATAATTTCATTTGAAGCTTTTTCGATCGCTAAAAATAATCCGATTTCTGCAAACTCGGGTTCGCATTTAACTCTTGGGATCCTGTGCTTAAGTGGGCTTGGCCCTTCAATCAAGTGTTTGTATGGATTCGAAAAGCCTTTCCATCTAGGTTCAACTCCGGCTTCAAAATCAGTGTAATCACGCAGGGATAAAGATTGACACCGCAACCGATTGGTCTCAAAGGTTGTCATCAGACAATATTAACCCGGCTCTTGTAGCAGTTGTAGCCCTTAAAGCGAGGAAATAAAGCCGAATCTAATAACCTTGCTACATGGCTAGTTCAAAACTCGTTGCCGGAATTGACTCTTCTACTCAATCTTGCAAAGTAGTTATCCGGGATGCAACTACTGGCGAATTACTGCGAGAGGGCCGGGCACCGCACCCTGAAGGTACTGAAGTTAATCCTGCTCATTGGCTAAGCGCTTTAGATTCTGCAATTAAGAATGCAGGTGGTTTAGATGATGTGGCGGCTGTCTCGGTTGGTGGGCAACAACATGGAATGGTTGCATTAGATAGCGAAGGTGACGTAATACGTGATGCGCTACTTTGGAATGACACTAGATCTGCTGATGCTGCAACTGCACTTAATGGTGAAGTTGGCGGTGATGCGCAAATGGCAAAACAAGTTGGATCAGTCTTGGTTGCATCTTTTACTGCGACGAAGCTGCGCTGGTTAGCCGATAATGAAAAAGCTAATGCTGACAAAGTTGCAGCCGTTGCACTCCCCCACGATTGGATCTCATGGAATTTGCAACAAGTAGCGGGCGAAACAAAAGATTTTGGCAAACTATTTACTGACCGAAGTGAAGCATCGGGAACTGGGTATTTTGATCCGACCACATCCACGTATCGACGGGATATTTTGGCTACTACTTTGCGCACTAATCGCGAAATGAATTTACCTAGAATTATTTCACCATCACAATTTGGTGGAGTTACTCCAAATGGAATTCAAATTGCAGCAGGTGCTGGAGATAACGCCGCAGCCGCACTTGGGATTCAGGCACAACCAGGTGATGTCGTAATCTCACTTGGTTCAAGCGGAACAGCTTTTGCCGTCTCTGATACTCCAACACATGACCCATCAGGAGCTGTTGCAGGTTTTGCAGATGCCACTGGTCGCTACCTGCCCTTGGTCTGCACCCTAAATGCAGCCAGAATCTTGGATGCTGCGACAACAATTCTTGGCAAGAACCATGACGAGATTGGCGCACTCGCACTTTCAGCAAAGCCTGGGGCGAATGGTCTTTCGCTACTTCCCTATTTCGAAGGAGAACGCACTCCAAATAGACCGACGGCCACTGGAGTATTTAGCGGCATGAATATTCAAAACTCAAATCCAGCAGATATTGCGCGAGCCATGGTTGAAGGAATGCTCTGCGGATTAGTTGATGCAGTTGCTGCACTTGAAAAACTAAATGTAAATGTTCAGCGAATTATTTTGATTGGCGGAGCCGCTAAAAATCCTGTAGTTGCAAAGATAGCCGCATCTCTATTTGGTCGCGAAGTATTAGTCCCACCGGCCGGTGAGTACGTTGCAAATGGAGCAGCCCGTCAAGCATCATGGGCGTTAATAGGCAGTAACGAACCGCCTAGTTGGGATCTAGGAAAGATAGAGAGTGTCTCTGCAGATCCAACTCCTGAAGTACTCGTGCGTTATAGGGAACTGCGTGACCGCACTGAGAATTGGATTTAAACTTATTGGAAGTCAAAAAGTGTTCTATTTTAATGCGAATTAATATAGTATAAAGTTCCTGATGCGAAATTACCTAACATTGCTCAAGTTGCGCAATGTTAGATTGCTTTTGATGGTTTCTTTTCCAGCTCGAATTTGTCAGTCAATGGTGAATTTAACAATCTTTTTCCATGTTCAAAGAGTAACTGGCTCAATTACATTGGCTGGCTTAGCAAGTGGTTGTTACCAACTGTCGCTTTCGTTATCACTTGGCTATAGAGCATTTTTAATTGAAAAATTTGGACAACAAAGACCATTGCTTATGTTGGTACCGATCTACTCTGCGATGGTCTATTTTTATAAATATATTGATGCGACTTTCTTGCTAGTCACATTGCCATTATTAATGGGTATGGCTTCTCCGCCAATTAATCTTTCAGTTCGTCCGCTTTGGAAAGCAGCAGCTCCGATTCAATTACTTCGTACTTCTTATGCGCTAGATTTGATTGCAATTAACATAACGACAATTCTGGGTCCATTATTGGCAACAACATTAGCTTTTTCATCACGACCCGAAACCGCGCTTGAACTCTGCGCGTTGCTCCAACTCGTAGGTGGCCTTGGATTATCACTCACCGCTGTTTCTCGCAGTTGGGTCCCTGAAAGCAAAGACATGAAAGAGGGTGGAATTTGGAAATCTAAAGGGTTGCAGATCTTGGCAGTTCAAAGCGCAGGTTTTGGAATCGCCGCTGGTGCTTTTTCAGTTGGTATCCCAGCATTTACATTGATAGAAGGTGTGCCAAAGTGGTCGGCAGTAGTCTTCACTGGAATGGCAGTCGCATCAGTCTTTGGTGGCTTGATGTCAGGATTAATTTCACGAAAAATATCACCAGTTTCTGCCTTGATCTTTAGTAATGGGCTATGGGCATTAATGACAGTTCCATTTGCGCTTACACGCGCTGACTGGAGTTTGCTAACAATCGCAATATTCTATGGATTTTTTACTGGCATATTACGAGTCTTTTTCTGGGAAGTCATTGAGGCAGTAAGACCACTAGGAACTGCACTTACAGCTGTAGGAATGTTATGGACAGTTGAAGGTTTATGTATTGCTATTGGAGCTGCTGCTGGCGGTTGGGGTGCAGATCATTTATCTCCAAAAGCAACACTTTCAATGATTACTATTTCTTTAGCAATAAGCTTCGCTACTATAATTGTAAACCGCTCCAAACTTGCATCGCTCTATAAAATCCATGTTGAATTAGCCAATGAGTGCGCTAAGCATTTATAAATAAAATACCTTTAAATTACTTCGCCTTGTAACCAGTTGGACATTTTGGATTACTTCCCGAAACCTTCTTGCTCATCTTTCCCTTTATGCAATTAATTACTTTAAGTTTTGGAGCTGCTTTCTTAACTGGTGCTGATTGCTTGCTTGGAGCTGTAATCGAACTCATAGGTTTATCCGACTGACTCGGTGCTGCACTCAATGGTTTATCTTGAACTAACTTCACCTTAATTGTGGGAGCTGAAAATGTGAAGTTCTGCGCAGAGAGAAATAACCACTCGCGTTTTTTATCTTCCCTGACGCTTTCGGTCGCTATGGTCTGCTCCGTTCCGTCTGCACCTACCACCGAGATTGAGGCTTGGAATGGTGCGTCTGTAAATCCATAAACGCATCGTGCAACTGAAGATCTTATCGCTAGGTCGTAACTGCCTCGCGTTAGAGTGACCCCATCTTCAGTGTGGTGCAAACCCGCGACCTTGTAATTTAAAGTTCCATCTTTAAACTCAGGGGCAGCAGGAGAATATATAAGCGCATTTGTTGTAACAATTCCAAGCAGCTTTGTTTTGTCATCAAAGCATGCGTTACTGCTAGTTGCTCTATAACCATTTGCGCTAGCACCAGCAGAGACAACCCATTGGCTCCGATATCCTGGTTTGGTTTTAAGTATAGGTTCAAATATTTGAAAATCCTCAAAATTTCCGACTGGATCATACCCACTCGCCATGCTGTAACTCGAATTCATCATCTCGTTGTAGCCGAACTCTCCACTACTTAATCTAATACGTGCATCAATCTTTGGATTATTTTTTAACTCGCTTTTCTTCAAAAAGCCATAGGCGCCAGGTGCTGCTACTGGTTCACCCTCTACATAAATTTTATTAAACTTGTTATCAAGTGGTGAAACTTCAACTCCAACATTTTTCATTCGACCATAAAGCCAGCCGGTCATCTCACTTCCCATTCGAAGGGATAATCCAACCCGAGTGTTATCTGCGAAATCTACATATTTTGCGCAGCTGCCACTATCAGTCCAAGCACAATCCGCTAAATTGTCATAATCATTACCTGTTGGACGAATGCCATACGTGGCTCCCCCATCAGAGTTAAAAGTTGAATAACTTTCAAGGGGATAATATTTTCCAGCAGTTACTGAAACTGGAAATACACTCACACGCATTGAAGTGAGTGTGATTGGAGCGTTTCGCTTGCCTGCACTTCCCGCTTTTTCACGATTTTGAAAATACATCACCCGGACATTAACTCCGTATGTTTTCGTTCCAGATTTATTCGTCACATTTGGTGAGCTCCACATACTTGGACCGCCACCTCGAGGCAAACCGGTAATTGAATCAGCTGGAGTCTTTAATGAAGCGATTTCTTTTTCTAAAAGTGCCGGTTCCATGGCGGTTGAAGATGAACCTATCGAAAGACCTTCTACGCACATACGGTCTGTTGCTGCGATACACGGAGGCAGAATCAATTGGGCAGTTACTTGGGCACCTTTGCTGCACTGTGGATCATCCATTGACGAGCAAAGAAACATGGCAGGAACGCCATTTACTCGGTCGGCCACCGCTACGTTGCTAGTGATTACCGAAACATTTTCGCCGTAGCCAGATTGGCGCTCTTCAAATGTTACGCCGTAATAACCCGGACTCTGACTTCCACCTGGAAGTAAATCCAAAACAGAAGCACCTTGACTTGGAAACAAATTGGAGAGAGCTATTGAAATAGAAGTAAACGCAACTATTGAAATCCTTGTGCCGTACTTTAATCTCACGTGCTCCATTCTACTGCCTCACATTAAGCTCTTTAGCGGGCCAGTGGCTCCGTGTATAGGTGGATAGGATTTCTGGTGGGGAAAGCCCCACATATTTAATATTTAGGCTGATTTCAATCAGGGAACACAAGATAGGCCTATATTTATACTCGAGTTTCCTCTCCTGCTTAGAATGAGGCAATTAAATGAGTGTCAAACCAACAGGTAAAAAAGTCGCTGTCGCTGGTTTAACTTTTGAAACTAATAGTTTTTCACCTGATCTCACCCACTTAGATACCTTCCAAAGATTTGCCATGGTTGAGGGTGACGAGCTATTTACTGCCGGGCTAGGCAAAGATGAAATTGCTGGAGCGATGGAAGTTGCAGCGCAAATGGGAATTGAATTAGTGCCAACCACAACAGCAGATGGTGGATGTGGGCCGACCGTTAGTGATGAGGCTTATGTATTTCTGAAGGAGCGTTTTGTATCTGGTCTCGCCAAAGTAATCAATGAGGTCGATGGCGTTTACTTACGTTTGCACGGGGCGATGACCACCGAGAGTTGTGAGGACGTTGAAGGCGATTTAATTGCTGCAATTCGAGAGATGACCAATCCAGATTTTCCTATCGCTGTTAGCTGCGACTTACACGCGCACTTCACTGCAAAAATGGCACTAGGAACTGATCTAATAGTGGGATATCAGACTTGCCCACATGTAGATTTTTTAAATACTGGCAAGCGGGCGATGCGCTTAGTAGGTTTGGCAGTAACTGGTCAAGCAAGGCCAAAGTTAAGTTTTCGAAAACTAAAGATGATCTCACCGGCTGAAGGTATTGATACAACAATCTGGCCTTTGAAAGAAGTCAAAGCACGAATTCATGAGATTGAAAAACTACCTGGCGTTTTAGATGCGACGATTTTTTGTACTCAACCTTGGCTCGATGTCAGCGAGTTGGGTTGGTCAGCGCTGGTAGTTACCGATGCAAATATCGAAAATTCACCTAACCTTGGCCAGCAATATGCTGATGAAATTGCAAATTCACTTTGGGATTTTCAAGATGAGTTTCTATTTACCAAAGTTGATATAGCTGATGCTGTGAAAACTATAAATGCAAGCACTCCCGATCAGCGTCCATTCGTCTTCGCGGATGGAAGCGACAGCACCTCAGGCGGTAGCACCGGAGATAGTTCATTTATTTTGGCGGCGTTAATATCTAATCCAATTCACGGTCAAGTATTGATGTCAATAACTGACAAGCCAGCCGCTATCTCCTGCGCAGAAGCGGGAGTTGGAGCCACGGTCACACTTGATTTAGGCGGAACTAGAGCGACTAAATTTTTTAAGCCGTTGAAAGTTACTGGAACTGTCACAAAAATTACTGATGGATGCTACCAATCTAAATACCCATCTAAATTATTTAATGTTGGAACTACTGCACTTTTGAAAATTGATGAGATTGAGATTGTGATTACTTCAAATCCTGCCTTCATGTTGGATTATCAACTTTATGATCACATGGGATTAGATGTCACAAAAGCAAAAGCCGTGCAAGCGAAATCTGCTGGTGGATATCGCGCATATTACGAACCCATCGCTTTTGCTTGCATCGATGTTAACGCCCCAGGACCATCTGATAATCGATTGAGCGAACTTCCTTTTACAAGACCAAAAAGACCGCTATGGCCGCTGGATCTTAATGTTGCTGAAAAAAATTATCAATACTAGAAATTAATACATCACCCAGCCGCCATCAACATTGATGACTTGTCCAGTTATAAATGCGGCATCTTCACTTGCCAGAAAAACAAATGCTCCAGCAAGATCAATTGGAAAACCTCGACGCTTTAATGATTGCAGCGGCAAAATTAAATCATCAACTGGTTTGGGGTCTGCTGCTAGTGAGACTTCATGTTCAGTGCGAATTGCGCCAGGCATCACAGAATTAATTCGAACCCCGTCTGCTCCCATTTCACGTGCTAGCGAGCGGGTTAATCCAATAATCGCAGCCTTGGAAGCCGAGTAATGAATTTGTCCAGGTTGACCGGTCTCAGTCATAACTGAAGTCACAGTGATGATATTTCCTTGATGCTTCTTTAAATCATCATATGCGGCATTAATCATTAACCAGGTTGCTCTTACATTTACCGCTTGCATCAAATCCCAGTCAGTAACAGTAATTTCTCGCCAAGGCTTCAATTGCATCACAGCTGCATTGGTCACAATCGTGGTGATTTTTCCAAATTTATCTTGTGTGGCTTTTACTAACATTGCAGGAACCTTAGGATCAGATAAATCTCCAGGTAAGGAGATTACATCGCCGTTAAATTGGGCAACTAAACCTTCGGCCTCTTTTTTGCGATCTGGAACATCTAGGTAGTTGATTGCAACTTGCGCACCTTCAGCCACAAATGCGCGGACAACTGCTGCACCGATACCTCTACTGCCACCAGTGACTAATGCGACCTGCCCTGAAAGGCGTTGTGAACTCATAAGTTAAAGCGCCGGAAGATCGGCCGCAGATTTATAAGCCTTTCCAACTAAAGCCACAACGTCCCCTGGAGTAACTCTTGGATATCCTCTTTCAACGCCAAGTACTCCATCTTGTCTGGCAATTACCGGAACCGCGGGAACTTCTGGGTTGTCCATGTTATGAACTAATCCCAAAACCTCACCTTTTTTAATTGATCCTCCCAGTGGGAAGAGATTTTCATACAAACCAAAATCGTTTACTGAGTGATAAGCAGTTTCAGCCCGCATATCTAGAATAATTGCAGAAGGTAATCCTTGTTCTTCACGAGTTCTTGGTGAGCCATTTAAAATTCCCAAAGTGCGCAAAGCATTATCCAAACCATCTTTAGCAACTTTAACGCTGGTGTGATTTGCAAGTGCTCCCCCACCAAGTTCGGTAGTGAATACCTCTTTTCCTTGACGCTCAGCCTCTCCCGGCAATAATGATGCTGGATTTGTTGATGGTTGTTCTGGAAAGATCATGCTGTAACTAGAGTTCCAAGCAAGCATGCTCTTTAACATCTTTGCTCTTTGCTTTTCATCTTTTGCCCAGACCATATGTGAGCATGGAATGAAAACATGTCCACGACCACCACTATGTATATCCATTACCGCATCAACTTTTGGAAATAATTCGTGAGTTAAATAATAAGCAAGCTTTGAGCTAACAGGACCATCTTCATTTCCTGGGAAAATTCGATTGAAATTAACGCCGTCTGGCCAATGTCGAGTTCCTCCGCGCGATGCTTCTTGAGAAAGGCAAGGAATGATAATTACCTGGCCTTTAATTTGATCAGGTTGCAAATTCCGGGAAAGTGTTGACGCGGCGATCTGTCCTTCGTACTCATCGCCATGATTGCCACCAAGAACTAGCGCACTGGGCCCATCACCATTCTTAATGGAGATAATTGGGACGTTATATGTCGTCCACCCACTGTTATTGGTTGAATCACCGACTTTAAGGTAACCGGCTTGTTTGCCATCTTTTGTGAGATCAAATGTGCAATTAACTGTTCCACTCATGCCAGAACTATAAAGATTATTTATACAAAACGATAGATATTCCAGATAGAATTCACAAATAATGTCACGCTATTTAGAGCTTTTAAAATTGCCCAACGCTCGGGCCCTATTGATAACCTCTTTTCCGGCCCGAATCGCATATGGCATGTTGGCGCTGGCTGCATTCTTTAAAGTTGAGCGAGAAACCGGTTCGGTTGCAGCAGCAGGATTGGCAATTGGAGCCTTTTCGCTGAGTCAATCCCTTACCGCTGGAATTCGTGGAAGTGTCATTGATAGATACGGGCAGAAGTGGCCACTCCGCATACTTACACCAAGTTACTGCGCAATGGTTTTGTATTTCAACACATTAACTGAGAGAAATTCACTTCTGATATTTGCGTTAGTGATGGGTTTGACCTCTCCCCCTATTAATTTGTCAGTCAGGCCACTATGGAAAATTGCGGTAAAGCCAGAGCAATTGCGAACTGCTTATGCTTTAGACACTTCAGTAATGAATATAGCCACCGTCTTTGGACCGGTAATTGCAACAACAATTTCATTATCTAAATTTCCAGCTCTTGCGCTAAATAGCGTTGGAACCTTAATTTTAATCGGTGGGCTATCACTTTCATTTACGAAGATCGCACGTGATTCCATCCCAGAACCGCGCGAAGTTGGAGGCATTCCCCTTTGGAAAAATAAAGGAATGCAACTTCTAATGATTGAGGGTATTTTCATTGGCTTCGGATGGGGTGCATTTGATGTAGGTGTTCCTGCTTTCGCAACATTAGAAAAAATCCCAGGTTGGACCGGACCGATACTTGGCGCAATGGGAGTTGCTGCAGTTGTCGGTGGTTTATATGCAGGAATGATTTCAAAACGAACATCAGCATTAAAAGGTTTAATAATTAATTACGTACTTTGGATGATCTTCACCGCACCGCTTGCC
>Ga0214921_10001241_pt1 | contig 44053 bp, 36 predicted proteins | sample LL1505_MetaG_FD_177992 | JGI IMG/M metagenome (GOLD analysis project Ga0214921, IMG submission 177992) | Freshwater microbial communities from Lake Lanier, Atlanta, Georgia, United States - LL-1505 | ecosystem: Environmental > Aquatic > Freshwater > Lake | place: USA: Georgia | collected...
CGCCTCAATGGTGCTCAATTGTTTGGAGAATAATGCAGATGGTTTTTTTTCCGGTTCCCGCAAGATGATGACCGTGACGCGAGCGCCCTGGTCATGAAGGATTCGAGCTGCAACGAGACCATCTCCGCCGTTGTTTCCTTGACCGCAAAGTACGATGACAGGATGTTTGCCGGCGCCACGCTCAAGGGCTAATTTCGCCACCGCGCGACCAGCGGTCTCCATCAGAGCGGCTGGCTCAATATGAAAATCGGTGGCGCTTAACTCGTCGATAAGCTTCGCTAACTCACGATCCCAAACGGCGCGAGTCCAATCCGAGAAGTTTGGTTCTTTAAAAAAAATTGATGAGTCGACAGGTTTCATGATTCGATAACTTTACCGCCCGATTTTTCGATAATGTGCGCAAGTTTTGATTTGACGTCATCCTTAAACGCCCTGTGGGCAAATGCTATTTTTTCCTGTGACAAAGTAAAAATAGCAAAATCACCGTTTTCAGTACGATCAAACTGGAGTGTTGAGGTGCCGAGTTTCGAGATTTGAATCAGTAATCCACCGTTTTCCTCGCCGATGGTGACTAAATCATTAAGCGCGCGCCCTTCCATTGTTTTTCGCAGTGCGGTGATAATGATGTCGTTAGACTGTTTTGAGAATTGAACTTTCATTTCCTAATGTCCTCGCCTGAAAAAAATTCTAGCCGTTAAAAGCTGCTTCAATAAGATGGATGAACGCGTTTTTTATAACCTGATCCGTAGAGAGTTCCGCGGTGCCACGTTTCCAAACTGGAGATCCGAACGAATCTGATAATGGTGCAAGCCGTGTTAGCGGGGTTTCAAAGGTTTGGAAATCTCTCGTTCGAATTAAGCTAATGTCCAGAAAATTTTCATTTCTAGTGAGGCGAATTTGGACGGAGCCAAGCAAAAGAGTCATAATCACTCGCGCTTCGCTCCCAGGCTTCAGCGCCTTAATGGGACGGTTTGCGTGTTGGTTGTAGATGTCGAGAGCTTCCAGTAGATCTTCGTTCAGGATCTGATATGGGTCTTGCAGGGAGGGAGGGTTTTGCTCTGTAATCCATCGGCCATCCTGATACTTTGAACGAGCTAGTTTTTTAAACCATAGTGTATCCGACTGCATGGTCTATTCCTTAAAAGTTAAAATTAATGGACCCTTTTATTTCGGTGGTCTCAGAATAATTTGATGTGGCAGCCTTGAAGGCTTCTACTCTTTCTGGCTGGTGAACATTCCAATTAGATTCCGATCGTGAATGACTTGCAGAAAGATTCAGCCAGTCCGTGGGTGCAGCCTTAAATTTAGCGAACACTGTCATGATTTGTCCATCTGCTGAGGCGCTTCCATAGGTTGGCAGATCACGTGCAATATTGTTTTGTTGTTGCTCAGCTGTGCCACCCGCCGTTAAAGACATGCCTAGTGGGAACAGCTGTGTCGCCGATAGTGTTCCGCTGGTCGATGCATCTGGGCCTGGTAGGATGGGAAGCTTGTAATCAAATACCGCATAGCGAGCGCTCAAAGCTAGGAGCATGCCGAATGATGTTTTAACTGAAGCGGCAGCATCGACATTTCCGTTGCCTGTTACAGGCTCTGTTTCACTATCCACGATAAGATCGTAAGTTCCAGATAATTCAGCCGTGACGGGTGTAGGGCCATCTTTCATCAAGCCGAGATGACCTGTGACACCGCGGAATCCATAACGTTGACCGCGTGCAAAATTTGGGTAGGTAAAACCAAGGTGACCGTCAAATCCTAACCACCATCCTGCCGGCATAGGCATTTCCAACCAGATATTTCCCCCGATGTCGCCCGCGTTATGTGTCACGTTTGGGGATCGCTCTGTTAAGTTTCGAACGATATCCTGGCTGTCATCGTAGGCCACGAGACGTTCTCGCGTGCCGGAAGTCGTTAGGCTGCTCACTTGCAGATCGAGTTGGGCGCCGATGGCTGCCTGGCGATTATTGTCCATTTTGAAAGGTAGCGGGAACATGGGGCCCTGGCTGAATGCAAATGCTCCGAGTTGGCTTTGGTAGTTTTTTCTCGAGTAGCCATGAAGGTCTGATGATTGGTTTATTTGACTCGAAATAATCTTACCTAGTCGAGTGACTCCAAAGAAACCAGAATGAGCGTACGGTGCGGGTGGAGCGGATGCTAGGGGCGCTGTGGACGGGGGTTGCGCTCCTTGAGTCTTCGACTGCGATGGGTCCGATGTTAGCCGTTTTTTTTCATCGGCTGTGGCGCGCTCTAATTCAGCTTTTTCTTGTAGCTGTCTTAAAGACGCGACGTGTCTTTGATAGAGTGATTTGTTTCGAGCTAACTTGTCTGGGAGGACTACAGCTTTATCCAGTAGGTCCTCGGCCTCCGCATATTTTTTAAGCCGGATGGCTGACATGGCGCCATAATAGCTAGCGAGGTCGTAGAGGGCGTGCTCAACCGGCACTCGTTTAAAAGAAAACAATGCTCCGTCAAATCGATTCTGCACGTAGAATGCATAGCCATATTCATAGGCGGTTTCTGGGTCTAAATATTGCGGATTTACGCGGGCAAAAAGATTGTAGCTTTCTGGGATTCTATCGAGCTTGTAGAGAGTCTTTGCGTATTGGATAATCGTCGGTTCGTGTGCGGGATAGGCTCGGTGAAGGGCGTCAAAAGCAACTAAGGCTTCGGTAAATTTTCCAGCGTCATAGAGGCGCATGGCTTGAGCAAAACGGGCCACAACGCCCTTGGGGGCTTTTGTCTGAGTCTGCGATGGTTTTATTGGCGATCGCGACGGACGGATTGCTGGTTTATCGCCTCCCCGTGGTTGAGGTTTGCGACTAATGCGGTCGGACGACTTCTCGGCCATTTTATCAGCTGGTTTTTCAGCGGCATGGGCCAGAAGTGGCTGAAATGCAATCCATGCACATACGATGCGTGCGATCCCTGCACGTTTCATTATGATAGGTCCTTGCGACAAAATTCAGTTTTATGATGCGCAATAAGTGTAGCGTGAATTTTCTGGTTAAACAATTAATTTTACGCCCAAATTTGCAGCAAAATGTGGAGATTGCTATCTCAATCCTTAAACCACTCATGCTGTTCTAGGGCTGGAAAAGCAAATTCCATTTTTTGCCGTAGTAATTGGCGTAAATTATCTGAAATGTGCTCGTTGTGTTTGCCGAATTGAGCGCGGATAGATTTTTCTAGCGCCTGTAAGATCAAGGTTAGTTCTTTTTTGCGCGTGGCTGAATCCCCTGAATCTGAAGAAAAATCGCCAGCGCCAATGGATGCTTCGACATGGGTTAGCCAATCGATCGAAACTTGATTCAACGTGTCTTCGCGCGCTGTTTCGTAGTTGGGCGTGTAGGATGCGAGTTCCACGATCCAGTGCGAAAGAATGGCGCCTATCCCGTGAGCCGAGTGTGGCGGAACACCCTGACAGATGGATTTTTCGGACTCTGTTAGTGGCGTCGATTCTGCGTTTGACTTGTCGCCGAATCTGGCCATGAGCGCCGGTGTGATGATCTTCGGAATGCCGGTGCTAAACTCTAAACTGTCTGGCGCTCTGTCTTTCCCAATGCAAGGCATGCCTTTGAGAGAAGAGCTTGATGCTCCCAGGCCAGAAAACGCCAAGACGTCTGCAAATCCTTCGCTCACTGCGAGCCGTAATTGACTTTGCTTGTCAGAAAAATGAGCTTTGCCCAAGGAGTGCTCCACGTGATGCGCGTATTCGTGGGCAATGACAAACTGTGACTCCCATAGATTAACGGAGTCAGAGTTCGAGGATCCCTGGCTTTTGCGCTTTGGCAAAAGTGCAACAAAGGGTGGCGTGGTGCTGGTTGGCGGAAAATAGGCCATGTTATCTGCAAGGATCGATTGATAAACGCTCGGCCGTCCATTTTGTGTCCAGGGCGTCCAGTGCGTCTCAAATCTCGGTGCGACTAGAACTTGGACCGGTGGTAAGTGAGTTCCGGCGGGTAGGGAGTTTTTGATCTTCTGCCCAGATTTTTCGATGGTGGCAATCGCTGCAAGGCCGAGATGCTCTATGTTATTTCTAATTGGAGACATACGTGGATGGCATGCCTTCAGAGTGCGGCCCTGTTGGAGGGGCTTCCAGCCCGCGGCTGACGAATCCAATGGCGTGCAGACTGGTGGGGCAGCCTGACCCGCGTCACAAGTTCGACGGAAAACCGCATCAAATTTTACAGCACCAACCAGATTCGAGCTGAGAGGGGTGCTTTTGATCCGTAATTCTTGAAGATTAATTGACCTTGGGCCGATGCTGCCATCCTGCCAAAATTCTAAACTTACGGATTCTAGGAGGTCTAGGGTTTCGGGGGTCTCCTGGCAGCCCTCATCCCCAAGCGGGTAGGACTCGATCTCGGTTGCTGGGACCACGCCCAATGAAAGCTCGGGGTTAGAAGGACTCACCCCGCCCGGGGCACCGGGGCGACATCCGAAGACCAAGGCAAAAATGCTTAAATATGTGGCTGCTAATAAAATAGGCATTGACGGATCCTAGGCTGTTGTCTTAAGAAAGTCCATCAGATTTTCGGAAAAAGACCTAGGAGTCCTCATGGCGCGCGTATCAATCGAAGATTGTTTGGAATATATGGAAAATCGCTTCGCTCTAGTAGCGGTAGCTGCAGATCGTGCTCGCCAGCTCATGGCGGGTCAGGTTCCCACGGTGCGAACGAAGAATAAGGAAGGCGTCACAGCCCTTCGTGAAATTGCTGATGGCAATATCGAAAGTGATCGCCCAGTCCAAACGAACGTGGGCGAAGAGTAATTCGTCATTTGTTTTGACTCTTAAAAAACCTAACGCAGATCCATGGGTCCGCGTTAGGTTTTTTGAATTTTGGATTTTTGACTTATTCTGCAGCAAGGGCGGCAGGCCCTAAAATCATGCAGCTTAAGCAGCGTTCTGCCACCATATCTTTTGTGATCACTGATTCATCGAACCAAAACTGACGTCTTAATTCCTCGTAGATTTCACCTGCAACGTGTGTCGCGACGAATTCAAGCATGACGTCTCTCATTTCAACATAGTCCCAAATCAGCTCCGGTCGCGCAGAGGATTTAACATGCTGCTGTTCCGCTAATCTCAAAATTTCACCACTAGAATCCATTGGTACGCGCAATTGGATAAATTGGTCCAGGCGCGACCTGTAGCGCTTCATGTACTGGCGCTGTTTCGTTTGCTTAAATATTTCTAGCTGAATAATGCTCATAACCTTCAGTACCGCATCCGGCACGCCTCCTGTGGGTGCAATGCTCTAGAGAGCTTGCCTATCAAGACCTCCAAAGGTGCTCATCGGATGCCCAGCGGGAATCTTTACCTTTTTTTCGAAGGCGGGGCTTTTTTTATGATGAGCTGGGCAAAAAATACCGTCCAAACCAGGCAATATTTGTACAATTACAGGGGGTTGCGACCGTTGCGACGATGCGGTACGATATCATTAAAAGACCTGAAAAACGTCATCCAAGGAGGGGCAAATGAGCTACAGAATAGGGGATACCTTATTTACGTCCTCTGCGGCGCCCGTCACCGTGGCGGCAGTCGATGAGACCGGTTCTAAGGTAAAAATAGACCGGGACTTTAATGCATTTCAGGTCAATACAAGGCACGGGCTTAAAAACGACATGGCTCCTGATCAAAGAGAGCAGTTCAATAAAATTATGGATGAGGTTGTTGCGAACAAAGATTCGGAACAACGTGTAAATCTTCTGATGCAAAGAATTGATGAGCTCAAACCTGATCCAAAAAATAATCGCTTGGTTACTTATTTGGATGGTGAGGCAAAACACATCGTGAATACCAAGGGCATTAAGCCAAGATACTATACAACCGAGGGATTTAAGGTTCGCTGAACGGCGCAGTTAGGGAGGCAGTAGCCATGGGTCCAGTTAAAAACGTAAATATAGGTGACATTGTTCCAAGGTCCGGCAACTTTACCGAGCCAGGGGTGGTGGTCAATAAAAATCCTGACGGAACCGTTGTCGTTGACACAGAACCGATGGCAGTTAGCAAATATCACCGTTATACAAATACAACTGGTTTATCCGAAGATGAAAAAAGCAAATTTAATCAAATTCTTGATCAGATTTATCAGAAGACGAATGACATTGAGCGTATCAATGACATTCAAAATGAAATTGACCAACTCCGCAAGGTTCCAAGCAATCAAAATGTCGTCCGATACTTGCGAAACCAACAGGCTTACTTAATTCGTGAGGCTAAAGGCTTGCCGCGCGTCTATCAAGCAGAAGAGTCTGCCGTAAAAAGATAGTAAGACTTTTAAGCTGCATCTGGATCAATGACTAGCGATGTCCCTGCTTGGGACTGCAGATCCAGCAGCAGCTTTTTTGCTTTTTCGTATCCAGGATTCTTAATGATTGCCAGATGCAAAAATTTCGCGGCCATATCTTGGCGTCCCCACTTCGCGTAGCACAATGCCATATTGAACAGTAGCTGCGGACTTTTGTTAGACTGCGGTAGCACATGCTGCGCATTAATGTAGTGCTTAAGAGCCAGTTCGAAGTTTTTACTTCGAACCAGTTCGATGCCCTGATGGTTGAGTTTTTTGGCAAATTTTTCGACCATAGTTGATTTACTGAGCAGTCGACTCACCTCATCAAGTTGCTCCCGTGTAAACATTATCTCAGCCATGCCGTTTAGGGCCCTAGCGGAACGTGGGTCTCGGTCTAGTGCACTCAAAAAATAATGCTCGGCCTTTTCTGTCTCGTTCAAGCTCAGCTGCTCTTCCCCTAGGGCAACGAGCCGGCGGACTGAGTTTCGATTGTGAAGCTGCATTTTCTGAAGTAACGCATATGCGGTGGCGTGGTCTCCCATCGTGCGTTTAATTTCGATGAGAGTATTCCAGGCTCTAAAAAAATTTGGGTTTATTTCAATGGCATCCTGGACCAGTCTTGTTGCTGCATGGAAGTTCTTTCGTTTAGCTTGCAAAGCCGCCTTGGCGTCAAGTTCACGGGCTGAGCCTTTCATTTCAGGGTGTGTGGCCTGGGCTGCAGCAAATTCAATAGCCGTTTCGATTTCAGATAGCTCTTCTTCTGAAAAATCATCGGAAAGGTTATCGATTCGTGATTGGATTCCTCGCCATAGATATTCCTCAGACGTCGCGTTGGTCGGGCTCATGATGGATTTTATGTTCGAAGTTATCTCGGTTTTGGCTCGCTGTAAGTCTTGCTCTCGTTGGCGAACTCGGATCACTCGTTTGATTCCTAGCTCGCTAAAATAGACTACATCCTCATGAATTGGATTTGTAGTGACGATCACAACTTTGTTTAAGATGTCATTGTCTCCATCGATTTCGAGGAACTCCTCAATCAGTGCTCCAGCAGGACGGAGTTGGTTTTCCCAGTGAATTAGAAAAAACGGTGCATTGTTAAAGCGCTCCCAGCTGTTTCTGAATGATGCATTCGATTGCATTCGCAAAAATGGCGTTTGCATGACTGCTAGGGTCGAGCGAGCTAGGTCTATAAGCCATTGGTCGGAATCAATGATGACCAGCCCTTGTTTTGATCTGCTAAAATCGTTCGACATCGATACATCCTATTTCCAATTGAAGGCTCAAAGCTCACTGCCGTGCGCAAATCATCGGCTATGCCACTGCCGGTGATTAGAAGTCTAATTTGGGTGAGACAGATATTTCAGCGCGTTTTTTTAAAGGTCATGGGGGTTTATCGCTAGTGTGAGATAGCTTGAAGCTGCCGCAAATGCTTGGGCCAATACCTAGCGCTAAGGCCTATCTCCGAGTGCATTTCCACCAAAAAACCTGCTCCTGGGTTTGACCCAAAGCTTGATTGGCCTTTTGGAGATTTTCTTTGCCCAGGGTTTTGAGGAACACGCGGTCCCAAAAATTATTAGGTTCACATGTTTTGTGATCATCTTCGACTGTGATTTGATTAAAGTATAAAGCTGTGGGCATTTTTCTAATTTCGTACCAATAGACAAAATCCTTCAATGCGGCACAGCCATCAGGGCCGTTTTCAAGGTTGTTGGACGCCATAACTTGAATAATTTTGAGAGCAGGTGAATGGTAGAATCCAGGGACCGCAGGCAATTTGCTTGGAGTGGCTGACGGTGAGATACCCCAGTTGACGCAGACAGTTTGACGATTACGGCGCGCTTCGGTGTCGAGTTCCTCCAGCATACCATAGCGTTTGAACGGTCGCGTGGCCCAAATTAAGCCAACTAGGCAGTTTGCAATAATCAGGAAATAGCAGATTGATGTGCGGTTAATTACGCTCACGCCCAAGCGTTGGAGGAAATTCCCAAGGACCTCGACTCCATAGGCCCATGACATCGGCGCGAGCATTAATACAGGGAAAAGAAAACGTTCTTCTTTGTGGGCGACCAGACTATGACCGATCACAAACGCCCAGAAGATCCATGCTAAAATACTCTTAGGCTTTTTCCAAATTAACGCCGCCATCGAGATAAAAGATAGCCCGCCAGTGATGGCGCGGAATGTTGAGTTGAACTCGACGAAGTAGCCATACCATGGAGACACACCAAAGTTACTGGCGACGCCCTCCAGAATGTTTGACTTGAAGTATCGAAAAGGTGTGAGGACGAGGTCGCCGTAGAGCCAAGAATCCAGCGCTGTGCAGGCTGCGGCGATGATTAAAAATCCAGACACATTAGCAATGAGGTGAAGGGGTCGTGAGCGACGGACGACCAAAAGCCAAATACCAATGGCAGCATAGACAAAGCCCATCTGTAATCGCGAATAAAACATCAACGCGCAAAATGCTCCGCAGACTAAATGCTGAATGGCGCCCTCATTTCGCTTTGAAGTAAATGTCTTCGCCATATAGCCGAGGCAGAAAAATAACCAGACCGTGCCAAAGGATTCTGAACTAGTACGACCAATCATCTGAGCTAGGAGTGCAGATGTGGGTAGGAAAAATCTGCCCCAGCTTCTTTCCTGGCTGTCGAGCTCGTCGATATCGCTTCCATCCGAACGGCAATAATAAACACATGAGACAAATAGAAGGCTGGCGAAAAATAATTTGACGACCTTTAAAGCTACGAAGGGGCTATCAGTCAGCCAAAATCCGATTTTTAAAAAAATAGACGCTAACCATGGCTGTAGCCAAGGGCGAATTTTACTTCCGTATTCCCAGGCGAGGTTTTTAAAATCGCCGCGACCGATCAAAGCGTTGGCAAATTCTACGATTTGAAAGTGCTCATCTGGATAGAGGTAGCCCGTTGAGAAATAGACGCAGGCCACACTAACAACGAGTAGATAGAAGTCCGGCGAGAAGGTTTTGTTGTTCAAGCGAGTTTTTAAATTCAACACTTTTCTAACCTAGCCACGCGGACCGTCCGAAACGCGTCCAAAAGTGAATGAAATAAACAGCTGAGATAACAGTGTAGAAAGCGAAAATCTTTTGCTTTGTGTTTTGTGTCGAGAATTGGTGAATCACGACAGCTGCTCCAATGATAAAGAACGGAGTCGCAAAAACATGCCGGCCTAAACTCATAAACACCGGATAGCTCAAAAACGCTATGCCTGAATGGGCGGCCGCGATCAGTAGACAGAGAATTGTGATAAACCTGACACTAAAGCTTGCCTGGGCCTGCTTGCTTGTCGTCCCCGCAGTCTTGTAAAGCAGCAGCAGTAGAAACAATGTGGGTAGGTAGAATGCCTGCAAATCCCAAACGAGAACATTGTCACTGCCGCCAACCGTTTCAGGGTTAACAAAAAGGCTCCAATTAAGACCAAACACCCGTTTCCAGTAAGATTGAGCAGTGAACGGCTGAAAGAAATTTCCAAACTTAATTAGGCAATGCAGGCCGAAGGGAATATAGGCCAGAATAAAGGCAGCGACGCAAACTACTAGCCAGGTGAGGATGGCGAAGCGTTTTTGAGTAAATTCTGTTTTTGAGCTAGGTAAAATCGCTAATATTGCCACCGTGAGACTAGATGCAGCAGTGAGTTGCAATAAAACTGGACGGGTTGCTGCCATAAGGGTTGCAGAGGCGAAGATAAAGGCGAGATGCTTCGGAGTGGGGGAGGCTAGAAAGCTTTGTGTCGAGAGCAAAAAAATCGCGCTTAAAAGACAAAACAGGCTTTCTGGGTAAGCAAGTCCATGGAACACCGAATTAGGATTTAGTGCCAGGATTAATACAGCCCAGGTCGCGGTCTTTTGACTCGTCATTCGGGATATTAATTTCCAGACAACTGAAAGCGAGCAAAAAAACATAGCTAGACTGAGTAAATGACTCGATTGTACCGTGTAGTTCTTGGGTATGAGCGGATGGACCACCGAGAGTATCATCGGCCAGAGTGGATAAAACGCGGGTGTGGCGGGATCGTCGTAGCCTCTTTCAGCAATATTTAAATAGAAATTTAGATCGAAATTTCGAGTTGGCTGAACGAAATAGTTGGTCCATGTTTGCGGGTTGAACGGCAGGCTCACCAGAAATCCTAGGACAAATAGCACCATGGCAAGTAAAGCTGGGTGGGATCGGCCCAAGGTGCCGATTGCATCCGTGAGTTTTGTGCCTGTGAGGTTTCTCAAACCTTTGGTCCTTACGTTGCTGCTGCTATAGTCTTACTTCTGTTGGGTCGCTTTGATCAGGTAGCAAAAAATGCTTAAATTGTCACGGTGTTTGGGTCTGGAAGTGAAGGGGATTCGGATTTGTTTTCGTGATACGGGCGAACGTTCTGCCTATTAATTTCGCAGTCAAACCGTTTGCGCAAGAGCTGTAAAATGTGACATTGTAGCGCTCATTTCTGAGGGGTTTATTTGATCACTACGGGGCCAACGATGTCGAAACTGGATAGTCACCACCGCGCATTTCGCGCGTATGCATGGATCGTGCTTGGTTACACGATGATCGTCATTATGTGGGGTGCTTACGTCCGCGCAACCGGGAGTGGTGCAGGATGCGGGGATCACTGGCCGCTCTGCAATGGTGAGGTGATTCCGCTGGAACCAACCGTCGCACGTATGATCGAATTTAGTCATCGGCTAAGTAGCGGCCTTTCCTTACTATTAGTTGCTGCGCTCTTTTTTTGGGCTAGGAGATTGGCCCCTGTTGGAAGCCATTTGCGCCGTGCGGCGGGTTGGTCTTTGATTTTCATACTAGGAGAGGCCGCTGTCGGAGCTGTCTTGGTCATCCTAAAGCTAGTTGCCGGAAATGATTCAATGCTGCGTGCTGTTGTTATCGCGGCCCACTTGGTGAACACATTTCTGTTACTCTTTTGGTTGGCTCGAGTGGTTTTTTGGTCCGCATCTCAGCAGGTGCCATCAGCCGCAATGTCGAAAGTTCGGATGAATTTGGCAATTTGCTTAGGTCTTTTTGTTTTGACGGGCGCGGCTGGAGCTATTGTAGCGTTGGGCGATACACTATTCCCGACTGAAACTTTGGCTCAGGGTATTGCCCAAGATTTCTCGCCTGCCGCCCACTTCCTGATAAAGTTGCGTATTTGGCATCCGCTTTTTGCGGTCTGTGCTTCCGCGTATATTGTCTTACAGTGTGTTTTGCTTCCGAGAATTTTTAAAGGGCAAATCAGTGGTGGTCTAGCTTTTTTAGTCGCTGGACTCATTGTTCTTCAACTTGTTGGGGGGGTCGTCAATTGGTATTTGCTCGCCCCAGTTGGGATGCAATTGTTCCATCTTCTGCTCGCAGACGTGACTTGGGTGGCGCTTTGTTTTTGGTATTTTAGTGCAGGTCATAAGAAGGAATCAAATATATGAACCGCAATTTAGCTCTAGAATTTGTTCGCGTAACGGAAGCTGCGGCCCTCAGTGCAGGGCGTTGGATAGGTCGCGGTGAGAAAAATGCTGCTGATCAGGCGGCAGTGACCGCTATGCGTGAATCCTTCAATTCGATTGATTTTGATGGGCTCATTGTAATTGGTGAGGGTGAGATGGATGAGGCTCCGATGCTTTATATCGGGGAGAAAGTTGGTCAAGGAAAAGGCCCAAGGATCGACATTGCGTGCGACCCTCTTGAGGGCACGAGTATCACAGCCAAAGGTGGGCCAGAGGCCATCGCCTGCATTGCAGCGGCGGAAGCAGGTGGTTTCTTGCACGCGCCAGATATGTACATGAATAAAATCGCAGTTGGCCCAGCGGGGCGTGGCGCCATAGATATCACGAAAAGTGTCACGTGGAATTTGCGCGAAGTTGCCAAGGCCTCCCACAAAGACATCCAAGACTTGTGTGTCATTATCCTAGATAGGGATCGGCACTCGGTAATTATAAAAGAAGTGCGCGACTGTGGTGCGCGAATTCGGCTCATCGGAGATGGCGATGTTTCCGCGGCACTAGCGACGGCAATCCCTGAAAGTGGCGTGGACATCTTGCTGGGTTCGGGGGGAGCGCCCGAGGGTGTGATTGCCGCGGCCGCACTAAGATGTATGGGAGGCGATATGCAGGCAACGCTTGTGTTCTCCAGTGATGCCGAGTGGGAACGCGCCAAGAAGATGGGCATTAAAGATAAAAACCAAGTCTATGGACTCACCGATCTTGCTCGTGGACATGTGATGTTCATCGCGACCGGTGTGACAGGCGGTAGTTTCCTAAAAGGTGTTCGCTATACCGGTGGGGGCGCGGCGACCCATTCAATTGTCATGCGCTCTGAAACGGGAACAATTCGTGAGATAGAAACCAGACACGCGTTTGATCGCAAGCCGCGCTACGGCTGGTAGGCGCCGGTAAATGGCTGGCAGATCAAACGAAAATATGGTACATCCGTTAAGGACCGGGGTCCTTTTTGCCGGCTTCGGTGTGGAGGATCAATACTCATGTCTACTTCAGGAACTAATTTGGGTTCTTCATTAAAATCTGTGCGCAATTCCCTTTTGCCTGACTCATCGTCTAAAGCGGCTTGTCACTACATCAATGGCGAACTTGTGGCATCGTCCAATGGCGCCACCTTTGACTCCGTGAATCCCTCAAACGGTGAGCTGATTTGTAAAGTCGCACTAGGCGGGGCTTCAGAGGTCCGTGCTGCCGTAGACGCTGCTGAAAAAGCTTGGCGCGAGGGTCCATGGTCGAAAACAACAGCAACTGAGCGAGCTGTTATTTTGAGAAAAATTGGCGACGAGATACTGGCGCGGAAGCAAGAGTTTGCAGAACTCGAATCTCTCGATAGCGGAAAACCACTTTCTGAAACAATGAATGGCGACATTCCGCGTGCGGCTGCGAATTTTCATTTTTATGCCGACTTATGCAACCATCAGGTAAGTCCTAGCTTCAGAGGGGACGACGGTAGCCATCATACAACAGTCCGCGAGCCTTTAGGGGTCGTGGGGTTGATTACGCCATGGAATCTTCCGCTTTACCTTGCAACTTGGAAATTGGCGCCTGCGTTAGCTCAGGGAAACGCTGTGGTCTTAAAACCTGCGGAATTAACGCCTCTGACGGCCTACGCGCTACACCATGTGTTGCGAAGTGCTGGTGTTCCAGCCGGTGTTGTGAATATTGTTCAGGGTTTTGGACCAGAAAGTGCTGGCGAGGCTCTGGTCAAGCACCCCGGTGTAAAGGCGATATCATTTACGGGTGAGACAGTTACTGGTGCGGCCATCATGGCGGCGGGTGCGCCGACTCTCAAGAAAATGAGCTTTGAACTCGGAGGAAAAGGTGCCAGCGTTATTTTTGCGGACGCAGACCTAGAAAAAGCGGCAAAAGTTGCCACAAGAGCGGCAATGAGGAATCAAGGCCAGGTGTGTTTGGCAGGGTCGAGACTTTTGGTTGAGGAGTCCGTAGCTCCGAAGGTCATTGAGCTTGTGAAAGCTGAGATCGCTAAAATCAAGATGGGTGATCCATTGTCGATGGAGACGACCTTGGGTTCTCTTTGTGGGGTTGAACACCGTAACAAAGTTCTAGGTTACCTTGACTATGCGCGTACCATTCAGGGAGTCAAAATTGAGGTGGGTGGAACTGTTCCCTCATCCATGCCGAAAGCGGGAGCATGGTTGGAGCCGACTTTGATTACAAATGTCCCTCAAGATAGCCGGTTGATTCAGGAAGAGATTTTTGGTCCAGTATTGACCGTGCAGACTTTTAAGTCGTTCGACGAGGCCATCGCAATGGTCAATGGCACAAAGTACGGTTTGAGTTGTTCGGTTTGGACGAAAGATATTGATAAGGCAAATCACGCCGCCAATAAAATCAGAACCGGCTTGGTCTGGATCAATAGCTGGTTTATTCGTAATTTACACACGGCATTTGGTGGAATGAAACACAGCGGTGTGGGTCGAGAAGGTGGGCAGTATAGCCTTGATTTCTTCTCGGAGATGAAAACTATAAGTGTCGCTAATCCTCTCCATGAACGTCATGGACTAGTCTGGATTTAGTTGGCAGTAACAAGAGAAAGAATTTTAAAATAATGAGTTCAACACAAACATCGAACCGCTCGATTGCGGTTTTTGTAGACTTTGAAAATTTAGCGCTGGGATTTAAAGACCGGCAGGGACGATTTGAAATCAAATTTGTCTTAAAGCGACTCCTTGAAAAAGGAAAGATCGTTGCCAAAAAAGCCTATGCGGATTGGAGTAGATTTAGTTCTTACACGTCATCGATGCACGAGGCAGCGATTGAATTGATTGAGATCCCAAAGCGTTCGCAGACAGGTAAAAATAGCGCAGATATCAGGCTTTGCGTCGACGCCATGGATCTGGCTTATAGCAAGAATCATATTGATACCTTTGTGGTGGTTTCTGGCGACAGTGATTTTTCGCCGTTGGTGAGCAAGCTGAAAGAACTTGGAAAGCACGTGATTGGGCTTGGTATGACTGACAGTACGTCAGCTCTACTTCGCGATAATTGCGACGAGTTCATTTATTATGAGGACTTGGTGCCAAAATCTGGTGGTCAGCCGACCATTCCTTTGCCCGCTTCTCTATCAGAAGCGCGTCGGAATGCATTCAATCTTCTGTTTGAGGCTCTGATTGCGCTACGCCGAGATGACAAAGAGTTTTTAGGCGCAGCGATGGTCAAAAATACGATCTGTAGAATGCATCCAGGATTTAATGAAGGTCAGTTTGGCTATAAAAGTTTTAGTGCATTACTTCAGGATGCTGCGAAAGAGGGGCTTCTTGAGTTGTCACTGCACCAGAAAGCCGGTACTTGGGTTGTTGCGAAATTTGGAGATGAAATGAAAGTTGTAGCAGACGTGACGCAGGCGAGCGTTCAGCCGTCTCCTGCCCACGCGCCGACAAAAATCCCACACCCGACAACTCCTGCAGCAGAATCCGTTCAAGAGACTGAGCCAAACGCGGCGAAGGTGCGCCGAGCGCCAGCGCGAGGCAGGCGCCCAAGCGGAGGCCAAACGCGCAAAAAAACCACGGCAAGTAGCTCCGATGGAGGGCGCAAATAAAAATGGACGACTTCAAATCGATTATTGAAGATGCAAAGCCCATGAATTATTCCGAGACGGCAACAACTTGTTCTTGGGATGACTTTAGTGCTGTCGTCAATTCTAGGCGTAGCGTTCGTGTCTACGATGAAACGCCGGTTCCTGAAGGTGTCGTTCGTCGGGCTATTGATGCTGCGCTCATCGCGCCGACATCCAGCAATTTGCAACAAACTGAATTCTACTGGGTTCGAACACCTGCCCAAAAAAAACGTCTCGTAGATTATTGTCTTGGTCAGCCTGCTGCGAAAACAGCGCAGGAGCTTGTGGTCGTGGTTGCTAGAACCGATACTTGGCGGAGAAATTCCGAGGCTGTGATTAAGCAGCTAAAAGGTGCCGGGGCTCCGAAAAGTGCTTTGGCTTACTATGAAAAGCTCGTGCCGATCGCTTACGGGCGAGGGCCTCTAGGTTTACTTAGTTTGTTCAAACGAGTTTACTTCAATCTGAAGGGAATGAGATCGCCGACACCTAGAGAGCCCAAGTCTTTTGCTGATATTCGAGTCTGGGCCCATAAGTCTGCGGCTCTCGCGGCTGAAAATTTCATGCTAGCAATACGTGCTCAGGGATTTGATACATGCCCCATGGAGGGCCATGATTCAGCTCGGGTGAAAAAGTTACTTGGGCTTTCCTCGGGTGCTGAGATCAATATGGTTGTATCCGTGGGAAAGCGCCATCAAACTGGGGTCTATGGACCCCGGATGCGTTTGCCTCGCGAATGGTTTGTATTTGAGATTTAGGCTCGCAGTTTGTGACATTAAAGGACTTTGCCGAAAGGGTGTCGGTATCCTTTACAGTTTGTCTGATTTTATGCGCGCACGGTCTAAAATAAATACAATAAATACAGACGCTTGAGCCATCCTGGGTGCTGGCCTCGGTTTTGCTCCCAATCTAGTGGGTATGAGGCCCTGTTTAGATTGCGGAGTGGTTTATGAGCTGTTTTTCCATCAAAAGAGTTGCTGTGGGGATCTGCGTTGGGCTAACCGGCCTCGTGGCCGCTGCTAATCTGGTTGTCGTTCATAGTTTTACTGAAATGAAGTCTCGCGCAGAAGAGAAAATATATGCGCAACAACCATCGGCGCCGTTGTCACTACCTGTGGGACGACCAGAGGTTGGCCAGAGGTCGATTGATATTGCTATGAAGCTCTATGCCATTACGATTCCTGAACATGTCAAAGGTCCCTTCTATTCCCAAGAACTCGAAGATCGCGGACTGACGATGCGCCGCGGAATTGCCTCTGACGCTGTAGTCTATATCGGCAAGGAAGCGTTCGCTAGCTGGGCGCTCCTTGGAAGTACATTAGCGCATGAGATTGAAGTTCACTGTCGCCAGAATTTCCTGGCAATACATTTTCAAAATCTATCGGGTTTCGATGGTACTGGTCTGGCTGAGAGAGAGGCCTATCGTTATGAATTGGCGCATGCGGAGCGCTTTGGTTTGCAGCAATACGATCGAGAGCTTATCAGTAGCACCATGGCTTTTTTCTATCCTGAGCAAGAAAACCGATATGTTCAGACGTTTGCTCCACTGAGGTTATGGCTGGACAGACTTTCAGCGAACGGCTTTGGCAAGCGCGCGTTTTAAATAATTATTTAGTTTTTTTTTGCGCCAATTCCAAATCCTCGCCTTTATGAGATTCCTGTTTCCTCCGATTTAACAATCGGAGGATTTTTATTAGTGAGAGTCAGCGGGTCAAATCCATTATCAGCAGTCGATCGTGTCGGGTACGCGGGACCAGGATCGGATATTGTTGACCGTATTATGGAAGCAGAATCACTGCCTATCCAGTCTTCTAAACAAAGGTTGTCTGAAACGTCTGCCAAGAAAAATGAATTTCAGAATTTAAATAAGCTACTCTCAACCTTGGCCAACACGGCCGAGGGCATGAAAAATCCATCTGGATTTCGAAAGTTACTCGCGGAATCATCTCACCCTGACATTTTAGAAGCCTCGGTTGGTGATTTAGCTGAGGTGGGTAGTTACGAAGTCGAAGTGGCAGGCCTGGCTCGTTCAGAGAGGCATCTCGCTATTGGGTTTCCAGACAAAGACAAAACTCCTGTGGGTTTCGGTCATATGCGGGTTTCGTTGGGAGATCACGGCGAGGATCTTGATTTGGCGCCAGGGTCTACGCTCAATGATGTGGTGGCAAAGGTAAATGATAGCGCCATGGGTTTGCGCGCTTCGATCATTAATACTGGGGATAGCTCAGACCCGTTCAAGCTTCTAATTTCCAGTGTGCATACAGGCGAGGAAGCTCAAATTCAAATAGATCCTGATACAACGTTTCTAGAGTTTGGAAGACAAGTTAAAGGACAAGATTTAAACGCAAAATTCGAAGGTGTGGACATCAAGCGATCGGATAACGCTCTGAATGATCTGATCGGAGGCGTCAATCTAAAGGCCATGAAAGCTGCGCCCGGAACGAACGTAACAGTGAATGTTCGGCCGGATGTGGATCGCACTGCCGACGGTGTGCGAGACTTCGTTAAAAATTATAATGAAATTCAAAATTTCAGCCGTAAGCAGTCACCCGTCGATTCAGCAACCGGGATAGCCGGGGCGTTGTCGGGCGATGGTGCTGTGCGCCAGGTGTCGCGTTCACTGCAAAGCGCCATGGGAAGTGCGAGTATGGGGTTGGTTGGCATCACCACAAACCCCAAAACGGGTGAGTTGCAGATTGATGAGACCAAATTAAAAGATGCATTAACCAGAGATTATCAAGGTGTCTCGAATATATTCGCCTCCACGGAACAGGGGCCGGGTCTCGCAGAAAAGCTAAGTAGTGCCATTAAGGGATTACAAGACCGTTCGACTGGTGCTGTAGCAACGAGAATTAAAGGTCTTGATCATCGCATCAAGACTCAGGATCAAGACATTGCGCGGAAAGAAGAGCGTCTGTCGACTAGGCGCGCTCAACTCGAGCGCACGTTTGCTTCTCTTGATTCCAAAATGGCGAGTATGAATTTACAAGGCCAGGCGTTAAATAGCCGCTTCAAGAATAATGATTCGAAGGACGCGGCGATCTGACAGAAGCTTTAGGGCAGATCAAACCAGATCAGGCTGCATTTTTTGTGAGCGAGTAAAGAGCATGTGGGCTCGCCAGCAAATCCTAGCCCGTCCCCAGATTCACAAGTCAAGATGTCTCCCGATTCTGATTTTGCCTCGACTTTGCCGTTAATCACGTGCATCCATGCACGCCGCCCAGAGGAGATTTGAAATTTGTGTGTTGAATTTTTTTCAAGGTCCAGATGAAAAATCGATGCGTCCTGGCCGATCTTTGTGCTTCCCTGTTGACCGTCCGGTGACGCGATCAGACGAAGTCCCGGCTGTTGTTCGGGCATCGCCATCCACGACAATTGTTCCCAACTTGGCGTTTGGTTTTTTTCTTTCGGAAAAATCCAAATCTGCAGCATGTGAGTCGGAGTCTGCGGGTCTGGATTAAATTCAGAGTGCACGATTCCTGATCCTGCGCTCATACGTTGAATTTCGCCGTTCCGCACGATGCTTTTATTTCCTAAGCTGTCTTGATGCTCCAGAGCGCCATCGATGATGAAGCTTATAATCTCCATGTCATGATGCGGGTGCATGCCAAAGCCCTGTCCGGGGGCTATGATGTCTTCATTGATGACGCGGAGGCAGCTCCATTGAATATTTTCTGGATCCCGGTACTGATCAAATGAGAATGTGAACCAGCTTTTTAGCCACGGCTGTTCGGCGCGTCCGCGTTGGCTTGATCTTCGATGTTTGATCATAGTTGTTTTTAGTCCTGAAGAAGTCCCAATAAAAATGACTAATATTAGGTGGTTATAGACGATCAGCTTACATTTTACGGGTGTTTTGCCATAATTTTCAATTCCAGCGTCATAAAATCTTATTAATATATTTCAAGAATAAAGTTGACTTTCTAATAAAAACTGTTAGAAACCAACACGAAACATTAATAATTGCGGAGCGTTAGTCTGGTTCCAATTAGTTTTTCTTATAACTTTAATCCATCGAGACCTTTTTTTGGCAATGTCCAGGAGCCACCGTATGAGACTAAACCCTTCAGTGCTTGGTTCATGTCTGTTACTCACATTGAGCTGCGGGATGCGTACCGAGAGCGGAGCTCGCCTCAAGGAGCACTGGAACGCTGCAAATGATCCGATTCAATTACTCGCCGGAAATTACGTCGTCACACTTTCATCGTTACCAACTGAAGGCGAGCTGACCTGGAAGCCATGGGCCGACAGTTACTGGCCGAGCAAGCAGGGCGGTTTGGCTTACAGATGGCGTGAGGCCGAGGAAGGTCACAGTTACCAACCTATTAAGCCATTGGAAGCGGAGTCGATTGGTGTAAGTCAGCTTGCACGTTTATCTCCAGCTGAAAAGTTTGATATTTTTGTCGGTGATTCCTCCATGCCCCTCCACACGAACGAAGCTGAACGTACGAGTCCTAACGACGGAGCCTGGTTTGGAATATGTCACGGCTGGGCGCCAGCATCTTTAGCTTGGATGGAGCCTAAAGCCATAGTGGTAAAATCAGAAGCGGGCGTTGATGTTCCATTTGCGGCCTCCGATATCAAAGCTTTGTTAAGTCTACACGCGGCTGATTACTCTCATGCCGAAGAGCGAATTCTAGCTTCTCGCTGTAACATTAATTTAGCCACGCATCCCGAGGCTGCCGACCGCAGTGAATGCAGAGATACCAATGCGGGAGCTTTTCATATTGTTTTGGCCAACAAAGTCGGTATTCAGAAACAAGGATTCGTGAGTGACGTTACCCGAGACTTCGAGGTTTGGAATCAGCCAGTGAGCGGTTACAAAACACGCGTCATCAATGAAATAGCTGGTCACTCCGCCGGAGCAGCCCCAGGTACGACAAAAGAAGTTACTGTGGAAACTGAAATGTTTTATGGAGCTGAACTCAGTCCGATGTGGGCTGCTGCTGGTCCTAATATGAAAAGCAAAGTGTATAGCTATCGACTTGAGCTAAACCAGCGCGGTCAAATCATAGGCGGAACCTGGTTAACTGAAGATCGCCCTGATTTTCTATGGGACATGGCAAAGCCAGAATTGGTAGATAGCGCTGCTAGCTATAGTAAGCGAGTCATAAAGTGGAGTTATCTTAAAAAGATCTATGAGGCTAGCCTTGCCTCGCCAGAAGAAGCCGCTGAGCCGTCAAATGAGCCCTCAAACTAAACTGAATTTCTAGGCCTTGCTGCCAGAATATGTCATTGAGATATAGATAGGCTCGCGCGCCAGTGCTAGTATTCTTCGAAGGGGGGAGCTGGGGCCATGGATGACACTTTGAAGAACTCTCGCTATGATTTCGGCAAAGGTAGTTTGCTGGAAGACAGTGTGCCTAAGAGTCCCGTAGAGCTCTTGATGGCTTGGTATCGCAATGCGGTTGCCCATGGGATACCGGACGCCAATGCGATGAGTTTGTCTACGGTCGATGCCGATGGTTACCCCGTGAGCCGTATCGTACTGCTGCGTGATGCCGGCGAGAGTGGCTTAAACTTCTTTACAAACTATCAGAGTGCAAAAGGTCACCAGCTTGCCGCTAACCCAAAAGCGGCGATTCAGTTTTTCTGGCAGTCTCTAGAACGCCAGGTTCGCGTGCGTGGCGTTGTCGAACCATTGAGTTCTGAAGAGTCTGATGCTTATTTTGCAAGTCGACCGCGGGACAGCCAAATCGGCGCCTGGGCGTCACCGCAGAGTGAGGTGATTCACTCGCGTCAATTGCTTGAAGAAAACGTCGCTCTATATAATGAGAAATTTAGGGGCCTTTCCACAGTACCGAGACCTCCACACTGGGGCGGGTACCGGTTGGCTCCAGACACCTATGAGTTTTGGCAGGGTAGGCCTAGTCGCCTGCATGATAGGCTGAGGGCTCGCTTGGTTCGTAACAATTGGGTTTGGGAGCGGTTGGCTCCTTGATTTCATAGTTGATGCCTTGAATCTTCGTACAAGAAAAATAGGGCTTTGGTCCAGGAGACCAAAGCCCTTTTATTCACAACACATTCAAGGGAGAAACTCGATCTATTAAAGTTTTGACTGCACAGGACTCTTGGTTTTGCTTTGCACAGGTGTTTGGGATGGAGAATCTTTAGCCGGAGTCGATGGAGTCGATGGAGTCGTCGTGCCTGGGTCTTTGGCTACTGGCTCTGGGGCTTTTACCGGAGTTCCAGTTTTTTCGTCCGATGCGAAGGAACCTTTGCACTGGGTACCAGCCGTTAAGTCGATGACAGTCTGATATCTAGCTTCGTTAGTGCTGCCTGCATTTAGCACGTCTACGAACTCGTATTTCATCGAGTCAGACTTGTTGTCGCGAACAATCACCTCGCGGGTGTAGGAAGGCGTTTCGCCCTTCACGCCCATCGACATAAGAATGTCGTGAACATGTTGATCGCTTTCTTTAACGCGAGACACGGTGATGGCGCCAGAAGCTTCACTTGGTTGGCCATTTTTCTCGTAAGCTAAGTCAATAGTCGAAACGAATGTCCCGATCATGTCTGCGCCGAGTGCGCGCTCAAAGTTCAAAGTTAAAACTTGTACTTCGTCGTCACGCTTCGTTTGAGCATCAATTTTCTCGTCAGCGATTGGCTTCAACTTAATTGTCACGTTGCCTGTCGTGGTTTTGATTCCATTTTCTTCGCTAGCAGAGCTTTGACCTTGGATGTCGACGCCGAGTTCCATGGTGATGAACTGATTCACGGCCTGCATTTCTTTTGCGAGGCCAGCATTGATTTTTGAAACATCAGCCTCGCTTAATTTTGCAAGAACAACGGTTTTTAGGATCATTCCGAGCATTTCGTTATTGTCATCAGCGTTCAGGCTTAGGCCGCTGGAGCGACATTGCTTAGCTGCATCAGTATAAAAGCTGTCAGTAATAATAATGGGTTTATTTGCTTTCTCTATGATGAATGTGCGGTATTTGCGAACGGCCGAGCGGAAAGAACCGACATAATCGTGTTGCGCTAATTCTTTAATGATAAGGTCAGCGGCAGTCGTGCGAAGGCCGTCTAATTGTTTTAGGAAGTCTTTACTAGCGGAAATATTCATGTCTGCAGAACTGCTTGCGAGACCCGCGTTTTTAGCGTCCTTCTTCACTTGGACTTTGATCGCGCAGCTGGCTGCAAAAGATGCTGTGATGATTGTTGCAATAATACCTGTTCTCATGTGTCCTCCAATGGGTGCCTTGATGGCTGTGTTGTTGATACCTGGGTAGCTGCAAATAGCCGGCCAATCGGTGCGTTTGGATGGCGATGGGCAAAAAGGCATAAAAAACGCGCAGTTATTTAAAGCCTAACTCCTCGCGATCAGCGGCCTATGTCTTGAAATTTGACAGTTTGTCAATTCTATCTGGTCATGGTCTGCATGGTGGGTCCGATACTTAAGCGAACAGCATATCATCTCGGGGACTAATATAGATGCTGACGAATCAACAAGAACCCCTAAGTGGCCAGCAGCACTGGCTAAATTCTTACGGCCTGCGACTTAGACAAGTCATGGTCGTAGCCGCACTCTGGGCAGGGGTGTTTTACGCGCTGACGCATTTTGAAGTGGATTCCTATCTTGATCTAAAGATCGCAGATCCAATTAACTTTCGCGTTCGCGACTTTCTTAGGAAATCTCCCGTCCAAAATCAACGGTTAAAAATTTGGGCCAATGATGACAAAACCTTTGCCGCATTGGGAGCCCCAATGCCAAGTCTTGAGGTGTGGGCAGATGTCATTTATGCGCTAGTGCAGCGCAAACCTAAGCTTGTGATGATTGATGCCATGTTTAGTGCTAATCAAGAAGAGTTTACTGCGCACGCACGGGATGTGTTTCGTAAGATTAAATCTACGGGTGTGCCCATTGTGACCGGTGCTTTCGCATCTCCCGTCCAGCTTCCCTTGAAAGATCCACTTAGCACCACGTCCAAGAAGTTTGATTTAAAAAATTATCGAAAGCCAGGGACCGTCGTGGATTCCGATGACGCATGGGTCGCGTCACATTTGCCTCCATGGATTGAGCGTAAGGGTTGGCACTTATACGGACCAACTGGGACGCTGGCGTCGATTTTCGATCAGGTCGGTCATATTTATTTTGCGGAGGATAGTCATAGAGTTGAGCCATTTCTATGGCTAGGCGGAAATTTAGTCGCTCCTCAGGCGACGCTTTATGCCGCGGATGAGCTTTGGTTTGAGAATCAGAATATCGTGATTGATGGAAAGTCAGTAGCTCTGGATCGTCATGGCAGAATGCCTGTTAATTTCATTCCGAGGGCTAACATTTCGGTTAAATCGATGTTGGGGCTAATCAAAGACGTCAAGGCGGGTCGACAACTCGAAAGAGTTAGTGAGGGCGATGTGGTCGTTCTCATTCCGCTATATTTTACCGGCAATACAGACCTGCGCCCAAGTCCGTTTGGATGGATTCCCGGAGGATTGCATCATGTCGCGATGTTCAATAGTTTGTTGAACAAAGACTGGTTGCAGCCTGTCTTACTTGGTCAAGTATTGACGATTGTTTTTTCTTTTGGGGCGGCTCTAGGTGCGTTTTATTTTTCAGCCACTACAATCTGGGGGTTTTGGCTTTTCTGCTCTGTGGCTTACTTTGCTTTGGCGCAGATTTGTTTCGCATACGCTGGTTTGGTCGTGCCTTATATTGTGCCGCTGATAGCAGGTGCTTTCGCGAGCGCAAATGTTTTTGCACTTAAATTGCGAAGCGTTGAGCGTAAAACTATGGCATTACGTGCCGCGCTCGATGGGGCGGTTTCTCCTGCGCAACTGCAGAGTCTCATGCGGCGACCTGACGAAGTCAATTTGGAGCCTAGAGAGAGAATCGTAACTTTAATGTTTATTGATGTTGTGGGTTTTTCACTGTCGTCAGAAGATATGGCCCCAAGGCAGGCGTTTAACAGTTTGAAGAGTATCCTCACCAGTTTGTCTGAAATTGTGCATGAATATGATGGTGTTGTGGACAAAACTTTGGGCGACGGATTGCTCTGTTACTTCGGATATCGTTTTGATACAGACGAAACTGATGCTGACCATCCAGAAAAGGCATTACGTTGTGCCATCAAAATCCAAGAGCAGATGTTGGAGCAAAGTCGGCTTGCTGGGCTTACGGGGGCTCCGATCTATCCGCTTCGCATAGGCGTGAATACAGCGTCATGTTACTTAGGTGATTTGGGCTCGGGGCGTAGAATTGAGTTTACAGTCGTCGGCAATGGGGTCAATTTTGCGAAGCGGCTTGAATCTTCGTGCAATGTTTTTTGCATTATGATTGGCGCAACGACCTATGACCTTGTAAAGGGTCTTTCTTGGGGCAATGATTTGTTTGCAAGAAAAGCCATCAAAATAAAACACCACTCAGATCTCCGCGATGCTTTTGAGGTGAATCCGTTTAATGCAAAACGGAGTCATGTCGAAGAAGTTTTAGCTGCATTCCGCAAAAATGCAAGTTTTCACAGCGCGGCCGAGCGAATGCACGTGAAAGATATTGGCAGTATTCAGGTCGTTACCTCGGCTGGTGTTGGGATGATTTTAGACTTCACGGAAAATGGCCTTAGCGTCAGATTTGACGTGAGTTTTCCGAAAGGGGAAGTCATGAAACTCAGATTTGAAAGTCGAAATCCAGGGCTTGGTGCCGCCTTGCAAGAGTTCGGGATTGACGCTGTAGAGGGTGAGGTGCGGTGGACGCACACAGCTGCAACAGGATTTGTGCATGGAATGATGCTGCGAGGACTAAGCTCCGAGCAACAGGAGCATTTTGTACGTCTTCTTTCTGCTCACGCCTTTTTTGGCGGCAAAAATTCAGAGGCGGACTATGTTGATTCTGCGGCTAGCTAAGGCTACATTTTGCATTGTAAGCTTTTGCGGCATGAGTGCATGTGCTGGATTTGGCGATCTCCGTGATTCTGAAATAGTTGGGAATGCGGAACATTCTCAAAGCGAGTCGAAATTTATCGAATTTAGCCGAGGTGTTGAGTCAGAGGCGTATGCTTCAGCATCAGCTGGACCAACGAGTTCCGTTCAAGGTAAAAAGTTAGGAATGAGAGATGTGCTTTTAGAGTTGGGTGTCCAGCGTGCACAGGTGATGGACGTCGGGGTTTACGGAAAAATAGGGAATATGGCGGTATTTGTCGCGGACAGAAAGCAGGTGCCGAACTACGACCGACTGTATTGGGTCATGGTCCGCGTTCTCAGCGAGAAATATGGATGTTTTATAACTCGTAAGCACGTGGAGAGCGATATAGTTAGGTTTACGTGTCGCGACAAAAGGACCGTCGTGATGAAGCGTCGGATTTCCGGAGAGTACTCGAAGTTTGTTGCAAGACAATACGATGCATTTGGTCGTGATGTGGTTGTGACAAAACGTCCAAATAAAAAAATCGCTAGTCGCGGATTGGTCTTAAAATAGCTCGGACAGGGCTGGCATCAAAGCCTTCAAGGCGCAGTGGTAGGGCAATTAATTCGTAGTGCGCATCCGGGGCTTTTTCAAGCACGATACCTTCAAGATTGGCTATCCCGTGCTTATATAGAGATTGGTGCGCTTTTAGATCTTTGGAATGAAATGGATCGACGGATGGAGTGTCGATGCCAATTAATTTTATTCCAGCCACCCCCATAGCATCAATGGCGTCGGGAGAAAAGGCGCTGAAATCTTCGTTGAATGCATTGGGGTTTGGAAATGTGTTTGTGCGAAAAAGTATTCTCTTGGCGCCTGTTGAGATCGGGAGTTCGCAGTCGTCTGCCGTGATGAGCGCCTTGCCGAAAACACTGTGCACGTAACATCTGCCCAGATAGGCGTCCAAGTTCACAGATTCGATCGTTTTCCCATCCTTGTGATAGTGGCGAGGGGCGTCTGCGTGAGCGCCTACGTGAACGGTGGACTTGATCGTGGACAGGTCAATGTTGCTGCCGCTGCTAATGTCACAGAGCACTTCGCGCTGAAGTGGCGTATCTCCAGGCCAAACGGCAATACTCGGTGACAGAATGGGCGAGATGTCGATGTAAGTCATGTGGCCTCGATCATAGACTTAATGAGTCTGTTTAATGCGGCGTCTAATTTCCCCGACGGCGCTGCTATATTGCTCCGATAGACCAGATTCACTCAAGTGTGGCAGTGCTCCTGACCAGAGCCGCCAGGTGCCGTCGACCATGACGTGGGAGACATCTCGAGAACCCATAGAGTAAATGACATTGGCTAGAGGGTTTTCACAAGGTTTGGAGCTTAGGGATTTTTTCATGAAAACAATATCAGCACACTTCCCAGTTTCAATGGAGCCGAGTGTATCGCTGACGCCGAGTGTTCGGGCAGGATTTGTCGTCGCAAGGGCTAAAAGATGATCGGGAGAAAGTTTGGCGGGATCAACCCCATGGTTTCTTGCCAAAATCGCGGCGATCTTAAGTTCAGTGAGACAGTCCGCAGAGTCGTTACTTGCGGCACAGTCGGTTCCAATAGCCAAAGGGATGTCCAAATCATAGAAAGATTTTATGTTAGCTAGGTGGTCGTAAATGACTGTCGAAGTGGGGCAGTAGCCGATGGTCGCTCCGTTCTTTTTAATGATACTTAGATCATCCTCGCTCGCGCTAGTTAAGTGGACCACCAAGGAGTTTGGACCCAAAGCTTGAGCGCGTTCCGCAGTGGCAACTGGGGTTAGGTTGTCTCTCTTTAGTACGCGCTGTAGTTCTGATTGGCTTTGTGAAAGGTGCATGTGAAGCGGGAGGTTGTTTTGTCTGGCGTAGTCCGCACATTCACGTAGCAGTTTCGGAGATACTGTGTCGGTTGCGTGAGGGGCAACGACATGCCGAATGAGGGTGCCGAACGAAGATTTCTCAATCAGTTCACGTGCTCGCTCCCAGCTTTTGACGCCGGGAAATGCCCCTCCGAGATCGGCCACTGTTTCGCCAACCCAGCCTCGGACCCCGAATTTCTCAAATGCACGGGCAATCCCTGCACTAAAGTAATAGTGGTCAACAAAAGACGTCACGCCCGCGCGTAGACCATCGTAAATGTATGAATATGAAAGTGGTTCCAAGAGTTCTGCTGTCAGACTTTTTTCAGCAGGAAATAAAAATGATTCGATCATGTTTTCTTTGCCGTGGCCAAGACCGCGAAAAAATCCCATGGCAACATGCGTATGCGAATTGATGAGTCCTGGGAGTGCAATATGGCTGTTAGCATCTACAAACGGCATGTCTTTGAATTTTTTACGAAGAGCGTCCGTCGGGCCGGTTTGGACGATTTTGCCGGCTCGGATCATGATTGCGCCATCGTGAATGACGTCTAAAAATGGACCTGGAACAATTGTGATATGGCCAAGTAAAACTTCATTCTGAATTGGCGCATGTTTGTCAGTGAGGGAGAATTGAGCTGTCACTTCCAGAAACCTCAAAAATGAATTTGATTAATTGTTTTTGAGTTTAGTTCTTTTTGAACGAAAGAAAAACAGCCGCGTACACTTACGCGGCTATTTCCCAGGTTCCTGAATCCACCACTTAGATCGGGATGCTGTTCACCGTTTTGACGGGTGATCAGTCGACGATTTGAGCTAGGGGGACTAGTGACTAATTTTTCACTAGAGTCATGCTCTAGAGCTTGATTACTTAATCTTAGCTTCTTTGAATACGACGTGCTTACGAGCCTTTGGGTCGTACTTCTTAAGTTCAAGCTTATCTTTGCCTTTTTTCTTATTTGTCGTGTAGAAATAGCCAGTTCCAGCCGATGAAACAAGGCGAATTAACTCACGTGCGCCTGCTTTTGCCATTGATATTCTCCTCAAAATCCTGATCGCTGAACTCCAGCGGTCGGTCCTTTTACCAAAAATAGATTGATTCTGTCTACGGGTTTTAACACTTGAATACAGAAGGACTAAAAGTATAATGGAAACAGCAAATTAGTCGTTTTTTATGCTGGGGAGTTTGGCTTGATTTTACGCCTGACAATGACTTGCCTCGTGCTCATGCAGCTACTGGCCGGAAAGGCGCTGGGCAACCCTCTTGCATTAAGGCGTTCCGTATTTCGGATCGAGACAATCAGCCAGGATCGAAATTTCGTAAATCCCTGGCGTCTGCGCTCTCCAGATATGTCTTCTGGAAGCGGTTTTTATATTGGCGAAGGCCGAATTCTCACCAATGCTCACGTGGTTGCAAATGCAAGCTCCATAACGATTCAGCGTGATGGCGACTCACGACAGGTTTCCGCATTTGTTCAATTTATAGGGCACGATGTCGATCTGGCCATTTTAGGGGTGGAAGATAAAAACTATCTGAAGAATGTTGAGGCTTTATCGCTGGGTTCGATCCCCAAATTGAGATCCCCAGTGACAACGGTGGGCTACCCCATGGGTGGTGATCAAATATCAATGACCGATGGCGTCGTGAATCGGATTAGCTATCGAACCTATGTCCATACGGATGTCGACGACCACTTATTAATCCAGGTCGACTCGGCGATAAACCCTGGCAATAGCGGAGGGCCAGTTTTTCAGGGGCGGCAAGTCGTCGGTGTGGCTTTTCAAGCGCTAACTCGAGCCCAAAGTGCAGGATTCATTATTCCCGTGCCAGTCGTACAACGGTTCCTAACGGATTGTTTGGACGGAAGCTATGATGGAGTTCCTGACTGGGGAATTGAGACCGTTGATTTTCTGCTTAATAACCCTTCGACTGCTAGGTTTTACAAAGTCCCAAGCCGCGAGCGACGTGGAGTCATGGTCTCTCGTGTCCAAGATTGGTCGCCAGCAAAGGGCGTCATCAAGCGTGGCGATATTTTGCTGACAATAGCCGGAAAAGATATTGGTGTTGATGGCAAGATCGCATTTGAAGGTGAGCGCGTGGACTACGAGGCTCTTTATGACCTTCGACTTCAGGGAGACAACGTTCGATTTGAAATATTACGCGAGGGTGCAATTCAGGAGGTGACTGTTGTCGCAAGGCGAGGGCTTCCTCATCAATATTCCGGACGAATTTATGCAAAAAGACCACGCTACACTGTTTTTGGTGGAATTGTTTTTACGGCGTTAACGCGCTCAGTCATGGAGCTATGGGGAGATGCTTGGGAGAGTCGCGCACCACTGCTGCTACGTTATTTGATGCGCCAACCGTTCGAAGTTGAAAGCGTTGGCGAACGAGAGGAATTAGTTATTGTTAGCGATGTCTTGGTAAACAAAGCCAATAGTTTTGTGGTGGTGAGTAGTCCTGTTGTGGACAAGATCAACGGCAAGATGGTGACCTCGGTTAAAATGTTGCACGACGAGTTGGCAGCTTTAAAAGATGATACGCTGCGACTAGACTTCATGTTCGACGAGGATCCGTGGATACTTAGTGGCAAGGAACTAAAGGATTCAAATTCGGAAACCAATAGTCGTTATGGTGTTTCTCCGACTTTTTGGCTTGAGCCGTACTCTGTGGACGGCGCAATCACCAAGGAGGTGGCGAAATGATTGAGATGAGATCTAATTTAAATTGGTCTTTCTCCGTTTTTGCAACTGCGTTTATTGGAGCAAATGTTTTGTTGGCTGCCAATAAGAATGCTCGAAGTGACGTGCAGTTTGAAAAAAGTGTTTTGCATTTATCGGTGACCCGCGCCATTCCTGACCCAGAATCGCCTTGGGCAGTGCAAAACACCGATGTTTCGGGTCATGCGGGAGTTGTGGTTGCGGAGAATCGAGTTTTGACGCAGGCGTCGCTAGTATCGCGGGCCGTCTATATCCAGGCGCAAAAAGTTGATGACGTCGAAAAAATCCCCATGAGGATTGTTTTTGCAGATTATGAAGCCAATTTGGCACTGTTGGAGCCGGCTCCTGGTTTTGCGTTAGTGGGAGCAAAGATTCTACCTGTGGGGCCTGACATCCCCGTGGGGAGTGACGTCACGCTTGTGGCAATAGAGAATGAGCGACAGCTCCAAAGAGTGGATCTTCGTGCCATGGATGTGAGCATTCGTGAGGCCACAATCGGCGGAATGACGGTGCCTATGTATAGCTTAGCTGGGCAATCGCGCAATGGCTGCAAATCTGATTTGATCATCAGAAAATCCATGCTGGTAGGATTATGTGTTGGCACAGCGGAAAATCAACCGTTGGCGATTACGGCTGGTGTGATTAGTCATTTCCTTGCGGATAAAATGTCCAAGGACTCTTACCGCGGGTTCGGTAGTTTTGGCGCCACTCTCCACCCAGTTCGTAGTCCTTGGCATCGCAAGCTTCTTGGTATTGCTCCTGGCAAAGGGGCATTGCGCGTGGCAGGGATTTTTGAAACGAGTCCATTCAGCGACTGTCTTGCTGTCGATGATGTGTTGACCGGCATAGATCAGGTTGCAGTCGATCACCGTGGTTTTTTTAAGCACTCACAATGGGGTCCTGTGCCCATCCGTCACTATGTCATTTCAAAGTACGCGGGTGACTCGATCACTCTAAAGTTTAACAGAATGGGCGGCGCAAAAAGTTGCACTCGCGTTTTGAGAAGATATTTTAGCCAGGACAATGCCGTACCTGGTCTGACCAGTGAGGGTCGAGTCGCGCATTTGATTTTTGGAGGGATGTTATTTAGAGAGTTAAATGGCGATTTTCTGTCGGGTTTTGGCCGAGAGTGGCAGCGCAATTCGCCGCCGGCGTTATCGTTCATTTATACTTACATGAATCAACCTAGTTTAACTCGAAGGCGTCAGCTAGTGCTGTCTAATGTTCTTGGTGACGCTATAAACGCTGGTTACGAAAAGCTAAGCAATTTGCTCCTTGAGTCCGTGAATGGACGATCTGCCACATCGATCGATGAGCTGAAAGTGCATTTAAAAATGCCGGGCATTCAACGCGATGGGCTTGAGTATGCTCAATTTGACTTTAAAGGTGGGATACAAATCGTTTTGCCTTATAAAACGCTTTCGGAGGCGCACAAGCGGATCGCAAAGACGTACTCGGTGACGGATCCTTCGAGCTTTTTTAGTCGTGGAATTTAAAATCATTTTTCTGTGAGGGATGGTTTGCAAGAAACTCAGCCCATTAAATTGCTAGAAGAACAGGGTGTTGTTTTCTCCATTCACCGTTTCGATTACGTCATTGGTGGGGGTACAAAGCGATCCAGCTCCGAACTTGGAGTAGACGAGCACGCTATTGTGAAGACGCTTATTTTTGAAACACAAGACCGAAGTCCCTTGGTCGTTCTGATGCACGGTGATTTAAACGTCGATACTAAGAAATTGGCGGTGGAACTTGGTGTGGCTAAAATTTGGTCATGCTCACCAGCAGTAGCCGAAAATCTAAGCGGATGGCCAGTAGGGGCGACCAATCCATTTGCGCTAAAAACAATCATACCCATTTTTCTTGAAGCAAGTGTCATGGATTTGCCCAGAATGTATATTAACGGAGGCGGGCGCGGATTACTTGTGTCGATGTCTCCGGCAGATTTTTCAAGAGTGGTCTCGGTGCGGCTTGTGCGTTGTGCAAGGGAAAAGCCTGTGGTAGTGTCTAAAGCTCCATAATCATTAATAGAGGTGTTCGTCGTATGAAGTCACTGCGTTGGCGATTGATGTTGATTGCGGGCCTAACTCTGTTCTCCATCTACATTTTGATTCCTACTGGAATTTATATGTCGGAGCCGGCCGAGCTCCGTAATGATCAAGAGCATATGGATAAAAAATTACCCGCTTGGCTGCCCAAAGGTCACTTAAATCTTGGCTTGGATCTTCAAGGCGGTGTTCAGCTTGTCTTGGGTGTTAATTTGACCCAGGCCGTAGAAAACCGACTAGCTCGTATCGGTACAGATATTGGTCATTGGTCTGACGAAAAAAATAAACCAGCCGGGATCAAGACTGCATACGTTGTTAAGGGTGAAACAAAGCTCCGTGTTGAAACCACTCCGGGAGCGGATCTAGATTCAATCGTAAAAGCCGTCGACAAAGATTATCCAGCTCTCCAAAAGTCTGGAGTAGATGGCGCGTTCGTGGATTTCACATTCCGTGGTGATCAGATTCAAACAATTAAGGACGGAGCTCTCGAGCAGGCTGAGCGCGTTGTTCGAAGCCGCGTCGACAAGTGGGGCGTGACCGAACCAGTCATCAATCGCCGTTCAGATGGATCGATCATCGCTCAATTGCCAGGATTTAAAGATCCGGAAAAAGCTAAGGAGCTACTGGGCCGTACAGCGCAACTTAAATTCAAAATTGTAGATGATGAGTTTCGTGGATTGGAAAGCCTATCGGGGAAATTGCCAGCTGATGTTCAGCTAGACCGCGTTGGTGGGATGTCTCTTGTAAGTGAAAATAGGGACAAAATTTTTGAAGTTACAAAAGGTTTAATTCCTTCAGACCGGGAAATTCTCGTTAGTCGGGAAATTCTAGCCACAGGTAAACAGCGGTTCCGCAGCTACGTAGTGAAAGCGGCGACTGAAATTACCGGGGACGATGTTCTAGACGCGATGGCTTCGATGAATCAGGACGGTATGGCTCAACAGCCGATCGTATCTCTGCGTTTTACGACCTTGGGTGGGAAGCGCTTTGAAGACGTGACGGGAGCTAACATCCGCAAGCGCATGGCCATAGTGCTTGATGATATTGTGGAAAGCGCTCCAGTGATTAACGGAAAAATTGGCGGCGGAAGTGCCATGATTACGCTGGGCGATGGCCGCGATTATGATGCTAAGCTTAAAGAAGCTCAAGCACTGGCCATGGTCTTAAAATCAGGTGCGTTGCCTGCGACGATCACTATTCTTGAACAGCGCCAAGTTGGAGCCAGCTTAGGTCCAGAACTTGGTAAACGCGGACTGATGGGTGTCGGCGTTGGTTTGTTGTGTGTGTTTATCTTTATGGTTCTCTATTATAAGCGTCCTGGCGTGATCGCTTGCATGGCGCTTATTTTGAACGGTGTTTTCCTTTTGGCGTCCATGTCGATGTTTGGATTCGCATTAACGTTGCCAGGTATTGCCGGATTTGTCTTGTCGCTTGGTATGGCCGTGGATGCGAACGTTTTGATCAATGAGCGTATTCGAGATGAATTAAGGGCGGGTAGGTCACCACGTTCTGCGTTGGATAATGGTTTCAAGCGTGTGTTTTGGACCGTTATTGACTCACACGTGACGGCATTATTGGCCTCTTTCATATTGCTTGGAACAAATACATCGGGCCCAATCCGGGGATTTGCGGTGACACTGGCGATAGGTCTAGTGCTTTCACTTTGGACTGCTTTGTATTGCTCTCACGTGTTTTTCGACTGGGCTCTATCTCGTCAAACAGATACTGCGAAAATTATGGCTTGGCTTGGGGGTGAGAAGGCAAAAAAAGTCCATCACTTCAATTTCAATTTCTTGAGGTATGACATTGCTGCAACTGGATTGGCTGTTGTTCTGAGCATTGCGGTTTTGGGCGTGGCAATGACCAAAGGATTCAACTGGTCGATCGATTTTATTGGCGGTACGGAGGTCGAGGTTAGCTTCAATCAAAATGTGACGCCAGACCAGTTAAGGGCTGCGGCATTGAAGGCTGATATTCATGACCTTTCGATTCAGGGCTTGAAAGGTGGAGAAAAGGATTACCTGCTTCGCTTTGAAGAAGCCAAAACCCATCAGGGAGAGTTGACATCCGCAGAAAAAGACGCAGCACATGCCTCAGGCGGCGCGAAAGTTAATAAACTTCAGGATGCAATTAGACAGGATCTAGCATCTTCAGGTCCAAACATTACTCGAGTCGACTACGTCGGCCCGCAAATTGGCAAGGAAATGCGAAATCAGGGATTTATTTCGATGGCCTATGCAATATTGGGCATCATGATTTATCTCGCGTTCCGGTTTGACTTCCGGTTTGGTTCGGGAGCTGTGATCAAATTGATTCCAGATAGCTGTGCGATGCTGGCATTTTATCTTATTTTCTGGAGATCGTTTGACCTGACAGCTATTGCTGCCTTGTTAACCGGCATTGGCTATTCTGTGAACGACGTGATCGTGGTTTTTGACCGAATTCGTGAGCGCATGCATAACGAGCCGGAAAAGGGCTTTGCTGAGCAGATAAATACCTCGATTAACGAGACTCTAACCAGAACCATTAACACATCGTTAGTAACGAATTTGTCATTGGTTGGTATCATTATTTTTGGACCAGACAGTATTCGTAATTTTGCAATAGCGATGTCCGTTGGAATTGTCGGTGCGACGCTTACGACCAACTTCGTCGGAAGTTCCTATCTGTTGTGGATCGACAAGTTCTTGCATGCCCGTAAGAAAACGTCGACTCACAGGGGCTCTGAAGGCTATCAAGGTTCACGTTCACCGGTTTAGTTCGCCGATTTAAACAATTTCAATTTTTTTGCTCCTCACGAAACCTTTTTGGTGGCGTGAGGATTTTCTTTTTGTTGGGAAAGATATTCCTGCCATCGGCTCGAAACAGATTGAAACCAGGCGTTTGAGGATTTGGTCTGGGCTGCGCTAAGCGAGTCAAAAAACTTTACGGCTTTTTGGGAAAGTTGCGCTTTTCTACCGGTGACTTCATTTATGAATGAGATCGTATCAATAGCAAATGCAAGGGACTCAGCACCAACTTTGGCATGAATCATTGCATCGATAATTCTCATTAAGAGATCTAAATCCGCCTGAGCTCCCGCAGGGGTACTGCGTTGAATTAGCGAGACGGCACAATCAATCATTTTCGCGTGTACTACAGGCTGTCTCACCATCTCTACACGCTTGACCACTGTCGTGAGGATTTCGCGAATGACTTTTAGGTCGCCAGCACTAAAAAATGTATAATCCAAGTTTGCTAGCGTTACCCACGCTTCTTCAAAACGAGGGTTATTTAAATCAAGTGCAGTGGCGCGAAGTTTTATCAGATCTCGTTGCTGTAGCTTATATATTTGCGCCTGGTTCATGATCTGACTTGGATAACCAACTCTTGAGATTGCGCTGTTTAGCTTTTCAGCTAACTTAATGACCAGTTTGGGGTCATCTTTTGATTTTTGGAATATGCTTAGAAGAAGGTTTAATGCCTGGTCTTTTTCTTTAAATCCTCGCCAGCGGTAGCTTGCTACGGCCTCGACAATGCGAAGAATGTCGACGTCTGAGCTCGCGTTTGCAATTTGAAGCGCGAGAATATTTAACAGACGTTTAGCGTTGAGGCTGGGCTCAAAGTCAACAACTTCTGCTCGGACGTCATCCAGTCCGTAGTAACGTTGTAGTCGTGGCACTAGGTGCTCAAACCTAATTGAGAACATCAACAGCTCGCGCCCGTCATTAAGACGGAAGGAGTGCGCTTCCATTATTGATGCTAAATTTGGAGCCTCGCGCAGAAGGCGTTCATGCGCGCTTTTGCCAATCCATACGAAATTTCCAACAGCGTGTGTTTGGCGCATTTGATTGATTAAAGCAACCCGAACCTCGGGCGAAAGATTTTCCTGGTCAATACCATAGCGAGATGATGCCGCAGAACTAACGATGCTCTGATCGACCCAATTAAAATCAAAATAAAAGAACCACTTAGTCTGCTTAAGTGCAGAAAGTGCGGTCTGGGTCTTTATGGCCTCTGATAGTCCAGGATTGACAATGGGAAGTAACGAAATTAGCCCAGCCATTCTTCGTTCCAGTAACGAACCAACGTCTAAATACAGGGTGGCACAAAGGTTTAGGGCGTCTACACAAGGTCTAACACTCAATTCAGGATCGATAGTGCAGATTATTTTTTCGGATTGTGCCTGGATGGCCAAGGATTTGTTTTTCGTGAGGCGGCTTACAAAGTTATTTGTTTCCTCATTGCGAATTCGAAAAAGGTTTGCAGGTATGCTGCCAGCTAAGAGATTGTCGATATCGTGCTCAATTGTGATTACAGATGTTTTTATCCCAATCGTGGCGGCCCAGCTGTCTTTCGGTTGATTGTGGCGCAGCAAAAGCTTTCTGGCGCTCTGCATAGTCAGCCTAGAGATAGATTGGAGAGCCTCGTGGTCGCCACCAACTTTGGCTAATTCGTGCCAAGCGTCGATCAGTGCTGGGATAAATAAAATCTGGAATGTGATGGCCCCAACGAAAGGGTATGTAGGGGAGTAGCTTTTGTTCGCGGCAGCGCCGATCGCAATGACTGAGGCTTGAAGAATGGCAGTTAAAATAGACGTGTGCCATGGGGAAAACTCATCGTTTTCAGAGTCCAGGCGAAGTCTGTAGCTATTAAGGATGCTTTGCGGGTCTAGTCGATACTTGGAGCCTAGACTAAACCAGCAGGAAATTCCAATAAGGGCGATTGCATGCATGCTGGCTTGCCAAATGGCGGCTGCCACCAAAATGTTGTCAACCGGCCAAAAGTTTCTCAACGGCCAGGCCAGAAGGCCGAATACAATGATGGATCCTGCGGCGATCCGCGGAATTATCCTTGAGTGGTATTCCTGGATTTTGAATCCTTTTATAGCTACACGAAACGAAAGCCATGTTGTGATGGATTGAAGTCCTATAATTGTCGGGTATAGCACTCCACTGGTCACAATCCCTGACAAATATAGTAATACGGCAATACCTTGCGCTAGGCAGGCGTCACCCACGAGAGTTCGAGGATCCGAAAGAATATGCTGATTTTTTAGGAACATTCCGCGGTAAAACGCGGTGTAGAACATGGATGTAACCGTCAAGCCAAAGCTAAGAGAAAATACCAGATCGATGAGAAGTTTGTCTTCGCCTGACGAAAGCTTCAATGACTTTAGGACAAAGTAAGTCCAAAATGACGCGATTGCCGTGGATCCAAAAAGTGATATGGAAGATCGGGTTATCATTTTATTTTTTTTCACGTCTAACCTCACTTTTTGCGGCTAGATTCGGAATAGGCAGCTTCACCGTAAAGGTGCTTCCTTTGCCTTCTTTACTGGTGACTTCTATGCTGCCACCGATATCTTGTAATATCCCGTGCACGATTGAAAGACCTAGACCAGTGCCTTGTCCAGGTTCTTTTGTTGTAAAGAATGGTTCAAATATTTTTCTAAGGTCGTCTTTGCGAATACCGCTTCCCGTGTCAGAAATCCTGACGATAAGGAATGTTTCGTTTTTAGAGACTTCTTCATCAGTTGTGATTGAAAGTTTTCCGCCGTTAAGCATAGCCTGGAAGGCGTTGTTGCAAAGATTTAGGAATATTTGTGTGAGCCTATTGCTGTCAGATTTGAAAATAAAATGTTTAGCCCCGAATTTAAAGTCAGTCTCACAGCGGTTGCGCTGATTGTTTCCAAGTGCTGCAAATTTAACTGCGTTACTGATAATTTCGTGAACATTGCAGTCGGTGATTTTTGGTTTCAATGGTCTTTGGCGCGCATAGTCCAGAAGGTTTTCCACGATGGTTTTGCAGCGTTTGGCCGCGGCTTCGATTTCAACAATGTCCTGATAGTGTTGACTGTCAGTAGGTACCTCTCGGAGCAGCATTTGTGAAAAAACTAGTATGCCGCCAAGTGGGTTGTTAATTTCATGGGCGAATCCACCAGCCAATTGTCCTATGGAGGCGAGTTTTTCATTTTGTGCCAACTGATTTTGAAGTTTTTTCGCCTCGGTACGGTCTCGGTAGATTTGCACGACGCCCTCCTGCCCGGAGACTGGTTTTAACCGTCTAGTAGCCACTTCATACCAACGATCGTTTTTGGCATTGTAGATTTCGTACCCGGGGTGGGGTTCTCCAGCCCGAGAGTTTTTCATATGACAATTTTCACAGGGGCTTTCACGTCCCGCGAAAACCTCAAAACATGTTTTACCGACTAGTTTTTTGACGTCCGTTCTAGCGATTTCGGCCATGGCCTCATTGGCTCGGCCGATTCGAAATTGATCGTTGACCATGATGAATGGATCGGGGATCGCATCAAGGGTTTCCACCCATTGCCTTTTCAATTCTTCGACGAATGCAATGGTCTCTTGCGGATCTTGATTAACCTTCAGTTTTTTTTCTGCTGGCGCGCCCATTTCCGCTCCCTAGATGAATGTAATAGCTGAATATTTATCGGATATTGCTAAATATTCATGAGGCTCGAGGGAGTCTATTTGTGGTTTCTCAGCCCGATCTTTCTTTGGGGAATTGAAATTTAATGCTGGTTATAAAGTCAAAACAGGATGTTACCTACGAGGTAACATCCTGTTTCCAGGTTTGGGAATGAGGCGATGATGCTAGTGGTGGATGTGAGTGTCGCCTGCCGCGACTTCGCTTTCAGTAATTCGCTTCAGCTTTTCGAAAAGCGCATCTTGGCGATCTTTCTCGGCAACTTTAAAGTCCTCCCATGCGAGTGCATGCATTAGAACCGCGTCCATGTGATCAACCGCGACAACTTTTATGTCTTTCAGGATGTTTTTTGGGATGTCGGCCAGATCTTTCTCGTTTTCACGTGGGATTATGATCTTCGTGATTCCACCGCGATGCGCCGCAAGAATTTTCTCTTTGAGTCCACCAATAGGTAGAGCGCGTCCGCGGAGGGTGATCTCACCGGTCATGGCGACATCTTTACTTACGGGGCGCCGCGTAAATGCGCTGGTAAGGGCTGTTGCCATGCATAGTCCAGCCGAGGGGCCATCTTTCGGTATGGCACCTTCAGGAACGTGGATATGAATATCAACCTTATCGTAGAAGCCTTCTTCGAGTTCTAAGAATGCTGCACGAGATCTCACATAACTCATAGCGGCTTGAGCGGACTCCTGCATGACGTCGCCAAGTTTACCGGTAATTGTGAGTTTGCCTTTGCCTGGCACTGTCGTGACTTCAACCACGAGTAAATCGCCACCAGTTTCCGTCCATGCGAGGCCTGTGCAGATTCCAATTTCATTGGCGCTATTCTGCATTCCCACGCGATGACGTCTTGGGCCCAAGTACTTGTTGACTGATTTTTCGGTGACAACCTCGTTCACATTTAACTTCGCTCGAAGGGCTGCGCCATCGATGGTACCTGTGTCGGTGCTTTTGCTGTTCTTTTCCTCATCCTCTGCGTGCTTGATCAAGTGCTTGTGGGCGATCTTTCTACAAACGCTTCCAATTTCTCGCTCAAGGTTCCGGACGCCGGCTTCTCGAGTGTAGTAGGAGATAATTTCACGAATTGATTTTGGTTGAAACGTTACACTTGAGCCTTCAAGGCCGTTTTCTTTGAGTTCCTTAGGGACGAGGTATTGCTGTGCAATCGCAAGTTTTTCCTCCTCCGTGTAGCCGGTCAACTGCAGAACTTCCATTCTATCGAGGAGTGGGCGAGGAACTGTGTGAAGATTATTAGCTGTCGCTATGAAAAGACAGCGCGAAAGATCGTAGTCTAAATCAAGGTAGTGATCGGCGAAATTATGGTTTTGTTCAGGGTCAAGAACTTCAAGCATTGCGCTTGATGGATCGCCACGGAAGTCCTGACTCATTTTATCAATTTCATCCAGCAAGACGACTGGATTAGATTTACCAGCTTTCTTGAGTGCCATGATAATTTTTCCAGGCATCGAACCGATGTAGGTGCGTCTGTGTCCTCGAACTTCCGCCTCATCTCTCACTCCGCCTAGAGAAATGCGTACGAACGGACGGCCTGTGCTTTCCGCAATACTTCGGGCAAGCGAGGTCTTCCCTACGCCTGGAGGGCCAGCCAAACAAAGGATCGGACCTTTAGTGCTTTCGCTCAGAGCGCGCACGGATAGGTACTCGAGTATTCTTTCCTTAACTTTAGTGAGTCCGTAGTGGTCACGGTCTAGAATATCCGCGGCCACCTTGATGTTGTTTTTCTCTTGAGCGTACTCTCCCCAGGGTAGGGAGAGAACTGTTTCTATGTAGTTGCGAACAACTGTGGCTTCAGCACTCATGGGGGACATGAGTTTTAATTTGCGAAGCTCTTTATTTAGCTTTTCTCGCGCATCTGTTGAAAGAGCTTTTTTCTTGATTTGAGCTTCCAACTCTTGCATTTCTGCGCGTGAATCGTCTTTTTCCCCAAGTTCTTTTTGGATGGCCGCCATTTGTTCGTTTAGGTAGTACTCTTTTTGCGTCTTTTCCATTTGGCGCTTTACGCGTGCTCGAATTTTTTTCTCAACACGCATGATTTCGATCTCAGACTGCATGTAGCCATACAGTTCTTCCAAACGAGCGCGTGGATCTGTTTGCTCCAGCAGTCGCTGTTTGTCCTGAAGCTTTAGATTAGAAAGGTGGGCGACGAGAGTATCCGCTAATTTTGATTCGTCTTCGATGCCTGTGATGCTAAGGACCATTTCTTGTGGGATGCGTTTGTTTAGACGAACGTAATTATCAAAAGCCATTTTCACCGTGCGAACGATAGCTTCATTTTCTACGGTCCCAGAACTTTTTTCTTCTAAATCTTCTGCTTCAACATAGAAGAAATCATCAGACTGCAGAAATTCGGTGATGCGAGCACGACGTTGTCCTTCTACGAGAACTTTTACTGTGCCGTCCGGAAGGCGCAAGAGTTGAATAATGGTTGAAATGGTTCCGACTTTGTAGATGTCGTCGGCGGTTGGATCCTGGGTTTTAGCCTTCATCTGCGCGGAAAGGAAAATTTCTTTATTTCCGCTCATGGCTTGCTCAAGTGCCAGTATCGATTTGTCACGGCCGACAAATAGTGGAACTACTGTTGACGGAAATACGAGTATTTCACGCAATGGAAGTAGGGGGAGTCTTTTACGACGACCATTTGAATTCTGCGGAGTATTATCTGACACGTTCCACCTCCCTGTATGCGTCTTACGACCCAGATACAACTTCACATCCGTGTGAATTTGTTGGCTTTCAACTGTCCTGTTTCTTTACTTGGCTCTACAGTCAATTTTAGCAGGAACTTGCTGGTACTTGAAAGGCAAAGCTTCGATTCATGCAAAAAAAAAGCTGAGCATGTGCAAATAATGCGCAGATTTGGGGAGTAGATTTTTCTTGCGTGTTATGGGTCAAGAAAAAATGCGCCGATCCTTGACTATTTGGATCGGCGCATAATTTTTTTGTCTCTCGTTTTAGAGCTTTTTTATAGGTTCATTGACCCAAGCAGTTACTTTTTGCCTCCAGCTTCAGCTTTCACCGCATCATGGTCGGGCTTGTACACAAGGATGGGCTCGCCTTTTTTGAGAATGGCTTCTTCTGTGATGATGACCTCTTTTAGACCAACGGTACCTGGGATTTCATACATCATCTCTAGCATGGATCCCTCGAGAATCGCTCTCAGACCTCGGGCACCAGTCTTACGCTCGATCGCTTCCTTGACGACGGCACGCATCGCGCCATCCGTGAATTTCAGCTCAACACCTTCGAAGGCAAAAAGCTTGCGGAATTGTTTGATAATCGCATTCTTTGGTTCGCTGAGAACGTTCAGAAGTGCGGCCTCGTCAAGTTCTTGCAATGCTACGACAACCGGTAGACGGCCCAAGAACTCAGGAATCAAACCGAACTTCATTAAGTCCTCGGTGCGGACCTGAGAGAGTAGTTTGGTGACGTCTTTTTTAGTTTTGGACTGAATGTTTGCGCCAAATCCAAGAGAGCTCGTATCGATCCTCGCGGCAATGAGGTCTTCTAGACCTGCAAAAGCTCCGCCGCAAATAAACAGAATCTGAGACGTGTCAACCTGTAAGAACTCTTGCTGAGGATGTTTACGTCCACCACGTGGTGGAACGTTGGCAATGGTTCCCTCGATGATTTTCAATAGAGCCTGCTGCACGCCCTCGCCGGAAACATCTCGAGTGATCGAAGTGTTTTCGCCCTTACGCGCAATCTTATCGATTTCATCGACGTAGGCGATGCCTCGTTGAGCGAGTTCAACGTCATAGTCGGCATTCTGGAGCAAGGAAAGGATGATGTTTTCGACGTCTTCACCAACGTAGCCAGCTTCAGTGAGGTTCGTTGCGTCACTGATTGTAAAAGGAACGTTTAGAATTCGCGCCAGCGTCTGGGCTAGCAAGGTTTTACCCGAGCCAGTTGGGCCAACGAGTAGAATGTTGGATTTTTGCAGCTCTACTTCATCCAAGCCTGGGATGGATGTTTTGTGTTTCGCAGCATCTAGACGTTTATAATGGTTGTGAACGGCAACAGACAATGTTTTTTTAGCTTGATCTTGACCAATGATATAGTCATCTAGAATTTTCTTGATGTCTTTCGGGTTCGGTATCTTGGCAGCTGGAGTGCTTATTTGCTCTTCTTTAGCGGCCTCTTCGATCAGGATTTGGTTGCAGAGTGCAATACACTCATCGCAGATATAGACGTTCTGTCCTGCGATAAGTTTTTTTACGTCGCGCTCGCCCTTGCTACAAAAACTACAGCTGTGTTTTGTGCCTTCTTTCATCGCCCATCTCCTTATTCGTTTTCACACTTGCACATTCGGCGGTGTGTGATCAACACGTCGTGCGTCTTTTCGTCAATTTAACTATTTAGAAACGTTTTCTCGGCCGCCCGCAACAACCTCGTCAATCAATCCATAGGCTTTTGCCTCGTCAGCCGACATGAAAAAGTCGCGGTCGATATCTTCCAATATTTTGGCCGTTGGTTTTCCGGTTAAGTCACTCAAGATCCCGGTCATTTTCGTCTTCAATTTTATGATCTCTTCGGCCTGAATGGCGATGTCAGTTGCTTGTCCCGTCGCGCCACCAAGTGGTTGGTGGATCATGATTCGACTGTTTGGCAAGGCATAGCGTTTGCCTTTTTCACCTGCAGCTAGAAGCCAAGCTCCCATGGAAGCACACTGACCTATGCAGTATGTTCGCACGTCGCAGCGTATCATACGCATGGTGTCATAGATAGCAAGCCCAGCCGTAACACTACCGCCAGGAGAGTTGATGTAGAAATGAATATCTTTATCAGGATCTGCGCTTTCCAGAAAAAGCATCTGAGCAATAATGATGTTTGCGATTTCATCGTACACGGGGCTACCCATGAAAATGATGCGATCTTTCAGAAGGCGGGAGTAAATGTCATAAGATCTTTCACCGCGACTTGTCTGCTCGACGACTATGGGTACCATTGGCATGAGTTCTGATTCCTTAATGTTTAATCCAGTGTGCCTATCGCCATTGAACCCTGAGTAGGACCGCAAAGCCACAGGAATCTTTAGATTAAATCCAATTCCCATCACCCGCAAGTACCGGATTCTAGCTCGATAATCAGGTGTATCGGGAGAACAGCGCCAGGCCTTAGTTTGACCCTCATAAAAAGTTTTTTATTGCGAACCATCAGTTCATATTTATTGGGGTAATTTATCTATCTTTCTAATGTATCAAGGGCTCTTTTCGGCTAGCATGTTTAGATTCGCGTTGGGCGAGTGGGGGATTTCAATTTTCTGTGGGTAAAGAGGTTTCTTGTGAAGGTCACACAGTGCTGCCAAATTTTTGAGCGTTCGTGGGCGGATGTTTTCAGGTCCTTAAGTGTTCTAGCTGCAGGTTCCTTTATACTGCTGTTGGCGCCTTGTTCTGCCTGCAGGGCTACTCTTCCTATCACTCCGCCAAATAAGTCAAAAGTTTCAGGAATAGAGACTCAAAGCATTGACGTGCATTCTCGTGATCAGAAGGCGTCTGTGATTGAAAAAGTGATTATTTCACCCATCGCGGGTTCGAATCCCGCGGATGAATTTGCCCTGAATCTGCAGGTTACGACGGCGTCTGAGGTTTGGTGTGAGCGGCAATGCTCTGACTATACGCTGGCCGAGGAAACTGCAGACGGTGTCTTTAATCTCAAGGCTCTCAAAAAACCTATGGCTGGCAATACGAAACCAGGCGCCCTGGATGTTAAAAAAGAGCTTCGGGTATCTAGGTCTGGGGTTAATAAAATAT